>Ga0326727_10001950_pt1 | contig 73457 bp, 71 predicted proteins | sample MB2enrmetagenome_FD_207643 | JGI IMG/M metagenome (GOLD analysis project Ga0326727, IMG submission 207643) | Lab enriched peat soil microbial communities from McLean, Ithaca, NY, United States - MB29MY | ecosystem: Environmental > Terrestrial > Soil > Wetlands > Peat | place: USA: New York... | reverse complement strand
GGCCGATCGCGGTCGCCAGCAGCGCCTCGGCGATGCCGGGCGCGACGACGGCGAGCGAAGTGTTCTTGGAGGCGGCGATCGAGCGGAACGAGGTCATGATGCCCCACACCGTGCCGAACAGGCCGACAAAGGGGCTCGCCGAAGCGACGCTGGCGAGAAACAGCAGGTTCGATTCGAGCCGTTCGACCTCGCGCGCGATCGACACGTCGAGCACCTTGTCGAGGCGCGCGTGCAGGCCGCGGAAGGAGGCGCTAGGGGTCTGAAAAGAGCGCTTCCATTCGCGCATCGCCGAGACGAACAGGCTCGCCGCGCCGGTATTCGGTCGCTGCGACAGCGCGCCATAAAGCTCTTCCAGCGATTGGCCCGACCAGAACACCTGCTCGAAGTGCTCCATCGCCCGTCGGAACTTGGAGAACAGGATGGTTTTATTAACGATAATCGACCAGCTCCAGAACGAAGCGGCGAGCAGACCCATCATGACGAACTTGACGACGATGTGCGCTGACCAGAACATCGACAGCAGCGAGGCCTGGGGATCGACGGCGACGGTCGCGGCGGCGTCGGTGGCGTTCATGATCGCGATTGCCTTTCAAAAACGGGACGGGTCGGCGCGACGCGCGGGCCGGACGGGGGTCGGCGCGATGGGGGCGGGTCTGCGCCGTAAATCGGCCGAAACTTGGGCCTCTCGCCCCCCGCCGCGGCGCGGCGAGCGATCGCGGCGAGAGCCGGCGTTGCGGTCAAGGCCTTGTCGTCTCCAATGAAATTCGTCCACACGGGTCGTCTCGCGCCGGCCGGCCCGGCGCGCACTCTAACGGTTCAGCTAAAACGCCGATAGGGTTAATCCCGAGTTATCGCGGTGACACGCCCTGGACAATTGTCTCCGCGAGTATTGCTTTTTTCAGCGGTTTGGATTTCAGATTAGACCTGGGTTCAAGTCGAGTCGTCGGCGATCGGCGGGGAATCGCGCCGGCTGGATTGGGCTCGTCAACCTTGAAGGCTCTCATGAAGCGACCCCACTCCACATTCGTCGTCGAGGTCCGCAAGCAGCGGCGACCGACGAACGGAAACGGCAAATCGTGGCTGACGGAGCCACGGTTCGCCGACTCGATCGCGGAAGCCGCCCCCGCGTCCGAGCCGCTCGCGCGCTTGGAGACGCCGCCGTCCCCGCCCGCGGCGAGCGGACCTGAAACGACGCCGGCGCGGCCGACCGGCCGGATTCTCCCCAGCCTGATCGACCTCGCGCCGACCGATCTTTCCGCCGAGGACGCCGCGCCGTCGCGGCGCGGGCGCGGGCGTCTCGGCGGCGCGTCGAAAGCGCGCAAGGCGACGCGCCAAGCGCGGCGCGAGGCCGAGCTGGCGAACGTTCCCGCCGCAGTGGAGGACGAGGTCGCGCTCGACGCCACGGCGGCCGCAGCGCGCGCAAGCGCCGCCCTCGAAGCCAGCGCGACGACGCCGGCCGGCGAGGACGCCGAAGCGACGCGCGCCGATCGGCATCGCCGCGTGATGGAGCGCTACGTGTTCGGCCCCGCACAGAAGTCCGGACAACGCTGGAAGCGGCGTCTGCTCGAACGGCGCCAGTAAGCGCGCGCGGTCATCCCCGTTTCAGCGCGACGCCGCGGCCCGCCAACGGCGACGCGGCGAGGTTGCGTTGCGCCCTGGCGAGCGCGTCGAGCGCCGCGAGCGTTTCCGCGCGCCAAGGCGCGGGTCGCGCGCCCCCGCCGCCCCGCTCGATCGAGCGCAGCAGCTGCTCGCTCGCGGCGACGCGCGCGCGCTCGCCTCCCGCCCGCATGTCGAACCACAGGCGCATGCGCTCGGCGTCGTGCTCGAGCAGGTGACAGTCGACGAAAAGCGCCTCGCCCTCGCCCGCCGCCGCGAAACAGTGAAGCATCGCCTGCTCGGTGACCAGCCGACATCCGCTCGCCCGGCGTTGGGCGGCGTCGAGGCCGATGCGGTCCATCAACGCGTCGAGCGCGCGGCTGAACACCAGCGCGTAGGCGGCGTCGCTCATCTCGCCGTCGTGGCCAATCCACTCGGCGGCGACCTGCGTCTCATAGACGGACAACGGCTCGTTGCTGCGCATGACGTCCTCCCCCGATCGGGACCGTCGGGCGCGCCCACGGCCCTCGGCGCGGCATTTCAGCACGTCGTTGGGCGCGCCGGCAAGACGATCCCGTCGCGCCCCCGCGGCCCGCGGGACTTTGCCGGAAGGAAACGCCTCGCCTGCGGCGGGCCGAATGGCGTAGAAGGGCGCGACGAGCCGCAAGCGGGAGAGCCAGCGAACGCATGACGACCGACGACGACGAAGCCGACCGCTTTTCCGCCCGCGCGCGCCGCTACGCCAATCTCGGCGTCAGCGCCGGGGCGCTGGCGGCGCGAATCGGCGCGCGGCGGCTGATCGGCGGCGATCGCTCCGACGAAGGGCGCGCGCTCGCCGGCGCGCTCGGCGCGCTTAAGGGACCGATGATGAAGGTCGCGCAGATGATGGCGACCGTGCCCGACGCGCTGCCCGCCGACTACGCCGACGCGATGATCCGCCTGCAGTCGCAGGCGCCGCCGATGGGGCCCGCCTTCGCCCGCCGCCGCATGCAGGCGGAGCTCGGCCCCGACTGGCGCGCGCGCTTCGCCGAGTTCGACCCCGTCCCCGCCGCCGCCGCGTCGCTCGGCCAGGTGCACCGGGCGAAGAGCCTTTCCGGCGTCGCGCTCGCCTGCAAGCTGCAATATCCCGACATGGCCTCGGCGGTCGAAGTCGACCTGTCGCAGCTCGATCTCATCTTCTCGCTGCATCGCCGCCTGGGGCCGACCATCGACACGCGCGAGGTCGCCGAGGAGATCCGCGCGCGCATCCGCGAGGAGCTCGACTATGTGCGCGAGGCCAAGCTCGCCCGCCTCTTCCGCCTGATGCTCGCCGACCGCCCGCGCGTGCGCGCCCCCGAGCCGTTCGCCGAGCTGTCGACGCGACGGCTGTTGACGATGGAATGGCTGGAGGGCGAGCCGCTCACGGCCTTCGTCCGCGCCGCCGCGCCGGCGCGCAACGCCATCGCGCTGATGCTGTTCGAGGCGTGGTGGCGGCCGTTCCTGCGCTTTGGCGTCATCCACGGCGACGCCCATCTCGGCAACTACAGCGTCGTCGCCCAAGGCGAAGGCGAGGCGCGGGCCATCGAGGGGGTCAACCTGTTCGACTTCGGCTGCGTCCGCGTCTTCCCGCCCGCCTTCGTCGGCGGCGTCGTCGAGCTCTATCGCGCGCTCCTCGCCGGCGACGAGGCGCGCGTGGTGCGCGCCTACGAGGCGCTCGGTTTCGCGCGGCTGTCGCGCGCGGCGATCGGCGCGCTCAACCTCTGGGCGCGCTTCCTCTGCGGGCCGGTGATGGACGACCGCGCGCGCACCGTCGCCGATGGGATCGAGCCCGGCGAATACGGCCGGCGCGAGCTGGCGACGGTGACGCGCGCGTTGCGGGAGGACGGCGGCGGCCTGAAGGCGCCCGGCGAGTTCGTCTTCATGGACCGGGCGGTGGTCGGTCTCGGCGCCGCCTTCTTGAGGCTCGGCGCGGAGCTCAACTTCCACCGGCTGTTCGAGGAGACGATCGACGGCTTCGACGTCGGCGCGCTGGCGCGCCGCCAAGCCGAGGCGCTGGCGAGGGCGGACCTCGCCTAGCGCTCAAGGCGAAGCGCGGCCTGCGAGAGCCGGCTTACTGGCAGATGTCGACCCAGCGGCGGCCGACGTAGCGGCCCCAGTGGTCATAGACCGGCTGATACGACGTGCACGAATCCGGGCCCGGGCCGTAGTCGTAGGCGGGCGGCGGATAAGCCTGCGATTGCGAAGCGATCGCCGCGCCCGCGGCGAGGCCGAGGATGCCGAAGCCGACCGCCGGGCCCCACCAGCCGCCGTGCCAATGACCGCCGCCGTAATAACCGTGATGCCACATGGGGCCGCCGGGGCCGCCCGGACCCGGTCCGGGGGGGCCGGCGAAGGCCGCCGACGACGTGGCTCCTGCGGCGCCGACGCCGAGAAGCAGCGCCGTCAGCGCGACGGCGACCGGCTTTTTCAACATTGCGCGCATGATAAACCTCCAAATCTCCACGCCTTGCGACGCGACCCGCGAGGCGTCTCGCTGGGAATATAGTTTTCCCGAAGTCGCGATCATCCTCGCCGCGCAAGTCGGCGTCGGTTTGCCCGAAAAGCGGCGAGCCGGCGCCAAACGGGCTCGCTGCGTCAAATTATCGCGATCGGCGCGTACTTTTATGAACGTTCGTTCAGCTTGCGCCGCCGTTGAGGCCGTCGTCGGCGTGAGGCGCGCGCGGCCTCACGCCCACGCTTCGATGTCGATCGGCCGCCGGCGGGCGCCCCAATGGCCGGGGGCAGGCGAGAAACGGCCGGCGAGCGGCGCGCCGCAGCGTCGGCAGGCGCCTGACGCGTCGAGCCAATAGGCGGTCAGCGCGTAGCCGTCGCGGCCGATCAGCGGCGCGCCGCAGTCCGCGCAGTAGGTCGTTTCGCCCGCGCTGTCGCGCACGTTGCCGACGTAGACGTGCTCGAGGCCGTTGGCGAGCGCCTGGGCGCGGGCGCGCATGAGCGTCGCCTTCGGCGTCGGCGGACGATCGAGCAGGCGATAGTCGGGGTGGAAGGCGGAGAAATGCAGCGGGGTGTCGCTCCCCAGCTCTTTCGCCACCCAGCGCGTCAGCGCGTCGAGCTCCTCCGCCGAGTCGTTCTCGCCGGGGATGAGCAGCGTCGCGATCTCCAGCCAGACGTCGGTCTCGCGGCGCAGATACTTCAGCGTGTCGAGCACGGGCTCGAGCCGGGCGGCGGCGAGGCGATGGTAGAAGTCGTCGGAGAACGCCTTGAGGTCGACGTTGGCGGCGTCGATATGGCGGAAGAACTCGGCCCGCGGCTCCGGACAGATGTAGCCGGCGGTCACCGCGACCGTCTTGACGCCGCGCGCATGGCAGGCCTCGGCGACGTCGATCGCGTATTCGTAGAAGATCACGGGATCGTTGTAGGTGAAGGCGACCGAGGCGCAGCCGAGCTCGCTCGCCGCGCGCGCGATCGCCTCGGGCGGCGCCCTCTGGGCGCTGGTCGCGACCTCGCGGCTCTTCGAGATTTCGTGGTTCTGGCAGAAGGCGCAAGCGAGGTTGCAGCCCGCCGTGCCGAACGACAGCGCCGAAGAGCCGGGCAGGAAATGATAGAGCGGCTTCTTCTCGATCGGATCGACGCAGAAGCCAGACGACAACCCGTCGGTGGTCAACGTCATATGGCCGTCGAGATTCTGGCGGACGTAGCAGAGGCCCCGCTGGCCCGCGCCGATCTTGCAGGCGCGCGGGCAGACCTCGCAGAGGACGCGTCCGTCGGCAAGCGGACGCGAAAAATGATCGACGACGCGCACGTAAGGCAATCCCTTCCGTCGTTCGGAGTCTTATATAAGAGGCAGCCCGCCGCCCCGGTAGCGCCGCGCGCGACAGGCCAACAGTTTTGGCGAGTTCGGCTCATGAACGGCATTGCGCCAGAGGCCTGGCGCCCGTCGCGCCATCCCGCACAGGCGGCGGGGCGCTTTTATCCCGAGGAACCGGAAATCCTCTCGGCGAAGATCGACGCCGACTTCGCCGCCGCGTCGCCCTCGCCGTTCCACGCCAAGATGATCGTCATGCCCCACGCGGGCATCGACTATTCCGGGCTCGTCGCCGCCGAGGCGGCGCGCGCGCTCGGGCCCCCGCAGGGCCTGCGGCGCGCCGTCATCCTCGGCCCCAATCATCGCGTCCCGCTCGACGGGCTCGCGGTCCATCCCGCGGCGACGTGGTCGACCCCGCTCGGCGACGCGCCGGTCGCGGTCGAGGCGCTGCGGGCGATCCTGCCGCTCGACGGCGTCGCGCTCGACGCGCGGCCGTTCCGCGGCGAGCACAGCCTGGAGCTGCCGCTGATCTTCCTCCAACGCCTCGTCCCCGGACTGGAGATCGCGCCGGTGCTGGTCGGCGAGGCGGCGCCGGAGCTGGTCGAGGCGGCGCTGGAGCGGCTGTGGGGCGGGCCGGAGACGGCGATCTGCGTCTCCTCCGACCTCTCGCATTTCCTCTGCGCCGACGCGGCGCGCAAGATCGACGACGAGACGCGCGCGCTGGTCGAGACGGGCGAATGGCGCGAGCTCGGCCGCGACAACGCCTGCGGCTATTACGCGCTGCGCGGCGCGATCCGGCGCGCCGAGAGCCTGCGCATGCGCGCGACCGGCGTCGCTTTCGCCACCTCCGACCAGGCGGGCGGCCCGCGCGAGCGGGTGGTCGGCTACGGCGCCTTCGCCTTCGAGGCGCCGGAAGCGGCGCGGCTTTGCGACGCCGACCGCCGGCGCCTGCTCGCGGTCGCCTGCGCTTCGCTCGCCTTCGCCGCGGCGCGGGGCGGGCGGACGCCCAGGCTCCGCGTCGGCGCGGCGGCTTCGCCGGCGCTGACGGCGCGACGCGCCGTCTTCGTCACCCTGGAGCGCGACGGGAACTTGCGCGGCTGCATCGGCTCGCTTCTCCCTCGGCGCGCGCTGGTAGACGACGTCGCCGCCAACGCGATCGGCGCGGGCTTCCGCGACCCGCGTTTCCCCGTCCTCGACCAGGACGAGCTCGCCGACCTGACCATCGCGGTCTCGATCCTGTCGCCGGCGGCGCCTATTCGCTGCGACGACGAGGACGCGCTCATCGCCGCGCTGAAGCCCGGCGAGGACGGGCTCATCCTGCGCGAGGGCCGCGCCGGCGCGTTATTCCTGCCGAGCGTCTGGCGCGAGCTCTCGTCCCCGCGCGACTTCGTCCGCCACCTCAAGCGCAAGATGGGCGTCTCGGCGGACCATTGGTCGAACGCGATGACCGCCTCGCGTTTCTCGACCGAAAGCTTCGGCGGCCCGTTCGCCGCGCCCGAGAAGGGCGACCTCGGCGGGATCGCGGTGGAGGAGGCGTAGGCGCGCGCCGCGTCTCAGCGCGACAGCCTCAGGCTCGCCCAGCCTTCGAGGTCGATGCGCTCGCCGAGGAAGAACCCCTGCGCGCGCCACGCCGCCAGCGCGCCCGGAGCGTCCGCCAGCAGCAGCCCGGAGAGGATCGCCTCGCCGTCGGCGCTGATGACCGCGGCGAGCGAGGGGGCGAGCAGGCGTAGCGGCTTGGCGAGGATGTTGGCGAACACGAGGTCGTAGGGCGCGCCCTCGCGCAAGGCGCGGTTCTCGACGCCGCGCGAAAGCAGCGGCCGGCACCAGGCGGCGGCGCCGTTCAGCCGCGCGTTGGCGCTCGCCACCTCGACCGCTGTCGGATCGAGGTCGCCGAGCCACACTTTGCGTTTCAACGCCTTCGCGGCGGCGATGGCGAGCACGCCGGCGCCGCAGCCGACGTCGAGGACGCGCCGCGGCCGGCGGCGCTTCAGCACCCGGTCGAGATGCAGGAGGCAGCCGCGCGTGGTGCCGTGATGGCCGGTGCCGAAGGCGAGGCCCGCCTCGATCTCGATTCCGACGTCGTTCGGCTTGACGCGCGCGCGGTCGTGGCCGCCGTGGACGAGGAAGCGCCCGGCCCTGACCGGCGTTAGTCCCGCGAGCGAGCTCGCCACCCAATCGCGCCGTTCCGTAAGGCCAAACTCGACCCGGCGCGCCGCGTCCTCGCCGGCGGCGAGCGCGACGAGCTCGCGCAAAGCCTCCTCGTCGGGCGCGAAGCCGAAGTAGGCCTCCACCAGCCACGCCTTGCCGCCGCCCCGCCAGGGGTCTTCGGTCTCGAAAGCGGCGGCGGCGGCCTCCGCCGGCTCGGAGCTCTCTACGATCAGGTCTGCGACGGCGCGGGCATCGCGCTCGCCGCAGACGAGCGTCAGCCGATGCGCGGCGTTGTTGGGGGGCAGGCCTTCGAGCATGGAAACCTCGTTCCCCTCCCCCCTTTTGCGGGAAGGAGTTCGCGGCCCCCTACCACGCCCTCTCGCCCCCCGCCACCCTCGTGGAAGAAATCGTAGACCAGCTTTTTCCACGCGCTCGCCAGACGGCAGGCGGCGCGACGATGACCACCGCCAAGACGACTAGGCGTCGCTAGTCGAACGAAGGCGCGCTCGCCAGCGGCGCAATGTTTCCCGGCCGCACTGAGACTTTCATCGTCTGACCGCCGTCGTCGGACCATGCGCGCACGTTCTCGGGGGTCAGAGCGGAGCCCTGAGTTGAGCCCGTTTTGCGTCCGATTTTCAGCAGCAGCAGATCGCCGTCCGCCGTGACGGCTTGCGTCGTGGCGAAGGCGATCACGCAAGTCCCGTCGCTCACCTTGAAGTCGACCAAGGCGTTGGTCAGGATCGGCCCGGCGGAGACCCCCCGCAATTCGATGGCTTTGCCGTCGAACGCGACCTCCATCTGCAAAGCGGAGAGGCCTCGCGCGTCCTGCGCCCGCACCGGGATCGTGACCGTCTTGCCGCTGCCGACTTCGCCGTCGGGAACGGAGATATCGAGCGCCTCGGCGCGGGCGACACAGGAGAACGCCGCAAACAAGACAAGCGCGGTTCGCCGCCAGCGGAAGGACGCCGCGCACGAGACAAGCGCGCAAACAAAGGACATCGCTCAGTGTCCGACGACGCGGGCGAGGATCAGGCGCGCGTCATTCGAGGTGATCTGTCCGCTTTTGTCGAGATCATAGGTCATGTCGGGCGGCAGTAGCCCAACCGACATTTGCAAGGCCTTTAGAGCGTCGAGCGCCGTAAAGACAGGCGGAGGAGGCGGAGGAGGCGGAGGCGTCTCGACGACGATATCCCCGGGCGCGAGCAACAGCTTGGCGACCGCGCCGCTCGCGGCGTTGGCCGCGGTGTCCTTGATGTCCAGCACGGTATGCGAGCCCGCCGCCCCGACGACCGTGAACGGGACATAGGCGAGGACGCCCGACCCGGCGACGCCAGCCGCGCCGGCGAAACCAACCTTCACCAGACCAAGCTGATTGGGGTTGGAATCGAACAGCTCTTGCGCGGCGTTGAGCATCGGGCCGATTTTCGCCTTGCCCGCCGTCTTGACCACGGCGCCGTCATAGCGCAGCTCGAGATTGAGGTTCGCGAGGTCCACGCTCATCAAGAGATAAATCGGCACGTCGATGGCCGCCCCCGGCTTGGCGACGATGTGACAGACCTGCAATTCGAGCGCCGCCGGCTTGTCGGGGCACGGCTTGGAGAGCGAAGTCGTCGCGCTGGGGGTGGGAACCGGCGACGAATTCGGCGTCGGCGTCGGAGAGGGCGCGACCGTCGGTTTCGGCGTAGGAGTGGGTGTGACCGTAGGCTTCGGCGTCGCCGTCGGAGCGGGCGTCGGCGTCGGGCCGGTGGAGGCGATCGTCGAGCCGGGCCCGTTGCAAACGTATAGGTGGCCCGGCTTCGGGCCGCCGGCGCAGGTCATCGCCGGCGTGCTCTTGTACGTGCAATTGGCGTCCCTGCAGACGGCGGCCTGGCCGACCGACTTGTCGTTGCACTTGCTCGCAACAGGGTTAGGGCCGGTCGAACTGTCGACGTCGGCGCCGGCGCAATCGTCGGTCCCCACGCTCGTCCATGCGTACGCCGCGGAGCTCGGCGCCAGGTCCGCTCCGCTCCCCGCCAAAATCTGGCTGGTCGCGCTGATCCGCAGGGTCAGGACTTGATGCGGGGTCGTGTTGTTTCCGCCGGCGCCATATTCCGGCGCCGCCACCATCCGAAACTCGTATTTCTCGACGCCAGCGATCGCCACCTCCTCGTCCTTCCACACCCACGTCGGCGCGGATCGGGAATCCTCGGAGAGCAAGGTTGACTTTCCCCCTGGTCCCCACGCGGGAGGATTGTAATGGCTCGGGTCGCTGTCCCACGCATTGTCGTCCGTCGAGCCGCGCGGACGGTGCTGCAGGATGAAATACTGCCAACCCCCGAAGCCACAATTGCAATTAGGATCCGCGCGCTCATAAAAGGTCACCGTGCCCGGACCGGACACGGTGAATTTGGCCACGACGCGCTTCGGAACGATATTCGGTGCGGCCGCGACATCCCAGGTGACGCTGATGTCCGCCCGCCCCTCGGACGGCATGAAGAGAAGCGCCCCCGCCAACACTGCAACGAGCGACAAGCTGCTGCTGCGCATTGCAAGTCCCCCCGCTGATTTTTGAACAATACATAGCGCGGCGGAGATTAGAGGCGTTGATTGGCGTCAACTGGCGGGTCACCATGTGGCGTGGGGAAAGGCGCGCCGGAGTGAGCTTCACCTCAGACTTGTTCGCTAACCCCCGCCATCATGAAAGAAGTCATAGACCAGCTTCGCGGTGGCGGCGTTGAGGCCGGGGGTCTTCTCCAGGTCGGCGAGGCCGGCGCGGGCGACGTCCTTGGCCGAGCCGAAGGCGAGCAGGAGCGCGCGCTTGCGGGCCGGGCCGACGCCGGGAATCTCGTCGAGCGGGCTGCGCGTGAACTCCCTCTTGCGCCGGGCGCGGTGGGTTCCGATGGCGAAGCGGTGCGCCTCGTCGCGCAGCCGCTGGACGAAGAACAGCGCCGGGTCGCGCGGCTCGAGCCGGAACGGCTCGCGCCCCGAGAGGAAGAAGGTCTCGCGCCCGGCGTTGCGGTCGGGTCCCTTGGCGATGGCGGCGAGCGCGACGCCTTCGACGCCGAGCTCGGCGAACACTTGCCGCGCCGCCTCGAGCTGGCCGCGCCCGCCATCGACCACGACGAGATCGGGCTTGTCGGGGAACGCGTCGGGCGCCGGCTCTGCCTCGCCCTGCTTCATCAGCCGCGCGAAGCGTCGGCTCAACACCTCGCGCATCATCGCGTAGTCGTCGCCCGGCGTCAGCGACGCGCTCTTGATGTTGAAGGTGCGATACTGGTTCTTCGCCAAGCCTTCCGGCCCGGCGACGATCATCGCGCCGATCGCGTTCGTCCCCATGATGTGGGAGTTGTCGTAGACCTCGACCCGCCGCGGCGGCGCTTCGAGGCCGAAGGCGGCGGCGAGCGCGGCGAGCAGCTTCTGCTGGCTCGCGCTTTCCGCGAGCTTGCGCGTCAGCGCCTCGCGGGCGTTGCGTAGCGCGGCGTCGACGAGCTCCTTCTTCTCGCCGCGCCGCGGCGCGCCGACGGCGACGCGATGGCCCGCGCGCGCGCTCAAGACGTCGCGCAGCGACTCCGCCGAAGCGACCGCGTGGCTGAGCAGGATCAGCCGCGGCGCCGGGCGTTCGAGATAGAACTGGGCGAGAAACGCGTCGAGCACCTCGGCCGGGTCGAGCGCGCGGTCGGCGCGCGGGAAATAGGCGCGGTTGCCCCAGTTCTGATAAGTGCGGAAGAAGAACGCCTCGATGCAGAACTGTCCCGCCTGCGAATAGACGGCGAACACGTCGGCTTCGGGCACGGAGCGCGGATTGACGCTCTGCTCGCCCTGGATCGCGGAGAGCGCCGAGATGCGGTCGCGCAAGCGGGCCGCCTTCTCGAACTCCATCTTCTCCGCCGCTTCGCTCATCTCGGCGGCGAGGCGCTGGCGGATCGTCCGGCTGCGGCCGCAGAGGAAGTCGCGCGCCTCGGCGACCAGCTCGGCGTAGTCGGCGGGGCCGATCTCGCCGGTGCAGGGCGCCGAGCAGCGCTTGATCTGGTGGAGCAGGCACGGCCGGGTGCGGTTGTCGTAATAGCTGTCGGAGCAGGTGCGTAAGAGGAACGCGCGCTGCAGCGCGTTGACGGTGCGCCCCACCGCACCGGCGCTGGCGAAGGGGCCGAAATAGTCGCCGGCGATCGAGCGCGCGCCGCGGTGCTTCATCAGCCGCGGCGCCGCGTGGCCGGCGGCGATCAGGATGTAGGGAAAGCTCTTGTCGTCGCGCAGCAGCACGTTGTAGCGCGGCTTGAGCTGCTTGATCAGGTTGGCTTCGAGCAGCAGCGCCTCGGCCTCGCTCTCGGTGGTGACGAACACCATCGAAACGGTCTCGGCGACCATGCGGGCGATGCGCACCGACTGCCGCTCGGGCGTGGTGTAGCTCATGACCCGCTTCTTGATCGAGCGCGCCTTGCCGACGTAGAGCACCTCGCCGTCGGCGCCGATCATGCGGTAGACGCCCGGGCCGAGCGGCGCATGCCTCCAGAACGCCTTGACCACCGCCGCGCCGCGCGCCAGCGGGCCGGGCTCGGCGGGCTTCTCCTCGAGGTCGAGGTCGAGCGGCGCGGACGCCTCCTCGCGCTCCGGCTCGCCCTGCGGCTCGGCCGGATCGAAGTCGTCGGCGGAAGCGGGAGGCTTGGACGCGCCGTTCATGGGGGCGAATTTAGGCCGCGCGGGACGATTCGGTAAGGGAGCGGGCGGATTGAGACTCGCCGGCGCAGAGGCGACCCGATCCTCCTTCCCGGCGAAAGCGCCAGCCTTTCCAAATTCGCACCCGCCTTCTCCAAACATTTCCAAAGATTCTCTTCGGCGAATCGAGAGATATCAACCGCTTACAAGGCCTACGAAGCGGCAACGCCGCTTTGCGGGCTTTTCTCTTCCTCCCCCTCGTCGTCCGCGCCGCCGGGCGAGGCTTCGCCGGCGCCCGGCGCCGTCCGCGCCTGTTTCGCCCGCTCGGCCATCTGGCCGAGCTTGGTCAGCAACCGCTCGCGCGCATTCTCGTCGTAGGGCGGCGGCGCCTCGGCCACGGCGCCGTATTTGTCGAGCCGATCGAGCACCCTGAGCAGCCGATCGATCGCCCGCAAGTCCCCGTCGGCGACGCCGCGCGCGGCGAGCCGCAACGCCGGCTCCAGCCGGGCGATCTGCACCCGCGCATGATCGAGCCGCGTCCCGCCCTCCGGCTCGTTGAGCGACCGCGCCACGATCTGCCGCACCCGCTCGCGCGACAGATTTTCGTCGCGCGCGATCGCCTCGTAGGAGAAGCCCGCTTGCACCATGGCGAGAATTCGAATCCGCCGCCGCTCCCGCTCGCGGGCGGTGCGGCGGACGATCGGGGCGGAGGATCGAGGCACGGCGGAAGGCTCTCGTTCGGGGCGCGGCGTGGGCCGAGGTACTGAAAAACAGAACGAAGATATTAGCATGAATTCCGATTATCGGAAAGACAATTTCGATGCGGCAAGGAAAGCCGTCATCGCGAGCGACAGCGAAGCGATCCAGACCAGGTCAAGCGAACCGGAGCCGTCGCGCTCTGGACGCGGGCGTCTTCGAGAGCAAACTGCAAGAGCTGCGGCCCAAGTCTGGATCGCTTCGCTTTGCTCGCGATGACGGCGCCGGGTCGATCAGGCGTTCAGTGTCTCGTATAGGTCCGTCCAGTCGGGATTGTCGGCCTCGATCAAGGCGAGCTTCTTGGCGCGGCTGCCGGCCTTGATTTGCTTTTCCCGCGCGATGGCCTCGTCCATGCGGTCATATGGCTCAAACCACGCAAGCAGCTTGCAGCCATAGCGCTTGGAGAAGCCCTCGACCGCGCCGGTTCGATGTTCGAAGGCGCGTCGAGAAAGGCCGGAGGTGACGCCGACATAGAGCGTTCCGTTGCGCTTGCTCGCCATGATGTAGACGCAGGGTCGCTTCATCCGTCGCCCTTCCGGCCTTCGATCGTCATCGCGAGCGAATCGAACCCGCCGCCCCCCTTCTGTCGCCCCCTCACGCCGCGCGGCGACGATTCTCAAAGGGCGCCTAATACCCCTTCGCCCGGTCGACCAGATGCTTGAGCGGCTGGCCGCGCTCGTGGGCGAGGATCTGCTCGGCGATCGCGCGCGCCGTCGCGTCAGGCGAGGAGATCGCCGCGTTGTGAGGGCTGAGGATGACCGCCGGGTGGCGCCACAGGCGCGAATCGGCAGGCAGCGGCTCGGTCTCGAACACGTCGAGCGAGACGCCCTTCAGCGCGCCGGAATCGAGCGCGGCGAGGATGTCGGATTCGACCTGCAGGCCGCCGCGGCCGCAGTTGAGCAGGACGGGCCCGCCGAGCCGCCCGTCGCGCGCCAGCTTGGCGAAAAGGCCGGCGTTGAGAATCCCCCGCGTCGCCGGCGTCAGCGGCAGCAGCGCCACCAGGATGTCGGTGCGCGCGAGCATCGAATCGAGCCCGTCGGGGCCGTAGAAGCACGCCACGCCGGGCTCCTCCCTGGGGCCTGCGCTCCAGCCGGCGACCTGGAAGCCGAGCGTCACCAGCTTGCGCGCCGCGCTGCGGCCGAGCTCGCCGAGCCCCATCAGGCCGACCCGGACCTCGGACGCCGCTGGCTCGCTGAAGTCGACCTCCCAGACGCGCTCCTGCTGCTGGCGCTGGTAGCGGCGGGTCTGGCGCAGGTGCATGAGACAGTGCAGGATCACCCATTCGCCCATGCGCTGGGCGAGGTCGCCGCCGACCACGCGCGCGATCGGCACGTCCGGCAGGTTCGGGTCGGCGAAGATGTGGTCGACGCCGGCGCCGAGCGAGAAGATCGCCCGCAAGCCCGGCAGGCCGGCGAGCGAGCCCGGCGGGTGCCTCCACGCCAGCGCGTAGCGCACCGCGGCGTGATCGCGAAGCGTCTCCGGCGTGACGATCTCGCAGCCGGGCAGCAGCGCGCCGAAGCGCTTGAGCCAGGGCGCCGGATCCCACCCGGTTTCGGCCAACAGAATGCTCATCTGCCGCCTCCGATGCGCGCGATCACGGGTTCGGCCCGCTTCGCCGGCGGCGCGTCGCCGATCGCGTAAGCGGCGTTGAGGCGCTCGGCGGCGGCGCGGGCGGCCGCCTCGTCGCGCGCGTGAACCAGCGCCAGCGGCGCCTCGGCGGAGACCTCGGCGCCGAGGCCGGCGAGGCGGGTGAAGCCGACCGCCGGATCGATCGGGTCGGCGGCGCGCCGCCGCCCGCCGCCGAGCTCGACCACGGCGAGGCCGACGGCGCGCACGTCGATCGACCGGACGAAGCCCGACCGCTCCGGCTTGACGACGACGGCGATCGGCGCGGCGGGCAGGATCGCGCGCGCCTTGCCGAGGAAATCGGCCGGCCCGCCGAGCTCGGCGACCATGCGCTCGAAGCGCTCGGCCGCGGCGCCGCTGGCCAGCGTCCGTTCGAGCGCGGCGCGAGCGAGCAGGCGGTCCTTGGCGAGGCCGGAGAGGACCAACAGCTCGGCGCCGAGCGCGAGCGTCACCGCGTGCAGCCGCGCGTCGCGCCGCGCGCCGGTGAGGTATTCGACCGCGTTGACCACCTCGACCGCGGCGCCGGCGGCGCTCGCCAGCGGCTCGTTCATGTCGGTGATCAGCGCGACGGTCGGCAGGCCGGCGGCGTTGGCGACGGCGGCGATGCTCTCGCCGAGCTCGCGCGCGCCTTCCAGGGTCGGCATGAAGGCGCCGGAGCCGCTTTTCACGTCCATCGCCAGCCCCTGCAGGCCGGCGGCGAGCTTCTTCGACAGAATCGAGGCGGTGATGAGCGGGATCGATTCGACCGTCGCGGTGACGTCGCGGATGGCGTAGAGGCGCCGGTCGGCGGGGGCGAGGTCGGCGGTCTGGCCGATGATCGCGCAGCCGACCTCGGCGACGACGAGTCGGAACAGGTCGAGGTCGGGCTGCGAGGCGTAGCCGGGGATCGAGTCGAGCTTGTCGAGCGTGCCGCCGGTGTGGCCGAGGCCGCGGCCGGAGATCATCGGCACATAGGCGCCGCAAGCGGCGAGCATCGGCGCCAGCATCAGCGAGACGTTGTCGCCGACGCCGCCGGTCGAATGCTTGTCGAGCACCGGCCCCGGCAGCTTCATCTCGCTCCAGTCGAGCGTCGCCCCGGAGCGGGTCATCGCCAGAGTCAGCGCGACGCGCTCGTCGAGGCTCATGCCGCGGAAGAAGACCGCCATGGCGAAGGCGGCGGCCTGGCCTTCGGTCACCGCGCCGGAGGTCAGGCCGGCGACGAACTCGCCAATCTCCTCGTCGCCGAGAACGCCGCCGTCGCGCTTGGCGCGAATGATCTCCTGCGGCAGCGTCATGATTCTTCCTCGTAGGCGGCGATGAAAGCGTCAAGCAGGGCGCGAAACTGTCGCGCGCCGCGCGCGGCCGCCTCCTGCGTCTGCCGATGGCTGGGGTCGCCGCCGGCGAGCCCGGCGGCGAAGTTGGTCACCAGCGAAACGGCGACGCAGCGCAGGCCAAGATAGCGCGCAATCAGCGTTTCCGGAACGGTCGACATGCCGACCAGGTCGGCGCCGAGGATTTTGGCGGCGCGAATCTCCGCCGGCGTCTCGAAGCTCGGGCCGGAAAACCATATGTAGACGCCCTCGCCGAGCGCGACGCCGGCGGCGCGCGCCGCCGCTCGCAGCGTCGCCAGATGGGCGCGGTCGTAGGCTTCGGTCATGGGAACAAAGCGCGCGTCGGTCGGCAGGCCGATCAGCGGGTTGGCGCCGGCGAAATTGATGTGGTCGACGATCGCGACCAACGCCGGCGGCGTCCATTCCGGCCTGAGCCCGCCCGCGGCGTTGGTGAGGAACAGCGTCCGGCCGCCAAGGCGCTTGAAGGTCTCGATGGCGACGAACATCGCGCAGGCGTCGCCGCGCTCGTAATAGTGGCCGCGGCCCTGGAACAGCGCGACGCGCTTGCCGGCGACCCGGCCGACGACGAGCCGCCCGGCGTGGCCGGCGACGGAAGCGACCGGGAAGCCGGGGATGTCGGCGTAAGGAACGACGACCGCCTCCTCCGCCGCCTCGGCGAGCCCGCCAAGGCCCGAGCCGAGCACGAGGCCGAGCGGCGGCAGCGCGGAGAGGCCGCGCTCGGCGAGGGCGGCGGCGGCGGACGGCGATGTCAAAGGCGTTTCCCCCGCAGGTTACAGCCGAAGGAGCTCAGCCCTCGTCCACGAGATCGTCGACCTTGACCTTCAGCGCCTTGGCGATCCGGGCCATGATTTCGAGCGAGCCGCCGTGCTTGCCGGATTCGAGGTCGGCGACATGGGGCTGGGTCGTTCCCGCCGCCTTGGCGAGCGCCGCCTGGGTCATGCCGCGCTTGGCGCGCCAGAAGGCGAGCGGCGTCGGCGCGGCGACGAGCGCGTCGGCCTCTTCAAGCGATAGCGCCTCCTCGCGTCCCGCGCGATAGTCCGCCATGGCCGTCGCGTGGGCGAGCGCATCGCACAAATCTTCGAACTCGGACGCCGGAAGGATCGCGAGCTTCTCGCCGCCGGGGGTCGTGATGTATTTGGCGTTCATCGTCAGGGCGCCCTTCAATCGTAGATCGAGCCTCGCGGCCCAATCCTCGACACGATAATCTCCGTCGCCGTTTCTTCGAACAGAATCCTGAATTCGCCGACCCGCAAGCGCTTCAACGGCGACCCTCGCAACTCGGTCACGCTGTCGGCGAGCGAAGCCGGGTCAACCGCATAGGCGGCGATCTTGTCGCGAAGCCTCGGGGCGATGTTGCGATGCTTGCGCAAAGCCATCGCCGCCTGCTTGAGGATCACGACCCTCTTCATTGTCGTCAAATTATAGAGATTTCATATAATGTCAATCGGCGTTCAGCGGCCGCGGCGGCGAACGGCGCCCTCCCGCAGGCCCTCGCGCAAGCGCGCCGAAACCGCGGCCTCGCTCCTTCTTCCTCACCGCCCCAAATTCCCCGGCCCGAACGAATGCGGCAGCAGCTCTTCAAGGGTGAAGCTCGCCCGCACCCCCTGCGGCCCGGCGACATGCACGCGCGTCGAAGCTTCGGCGAACTCGCGCAGGCGCTGGCGGCAGCCGCCGCACGGCGCGCATAGCGCTTCGCCCTCGCCGACCACGACTATCTCGACGATTCGCCGCTCGCCCGCCAGCGCCATCGCGCCGATGGCGTTGGCCTCGGCGCAGGCGCCCTCGGGGTAGGCGGCGTTCTCGACGTTGCAGCCGCAGTAGATCGCCCCGCTCCCGGCGCGGATCGCCGCGCCGACCGGAAAATGCGAATAGGGCGCGTAAGCCTTGGCCTGCGCCGCCTTGGCGGCGGCGAACAGCGCGTCGAGCGCGCTCTCGCTGTTCTTTGACATAGGGAATTCCCGAAGCCCGAGGCGACGTCGTCTCGCCGATGAAGCCGGCGAGCGGCGCGGCCGTCAGTCGAACAGCACCGAGACGCTTTCTTCCTTGGCGATGCGGGCGATCGCCTCGCCGACCAGCGGCGCGATCGAGATCACCCGGACGTTGTGGGCGACCCGCACCGCCTCGGTCGGGGCGATGGTGTCGGTGAGCACCAATTCCTGCAGCTCGGAGGCGGAGATGCGCGCCACCGCGCCGCCCGACAGCACGCCATGGGTGACGTAGGCGGAGACGCTCGAGGCGCCCTTCTCCAATAGCGCGTGGGCGGCGTTGCACAGGGTGCCGGCGGAATCGACGATGTCGTCGACCAGGACGCAATGGCGGCCGACGACGTCGCCGATGATGTTCATCACTTCCGATTCGCCGGCGCGCTCGCGCCGCTTGTCGACGATGGCGAGCGGCGTCTCGAGCCGCTTGGCCAGCGCGCGGGCGCGCACCACGCCGCCGACGTCGGGCGACACCACCATCAGGTTGTTGCCCATTCCCCGCTCCTTGATGTCGCGCACCATGGTCGGCGCGGCGAACAGGTTGTCGGTGGGGATGTCGAAGAAGCCCTGGATCTGGCCGGCGTGAAGGTCGATGGTGAGCACGCGGTCGGCGCCGGCGCGGGTGATCAAGTTGGCGACCAGCTTGGCCGAGATCGGCGAGCGCGGTCCCGGCTTGCGGTCCTGGCGCGCGTAGCCGAAATAGGGGATGACCGCCGTGATGCGGTGCGCCGAAGCGCGCCGCAGCGCGTCGATCATGATCAGAAGCTCCATCAGATTGTCGTTGGCGGGATAGGACGTCGACTGGATGATGAAGGCGTCGCGGCCGCGCACGTTTTCCAGAATTTCGACGAAGATTTCGAGATCGGCGAATCGGCGCACGCTACAGCGCGTCAGCGGCTCGCCGAGATAGGCGGCGATCGCTTCGGCGAGCGGCGCGTTGGAATTGCCCGCCAAAATCTTCATCTTTGCTTGCATGACGGGCTCCCGGCGCTTGGCGGCCCGCGCCGCCCGATGGCGGGGCGGAGGCGCGGCGGACGGGGCGGGTCATAGCAGCCGAGGCCGGCTGGAACAATACGACAGCGCGGTGACGCGGCCGCCGCGACCCTTCCATGTCCGCAGAATGCGCGCAAAATCTCCGGGCGCCTCACATCGGCGCGTAGCTCAGCGGCGCGGCGGCGGCCGTCTCCGCCGCCGCAGGCGCGCTCGCCACCGCGGCCGCCTCCGGCGTGTTGGAGAGGTAGGCGGCGAGATCGTCGGCGCTGCGCGCCGCGACGCTCTTCAGCGCCGCCTCGTCGGCGAGCGCCCACGGATCGGCGCCCGATCCCTTGATCGCGATCTCGTCGCTCAAGCGCTGGACGCGCCGCCTGTCGGCGGAGAACAAGTCCCAGACATAGTCGATCGCCGCGCCGTCCTCAGTCGGCGTGGCGGAAAGATAGCCGCGCACCAGATAACGCGCCTGGGCCGCGTCGACGACGACGATGTCGCGCGCGTGCGCCTCGCCCGCCAGCGCTTGGGAGAAACGGCCGGCGACGGCGCTTGGCGCGCCCTCGACCGAGACGATGGCGACGCTCGCCTGGGCGAGGTCGGCGCCCTGGCGCAGGACGAACTGGCGATGGGCCTCCGGGTCGGGCGCGATCTGCGCCGTGGTCTCGACGCAGCCGCTGAGCGCCAGCGTCGCCAGCGTCGCCGTCAGCCGCGCCAACGTCGCGGCCTCCTTCGCGCGCGCTCCCGTGGTCCAACCCGTCAAGCTCAACGCTCCGTCGCCGCGCCGCGCGCCGGGCGCGGCGAGCGGCTTTAACGCTTTGCTAACCCTATTCGGACGGGAGGTCCAGATTGCGCGCATTCAACGCTTCGGCATGGTGAACGCCGTCGCGGCGCGCGGCCGGGGGGCGACGTCCCCTGCGCCGTCAGCGATAGACCAGCACCGGAATGGCGCTGTGGCTGAGCACCTTGGCGGTCTCGCTGCCGATCACCAGCGCGGCGACGCCGCGGCGGCCGTGGGAAGCCATGACGATGAGGTCGCACTGATGGGCGCGCGCGTAGTCGATGATTGCGCGGTAGGGACGGTCGCTGGTCTCTCGCGCGGTCTCGATCGTCGCGTCCGCCGCCTCGGCGGCCATCGTCGCCTGCTCGAGAGCGCGGTCGGCCTCGCGCCCGACGCTCGCCTCGTGCTCTTCGACGGTCTCGGCGATCAACACCGCGTCCATCGAAGCGGCGCGATAGGGGACCATGACGGTGAGCGCGGTGGCGCGCGCGCCCAGCGCCTTGGCGAGCCGCACGCCGTAGATGACCGCCTTGCGCGACAGGTCGCCGCCGTCGGTGGCGATGAGAATGTGCTTGAACATCGCGCTCCTCCCGCTTTGCGCCCTCGAAGCGAAATGGCGCTGCGGCGCGCCGCGCGCCAGCCATGCTTTGCCACAAATCGCGTCCGCCGGCGCGGCGCCGAAATGACGCGGATGTGACTCGCCACGTCCCGGGCGGCGGCGGACAATCGCCGCTTGCGATCCTCGGACGAAGGAGAGGCCGCGATGGACGACGAAGCGCCGAGGGCGCCGGGCGGGCGAGCGACCCGCCGCGCCGTGGTCAAGGCGAGCCTCGGGCTCGGCTTCTGCGCGGCGATCCCGCCGGTGTGGGCCCAGACGATCGCCACCTCCGCCGACGGGCTGGAGGCGGGCGAGGCGAGCGTCGACGCCGGCGACGCCGACATCCCCGCCTATCGCGCACGGCCGACCGGCGGCGGGCGCTTTCCGCTGCTACTGGTCGTCCACGAGGTGTTCGGCGTCCACGAGCATATCAAGGACGTCTGCCGGCGCTTCGCCAAGCTCGGCTATTACGCGATCGCGCCGGAGCTGTTCGCGCGCCAGGGCGACGCGGCCAAGGAGACCGACGTCGCCAGCCTGATGGCGACGATCGTCGCCAAGAAGCCCGACGCGGAGGCGGCGAGCGACCTCGACGCGACGCTCCGCTTCGCCGCGGCGAGCGGCGCCGCCGATCCCGATCGCGCCGCAATCGTCGGCTTCTGCTGGGGCGGGCGGCAGGTCTGGCTCTACGCGGCCCACAACCCGCGGCTGAAGGCGGCGGTCGCCTGGTACGGCCCCCTCGCCTATCCGGCGAGCGCCCTCACGCCGAACAATCCGCCCGACGTCGTCGACGCGCTGAAGGTTCCCGTCCTCGGGCTCTACGGCGGCCGGGACAAGAGCATTCCCCTCCAAGAGATCGAAGCGATGCAGGCGAAGCTCGCGGCGGCGGGCGGCGCCTCGCGCATCGTCGTCTACCCCGACGCCGGCCACGCCTTCTTCGCCGACTATCGGCCGAGCTACGTCAAGGCCGACGCCGAGGCGTCATGGAGGCTGGCGACCGCGTGGTTGAAGGCGCACGGCGTCTAGCGCAAAGCTCGCCGCGAACCTCGGCCGCAGGGCTGCGCGCGACCCCGGCGGCCGTCATGTCAGCGACACCCCGAGCGCCGCCCCAGCGCCGTAGGTGACGGCGGCGGCGGCGCAGCCGATCAAGACTTGCCGGAAGGCGGAAAAGGAGAGCAAACGTCCGTTGAAGAGGGAAGTTAAAAGCCCAAGAACGGCGAGCGCCGCCGCGCGCCCGCGCAAGGTTTGAAGTGGGAAATACGACGACCTCGCCAAGCTGGCCAAGTAGGAGCCTTGAACCGACTGCGCGGCGTTATCCGCGAAGGCACATCGCGCCAAAAGTCCTGACTTGAGAGGACTCCTTCCAAACCCGACTCGGAATAGGGGCGGAAGTAGAAAGGGCGCCGGCGTGGACCCGCGAAGCCGACATCCGGGCAGTGAGCGGTTCCCTCCGTTCAGCTTCGTCGAAGCAGATTCGACGAAATTACGCCGAGCGCCGCCATCAGCGCCGCGCTCACCGCGAACATCGCGGCATAGCCACCCGCGGCCGATATATAGCCGGACAGAATCGGCCCGAGCCCCTGGCCGATATATAAAGACGCCGCGAGCAGGGCCACGGCGGCGCCGCGCGCTTGGGGCGCCAGTTCGGTGCTTTCCGTCTGCATCGTGTTGTGCAACAGGTAAAAGCCGAAGCCGGAAAAGGCGAACAGCGCCGCCATCGCCGGCCACGGCACCGGCGCCGCGATGACGCCGTAACAGACGCCGATCAGGACGCCGCCCGCCGCCATCATCCGCCACGGACCAAGCCGCGCGACCGCCAGTTTCGCGCTGAGGCCATAGATCACGGCGCCCAGCGCATAGGCGCCGATGCAGAGGCCGGCGGTGAGCGCGCCGCCTTGACCGCGCGACAGCAGCGTCGGCGCGACGAAGGGAAAGACGCCAAACATGAACATCCCCTCGCATACCACCGTGCCATAGACGACGATGGCGCGTCGGCTGGTCATCAGGAAACCGTAATCCGCGGCGATGGCGGCAAGCGAAAAGCAGCGCCGCGGCTCTCCCTCGCCATGGAGCCGCAGGAACGAGGCGGCCGCGATGCCGCCGGAGAACAAAGCCGTCAGGGCGAACACGCTACGCCAGCCGGCATAGGAGGCGATCGCGCCCGACAGCGCCGCGCCGATCATCTGCCCGGTGATGGCGGCGATGAGGAGGCGCGACAGCGCAACCTGCCGTTTTCCATAAACGACGCGGTCGCCGACCAGCGCCATGGCGATCGGGAAAATGCCGCCCGCCACGACGCCGCTTACGCCGCGCGCAACCAGTAAGCTGGTGAAGCCTGGAGCCACGGCGCAAATCATGAAGCTCGCCGCCAGCAGAGCCAGGCAAACCTTGATGATCAGCGACTTGCCGAACGCATCCGCCATCGGCCCGAGGAACGGCTGTGACAGCGCGAAAGAGATGCCGTAGGCGGTGGTGAGCCACGCCGCCTGTTGCAGCGTCACGGCGAACTGATCCGCAATCAGCGGAAGCATCGGATCGGCGGCGCGCGCCGAAACATTCGAGGCGAAACAGGCGAGGCCGATCAGGAACAGCGGCGCCGGAACGACAGTTGGCGCGTCGCCGTATGTCGGCGTTCCATCGGCCTGACTTGTCACTGTCGCCGTCCTGTCCACTGACCTTTGGCGCCTTCAAGCTTGAGCAGCGCGCTCCTGACATCTTTCGGAAAGAAATGGGTGAGTGCATCGACATAGAGCATGGGCTTCTCCCGACATCACTAAATGGAATCCGGCGTGCGGTAGTGGGCTTCGATGCCGGCATGGCGACACCAATATTCCCAGGCGCGGTCGTAGCCTTCACTGGGTTTGGCGTCGGCAAGGCGTTCGCTGATGATTTTGATCTCGCCATCGGAAAGAAATTTGACCGGCGGGAAACGGCTGGCCTGCAACTGCAGCGCGGCGTTCACCTCCAGATACACCGCGGTATAGACCGCTTCGCGAACCGAGCGGCCGATGACCGTGCAGCCATGGCCACGCATGAGGGCGGCGCTGTTCTGCCCAAGGCTTTTCGCAAAGTCCTGGCCCATCGCCACGCTGGAGATCAGCATGTTGGTGTCGCCGAACGTCGTCTGCGCGTCCCACACCGGTACATGACCGCCGATGGTTGCACAGCTATGCACGATGGGGCGGAGCTTTTCGTCGGTAACGCTGTAAGGAATTACGCTATGGCTATGACTGTGGACGACGGATTTAACGTCCGGCCGCGCCTCGTAAATGGCGCCGTGGATGAATCGCTCAAGATAGGGCTTGCGCGTATCGCCGTTCACGACCTCGCCGGCTAGGGTAATTTCCATGATGTCTTCCGCGGCGACCAATTCGGGCGGCAGAGCGCGGGCGATGAGATAATGGCCCGGGTTTTCCGGATGGCGGGCGCTGACATGGCCAAATGCATCGACGACATTCTCGGCGGCCAAAATACGGTTGGCGGCGACGATGTCCTCGATGAGGTCTTTGATTCTCGTGACGGCATCCATGAACGTTCCTCCGTACTGTCGATCGGTCTCGAACTTTGACCCGTTCATACCGTTAGGGGTCAAAAATTCACGACGCCGATCGGCGTCGGGACCCTGCGCGGAATGACATCCTCGCGATCGATGACGGTCGCCGGGCGACCCCGGCAGCCGTCATGTCGGAGACACCCCGAGCGCCGCCCCAGCGCCGTAGGTGACGGCGGCGGCGGCGCAGCCGATCAGGACTTGCCGGAAGGCGGAAAAGGAGACCGAACGTCCGTTGAAGAGGGAAGTCAAAAGCCCAAGGAGGGCGAGCGCCGCCGCGCTCGCGGCGACGCTGACGACGATCGCCACTTTCCCGGACAGCAGCGACAGGGGCAAGACGGGCACGATCGCCCCGATTGCAAATAAGGCGAATGACAGACCCGCTGCGGTCCAGGGATTTCCGCCCAGCTCGTCCGGGTCGATGCCAAGGCCTTCCCGCGTGAGCGTATCCAAAGCGGCGGGGTTGTTCTGCATGATTTGCGCGGCGACCCGCTGAGCGTCAAAATGCGTCAGTCCCTTCGCCTCATATATCGTCGCGAGCTTCTGTCGACCCGATTCCGGCGCCTGTTCCAACTCGTCGCGCTGTTTTGACACCAGCTCCGTCGCCAGTTCGCGCGCGTTGCTCACCGACAGCCATTCTCCAAGGGCCATCGAGCAGGCGCCGGCGACCAAGCCCGCCAGCCCAGTCAGGAGCATGGTGTGTTGCGACGTTCCCGCCCCGGCGACGCCCATCATCAGGCAGAAGTTCGACGCGAGGCCGTCGTTTGCGCCCAGGACCGCTGCGCGCAGGTCGTTGCCAGAGGCGCCGCGGCGCCCGGTCGCGGCTTGCCGCCCCGACTCGGCGACGGCGGCGACCGCAGCGGCGGCGTCAATCTCTTCGGCGCCCAGCGCGGCGGCGGCGTCTTGTTTCTCGTGTCGACTCTCGTCCGCCAGTTCGGCGGCCACAACGGCGGGCAAGACGAACCGAGAACCAAAAAGCGCCGCAAGGGCGGCGAGGATGCGCGCCCGAAAGCCGTCCCTGTGCGCTCCGAGCGTCGCGCCGTGAGAAATCAGCCACTGGCGCCGCGCCTCGGCGTGCGCGCGCTTGGCGTGCGACGCGCGGGCAAAGAGATCTCTACGAAAAGGACGACGCTCCGCCGCGGCGAGCGCCTCATAGAGCCCCGCGCCGTCGAGCTCATGCCTTAGCTTCGCTTCGTAGAACGCGATGTCGTCGTCGCCAGTAGGCTCCGCGAACCCAGCGTATCTCAGATGTCGATGATGTCGCATCGCCAGGCTCTCGCAGATCGGCGCCGTGAAAACTCCCGATCAGCCTCCTTGCGAGAGGCTGATCGGGCAGCCGTGAACGCGCGCATCTCAGACCCGCTCGATCGCCTTGGCCGCTGCGTCGAGCGCGTCGGCGATCGCCTGGATTTGCGCGGGCGTGGCGTCGCGACGCTTGGCCCGCAGGCGCACCGCCATGCGCAGGTTCTCCATCGCGCGCAGCAAGGGGGCGAAGTCGCCGCGCCGCTCCGCCTCGGCGCCTTCGAGGCGGCCGAAGATCGCATCGACCTGCGCCTGGCTGGCGGCGACGAACGCCTGGCCCTCGGCGGTGAGCGTGTAGAGCTTGCGGCCGCCCTGATCCTGGGCGGTGGCGTAGCCCATCTCCTCGATCAGCGTCAGCGTGGGATAGACGACGCCGGGGCTCGGGCTGTAGCCGCCGCCGACGCGCTCCTCGAGCGCCTTGATGATCTCGTAGCCGTGACGCGGCTTCTCGGCGACAAGCGCGAGAATGACGAGCTTCAGATCGCCGCTGTCGAACATGCGGCCTTCGCGCGGCTCGAAGCCGCCGCCGCGCCAATGCCGGCCAAAGCCATGCTCGCGGCCGAAACCGTCGTGAGCGCCGCGCTCACGATCGAAATCCATGAAATGACGGTGAAACATTTTCGTTGTCCTGTTTGTGAGATATGTTACGATATATCGTGTTTCGCAACATATCACGATATATCTTGACGTAAGATATATCTCACGGCGGCGGTGTCAAGCCCAAAAATGACGAATCGTCGAAGCGCCGCGGCCGCGCGCCCTCGGCCGGCCTATTTCGTCGCCGCCTCGCGCACGATCGCCGCCATCGCCAGCGCCTCCGCGTCGCCCTCGTCGGTAAGCCCGGCGATCACGCCGTCGCGGTCGGCGGCCGAGCGGTTCTGGCTCGCCTTCCACTTGCCGCGCAGGTCGGCGACCGCGATCTCGACGCCGACGATCTGGCGGACCATCGCGGCGAGGTAATCCTCCGGCGCGTCGCCGACCGCCCAGGGCGCGGCGCGCCCTTTTTCGTGCGCCTCGGTCAGCGCGGCGATCTGCCGGCGCAGCCAGGCTTCGTCGTCGATGACGCGCGCGGCGCCGCGCGCCTGGACCATCACGTAATTCCAGGTCGGAACGACTTTGCCGGTCTCGCGCTTGGTGGCGTACCACGACGGCGAGACGTAGCGGTCGTCGCCCGAGAACACGACCAGCGCCTCGCCGGTCGCGGCGAGGTCGCGCCATTGCCCATTCGCGCGCGCCATGTGGGCGCTGAGCGTCCCGAAGGGGCTTGCCTCCGCGTCGAGCAGGAACGGGATCGCGTTGGCGAGCAAACCTTGCGGGCCATGGGTGACGAGCAGGCCGAGCGGCCGGCGGCGGATCAGGTCAAATAGGAGCGCGCGATCGTTCTGGCGATGCAAGGGCGGTTCGTACATGGCGGGCTCCGGGGCGCGGGTTCAGGCCAAGCGGCGAGGCGCCTTGGTAGCGCAAGCGCCGCCTGCGCGCCAATCCCGTCCCGATCGTCGATCGGCGGCGCAGCGCCTCCAACCCCGCCGCGCGCCGGCCGGCGCAGCCGCGTCTCATCACTTGTCGACAGCGCACTCCCCCACTCGCCAGCGATCCAGCGCCCAGCCCGCCGCGGCGCAAACGTGGCCGCGAGGGCCGGCCTCGAGCGCCTCCAGCGTCGCGACGGCCTTTTCCGGCGCAACCCGCAGGCAACCCGTGGCGGCCTGAAGGCGGATCTCCGGTTCCGCGCTGTCGAGAAACGGCGCGAGCCTGGCCAGCATTCCTCGCCGTTTCATTTCCTTCTTGATGGCGATCAACTCGCCAAGGATGGCGTTGCGCGTGTCCATGTCCCGCTTCTCGCGGACCCAGTCGATGAACCGGCGCCCGGCCAACCGCTCCCCCGCGTCCTGGAAGCGCGCCAGCAGCGCCTCGTCGCTCATCTCCTGCAAGGTCGGATGCTGCGGCGGCGGCGTACGGACGCGCTTGCGCATCGCAATCACCTCGTCGGCCGAACATCCGGCCAGCACGCCATCCAGAGTCGCGTCGGCCAGCTGGGGATCGATCGGGCCGAGATACATCGCCGCGGCGATGCGAACGTCCGGATTCTCGTCCTCGAACAACGCCGCCATCTCGGGGCTCGTCGACCTCGCGAGCAAAGCGGCGGCGATCGCCAAGCATTCCCGCGCGGCTCGATCGATTTCCTCACGCGGCCCCAGGCCGACCGGAACCTCCGCCGACACGGCGCCGCCTGTGTGCTGCAGGACGCGGCCGAACCCAAGCCGTTTGGCGTAGTCGGCGAAGAGCGGCGGCAGCAGCCCCGTGCTCATCTCCGCGTATTCTTCTTCTTCCGGGCTCATTTCAGCGCGCCGTAGCGGCGCAACGCGTCCAGACCCGCCGCGCGCTGGGCGGCGAAATCAGGCCTCACCACTGGTCGACGGCGCACTCGCCCCGCCGCCAGCGCTGGAGCGCCGAACTCGCCGCAGACCGACTTGTAGGCGACGGCGTCGTCAGCGAGCGCCTCCAGCGTCGCCACGGCCTTTTCCGGCGCGATGCGCAGGCATCCTTCGGCGGCGGTGAATCGAACCCACGAGTCGGCGCTGTCGAGCAACGGCAGCAACCTCGCCAGCATGTCCCGCCGCTTGATTTCCCTGCTGGCGTCCCTGAGCTCACGGATGACGGCGTTGCGCGTCTCCATGTCTTTGTCGTTCTCGAGCCAATTGATGAAGCGGCATGCGGTCAACCGCTGCGCGGCGGCGGTGAAGCGCGCCATCAGCGCGTCATCGCCCATTTCTTGCAACGTCGGACGCGGCCGCGGCGGCGTGCGCGCGCTGGCGCGCTGCGACAACCTCGCTCGCCGAACAGCCCGCCATCACGCCGTCCCGCGTCGCTTCCGCCAACTCGGGATCGATTTGCCAGAGAAACAACGCCGCGGTCATGCGGACGTCCGCATCGTCGTCGCGGAGCAACGCCGCCCCCTCGGGGGTGGTCGGCCTCGCGTTCAGAGCGATGCTGATCGCCCGGAGCTCCGCCTTGATCCGCTCTCCTTCCGGCGACCCCAAGGCGATAGGACGGTCCAGCGGCGGGCCGCCGCACGCGGCGCGGAAACCACGGCCGAGCCCGAGCCGCTTGGCCCGCTCGACGAAGAACGGCAGCAGCCGCTCGGCGCTCATCTGCAGGCATTCTTCCGGGCTCATTTCAGCGCTCCGTAGCGGCGCAACGCTTCCAGTCCAGCCGCGCGCTGGCCGGTGAAATCGAGTTGGTCGACGACGTCCCGGTGGCGAATCCCAGGCGCGTCCGCGTTCTCCAACGAGTTGTAATATGCGGTGATCTGCTCGTGCTTCAGTCGCGGAATCCAGACGATGTTGCTCGGGTCCTCAAGGGCGGCGCGGCGGCGGTTCTTGCCTCGACGGGAGTTTCCTTCGCTTTCGCCCCTCCGCAGGCCGCCCCTCTCACAGCTTGTCGATCAAGCACTCGCCTCGGCGCCAGTGGTTCAGCACGTCGGACGCCGCGGCGCCAAGCGCCTCCAGCGTGGCGACCGCCTTTTCCGGCGCGATGCGCAAACACCCTTGCGCCGCGCGAAGGCGCGCCGTCGGATCGTCGCTGTCGAGGTACGGCAAGAGCCTAGCGAGCGCGCCCCGCCGTTTCATCTCCCGGAGAATCTCGGTCAGCTCGCCGGTGATCGCGTTGCGCCTCGCCAAGTCGCTGTCGTCGTACATCCAATCGATGAAGCGACAGTCGGTCTGCCGTTCCGCCGCGTCCTCGAAGCGCGCCGTCAGCGCTTCGTCGCTCATTTCCGGCAACGCCGGCCGCGACGGCGGTGGCGTGCGCGCGCGCTTGGCCCGCGCCAGCGCCTCGCGCGTCGAGCAATTGGCCACCACGCCCTTCATCGCCGCGTAGGTCAACGCAGGGACGCCTGCGTCGAGGAGCGCGCTCGCGCACATGCGAACGTCGGGATCTTCGTCACCGAACAGAGGCTCGAGCTCGCTCGCCCGCGCTTTGGCGCGCAGCGCGCCGGCGATTGCCGCACACTCGGCCAAGCCGAGCTTCGCCTCCGCCTTCGCCGACTCGCTTGTGGCGACGTCGCCTTGGCAGGCCCGGCCGAGGCCGCTCCGCTTCGCCGCCCCCGCGAACAGCCGCACCAGCCTCTCGACCGGCGTCGCCGCGTATTCTTCCGGACTCATTGGAGGACTCCCACCTTGCGCAACGCCTCCAGACCCGCCGCGCGCTGGCCCGCGAAGTCCAAATCGTTGATCATTTTACGGCGGATGCGCCCCAAAGGATCGTCGGGATCCTCCGAGTTATAATAGCGCGTGATCTGCTCGTGCTTGAACCGCGGAATCCAGACGATGTTGCTGGGATCGTCTATGAGGTCGCGGCCGAACTTCTCGATCTCCTCGACGTCCGGCCCTTTGGCGATGTTGTCGGGATTCTGCTCCACGATGTGGTGGCGTTCGTAGCCGAGCACGTTCTGCGTCGGCGGCCGCTGCAGCTCTTCGAGAGTCTTGGGCGGATCGACGCTGGCGCGCCCATAGTCGATGGCGCGTTGCTCGTCGGGATTGAGTTCGCTCGACTTGAGGAGTTCGACGACGAACTCGATCGGGCCCCAGAGCTTCGGCGCGAGCCAGAGCGCCACTTTTCCGGTGCGTATGACCTCGTCGGCCGTGTCGGCCATCAGGTCGCGCATGAAGCGGAGCCCGAGACGGAACGCTTCTCGCCGCGACGAGCTTCGCGAGGGAGCGCGCGGCGGACCGGCGTTCGGCGCGTCCTCGGGCTTGGCAGCGAACCAGCCGGGGTTGGGCGGCTCACCGACGCGCGGGTGCTGCGCCGGGTCCCAGTCTTTGTCGAGCAGCCCGCTGTCGAACAGGCGCCGCGCCAGCTCCGCCGAGCCGCACGCCGGCGAGCCTTTGGCGAGCGAGGGCGGATCGGGAAAGCGCAAGAGCAGCGCGCCGATCGCCGCCAGCGCCGGCTCGCCGCGCGCGAAGGCGCGCGCGATCCCCGCCAGGCGGTCCTCCCGGCCGGCGAGGTCGATCGGCAGGCCGTAGAGGTCGGACAGCTCCGCTTCGAGCTCGGCGCGCGGCCGCGCCGCCCAGCCGGCGCCGGCGCGGACGACCAGCGCCGTCGGGCCGACGGAGACGCCGTCCGGCCCGCAACGCACCCCCGCCTCGCTGAGACGAAAAAAACGCTCGATCGGCAAGGCGAGCAAATCGGCCTCCCGCGGCTGGAGACTTTACGCTCCAGTGATGAGAACACAACATGAACATTTCGTCAAGGAAATGTTGAATCGGCGAAGGACGGAAATTCACGCTTGCTCGCGCCGACCCCGCGAGATATTGTGAGCCTGTGAAAAATATCACGGTTTCTGTGCACGACGAGACCTACCGCCGCGCGCGGGTGAAGGCCGCCGCCGCCGGCGTGTCGATCTCGCGCGTCGTCAGCGCCTTCCTGAGCGATTACGCGCGCGAAGACAGCGAGTTCGATCGCTTGGCGCGGGAGGAGGCGGCGTTGCGCGCCCGCATCTCCAACTTCAGCGCCGCCAGCCGCCTCGATCGCGAGGCCGTCCATGCCCGGCGGTGATCCGGCGCGCGTGTTTCTCGACGCCAACGTCCTGCTCTATTCGATCAGCACGGCGCCCGCCGAAGCCGGCAAGAAAGCGCGCGCGCTCGAGCTGCTTGAACGCCGCGACTGCGCCCTGTCGGTCCAGGTTCTGCAAGAATTCTATGTCCAGGCGACGCGCGTCTCGCGCCTCGACGCTCTGCCGCACGACCTCGCCGTCGGCCTCATCCGCGCCTGGCGGCGATTTCCGGTGCAGGAGACGACGCTCGCGGTGCTCGACGCCGCGCTGGAGATCGTCGCCCGCCACCGGCTCGCCTACTGGGACGCTTGCGTCGTCGCGGCGGCGCAGGCGCTCGGCTGCGAGCGCCTCTATTCCGAAGACATGGCCCACGGCGCGCGCGTCGGCGCGCTGACGATCTTCAATCCGTTCGCCTGAGCTGACCCGCGCGCCTTGCTTCGCCGCGACGCGCGGCCGACAGGCGCGGGAGCGGCGCGGACGCCGGGAATGTTGAGGCGTCGGAACAAGCGGTCGTCGTCGCGGGGGGCGAAAGTTTCGGCGAGCGGGCTTCCCGCGGATTGACGACGGCGCGTCAAACGAAGCTGGACGAAAGGGAATTGCGCACGTATCGCCCTAATTGCGTAATTACGAAGGATTTTGACACAGCTTTCACGGAAGTGGTTTCCCAAACGGGAAGTAAGGAACAGTTTTTGACGCCTCGTCAAAGTCGGCAGCGACAAGGGCACGGTGAGGAAGACCCTCAGCGATAATTCTCATCATAACTTCAATTGGGTATTTATCATCTCCTTTCGTTTTTGCTCTAATCAATGCATTGCTATCACGACGAGAATAGAAGGCAAGTAGGTCGGCTAGTTGAATAGCGCGGCAATTGTCCTTTGGAACAAACGAAATTGAACGTAGAATATCCTCAATTTTGTGTAATTTTCTAATCTCGTAAAATTGATCTTCGGCTTCTGGATTATTTTCATGACCACATTCAAGAATAAGCGCCACACCTTCTGTACTGGCCGAACCGCCAATGCGGATATCGCGCATGATCCAATCGAGAACGACATTGAAGCAAAACGTGTAAGGAGTAACGGTCCGCTTCCTATCGCTCTCAGCCGCCCGTTGTTCGTATTTGCTTTTCATTGCCGACATAGACATTCCCATCATCAGGTGAGGAGCCCTGGCAAGGCATAGGCGAGCGACAAAAGACTGCTTTTTCAACACAGGCCATCCGAAAAAATCGCCGTCCGTATCACGCAGCTCCTTGGCGTGAAGGATTTTTACCCTATATTCCTCGAAGATTGGCTCGACAGTAGCTTCATATGCTGCCCACCCTGTGTCTCTGGCGATGTAGCCAGCAATAGTCGTGACCCGATTTTGCGGGTCTTTCCCGCTGTCATCCAGATAGCAAGTGAGCACGGCAACCCATCTCCCGGCCAAAAGGCTCTGAGGTATGAGTTCGCGCAAAGGACGCGCGCTCATTATTCACCGCCAGGAGCGAAATCTACTCCGTGTGGGTTAGTACGTTAAGTGTAACTTCGCCCATGATTGAGCGGCCGCGCTTCGCCGATGCCGACGCGGGGGCTCCCGTCGTCCGCGGGGGCTCCCGTCGTCGCGCCGGCCAGAGGCTTGAGGACTGAGTGACGCGACGCGTCAGCAAAACAAGAACGCGGGCGCGCTCTACTCCGCCGCCATGCCCCTGCCGCCGAAGCGCTTCTCGACGTAGGCCTCGACCATCGCCTGGAACTCGGCGGCGATCGCCGGCCCGCGCAGCGTCGCGACCTTGGCGCCGTCGACGAACACCGGCGCGGCGGGCGTCTCGCCGGTTCCCGGCAGCGAGATGCCGATGTCGGCGTGCTTGCTCTCGCCCGGGCCGTTGACGATGCAGCCCATCACCGCGACGTTGAGCGCCTCGACGCCGGGATAGCGCGCGCGCCACAGCGGCATCGCCTCGGAGAGATAAGTCTCGATGTCGCGCGCGAGCTCCTGGAACACCGACGACGTCGTGCGCCCGCAGCCCGGGCAGGCCGCCACCTGCGGCGCGAACACGCGAAAGCCCATGGTCTGCAGAATCTCGCGCGCCACTTTCACTTCCAGCGTGCGGTCGCCGCCCGGCTCGGGCGTCAGCGAGACCCGGATGGTGTCGCCGATCCCCTCTTCGAGCAGCACGCCGAGCGCGGCCGAGGAGGCGACGATTCCCTTCGAGCCCATGCCCGCCTCGGTGAGGCCGAGGTGCAGCGCGTAGTCGGAGCGCGCCGCCAGCAGGCGATAGACGGCGATCAGGTCCTGCACCGAGGACACCTTGGCGGAGAGAATAATGTGGTCGCGCGCCAGTCCCATCTCCTCGGCGCGCGCCGCCGAATGCAGCGCGGAGCGCGCCAGCGCCTCGCGCGTCACCGCGCCCGCCGGCAGCGGCCGCGGCGAAGCGGCGTTCTCGTCCATCAGCGCGGTCAACAGCTCCTGGTCGAGCGAGCCCCAATTCGCGCCGATGCGCAACGGCTTGTCGTGCTCGATCGCGATCTCGACGATCTTGCCGAACTGCGCGTCGCGCTTCTCCTTGAAGCCGACGTTGCCGGGATTGACGCGGTACTTGTCGAGCGCCTCGGCGCAGGCGGGATGCCCGGCGAGCAATTTATGGCCGATGTAATGGAAATCGCCGACCAGCGGCACGGCGACGCCGATGGCGGCGAGCCGGTCGCGGATATGCGGCACGGCCGCGGCCGCCTCCTCGCGGTCGACGGTGACGCGCACCAGCTCCGAGCCCGCGCGCGCCAGCGCCGCGACCTGCCGCGCCGTCGCCTCGACGTCGGCGGTGTCGGTGTTGGTCATCGACTGGACGACGATCGGCGCGCCGCCGCCGACCGTGACGGCGCCGGCGCCGCGGCCGACCCGCACGCCGACGCTGACGCGCCGCGGCCCGGGCCCGAAAGCGGTCTCGTCGCGCTGTCGCTCCATTCGCCGAACTCCCGTCGCGCGCCAAAAGAAAGCGCGCGCCGTTTATCTAGGGCGGCCGCGAGGGAATGTCACCCGCGGCGCCCGGAACCGTCGGCGAGCTTGATATGTTCTAGAATGTTTGTATACTGATCCGCGAGAGGCGCTCGGCCTGGCGCGAGAGGACTTCGATGGACGGAGACAAAGACGGCGTCTTCGCGCCCGGCGCGCCTGGTCGGATCGGCGTGCGCGAGCGCGCCGGCGACGCTCCCGCGGCCTTGGGCTGAAGGGAGGCCGAGGTGCTCGCCTTTCTCCACACGCTGAACCCGCTCTATTCATTGTCCGGCCTGTTGGTCGGCGCGCTGGTCGGCTTCACCGGCGTCGGCGGCGGCAGCCTGATGACCCCGATGTTGGTGCTGCTGTTCGGGATTCACCCCGCCACCGCGGTCGGCACCGACCTGCTCTACGCCGGCCTCACCAAGATCAGCGGCTCGGTGGTTCACAATCTCAACGGCGCGGTCGATTGGCGGATCACCGGCCGACTCGCCGCCGGCAGCGCCCCCGCGGCGGCGCTGACGCTGCTGCTGCTCGCCCATTTCGGCCGCGATTCGCAGGCGATCGGCCAGGTGATCACGACCGTGCTCGGCTTCGCGCTGATGCTCACTGCGGTGGTGCTCGCGTTTCGCGGCTGGTTGCTGCGCAAGCTCGCCGGGAGGCTCGATCGCCTTGGCGAGGGCGCCGTCGCGGCCTTGACGGTCGCGCTCGGCGCGACGCTCGGCGTGCTGGTGTCGATCTCTTCGGTCGGCGCCGGCGCGATCGGCGTCACCGCGCTGCTGTCGCTCTATCCCAAACTGCCGACGGTGCGGCTGGTGGGCTCCGACATCGCCCACGCCGTGCCGCTGACGTTGATCGCCGGCGCCGGCCATTGGTGGCTCGGCTCGGTCGACTGGGCGCTGCTGGTCTCGCTGCTGATCGGCTCGATCCCCGGCATCGCCGTCGGCAGCGCCCTCGCGTCGCGCGTGCCCGACGCGGTGTTGCGGCCGGCGCTGGCGGGCACGCTGGCGCTGGTCGGCGGGCGCTTGGCGTTCTGATCGGACGCGCCCCTCGCGGCTCGACGCGTCTTCGCCCTCCGCTTGCCTGTTGAGTTCGTCTCGGCGACGCTTGCGCTTGCTCGATTTTCCTCGCATGTCAAACGGATCGCTCGCGGCGCGGCGAGCGGCGGCCCACGCGCTCGCCCCGCCGTCGCGATTATTCCGCCCTCGCTTCGCGCAGTGGGCGAGTAAACGATACATGTTGACATCGGTCGATGCATGTGTTCAGTTAAATGGACGGACAAAGGAAGGTGAAGGCACGTGGGCGAGCGCGCCGGGCCAAGGGCGCGCAACCTGGGAGGGGTCAATGCCAATTTGGCAAATCGCCTTGCTCGTGCTGGTGGCCGCCTGGGCGGTGCAGTCGCTGGGCGTCTGGATGCAGATGCGGCACTATCGCCAAATCTTCAATGACATGCGGTTACGGTGGAGCGACGGCGCGATCGGCGCCGGCGCCGCGCCGGGCCGCCTTGGCAAAGGCGTCATCGCGATCGTGGTGGCCTCCCCCGACGGGGTGGTGCGCAAGGTGGCGTTGATGGAGGGACGTAGCGTGTTCGCCAAGTTCAAGGACCGTCTCGATCTCGAGGGAGGAACGACGACGGCTTTGAAGGAGCGCGCAACGTCCGGCAAGCTCGAAGGTTCGGCCGGCGTCGCGATTCGCAAAGCCATCGAACAGATCGAGACCGTCGGCGCGCGTCCGGGCGAGGCGAAGCCCAACGCGGCCGCGGCGTGACCGGTAGAAACAGGAAGCGTTGTTTCTTGCGGTAAAATGGAGGGAGGTAGTCTGATGTCAATTTCGCTGTTGATGCTGCACGGAGTTAATCTTGCCGTGCAACAGATAAATATGGGTGCGCCGCATATCGACGCGGCGACGTTTTCGACGCAGGTCGGCCATCTCGGCGGCGCGGTCAGCCACAACATGATCGTGCTCGCCCAGGCGGCCTCGGACTACGCGTCCAAGGTGGAGAGCGTGGCGAAGGAGGGGCAGCTCGGCTGGCTGACCGCCATCGGCGTCTACTTCATCGGAATGTTCCAGAAGGGCGGCCAGACGTTCGTCGGCTTCGTCACCGGCATCATCCCGACCCTGGTGGTGCTGATGACCGCGTTCTATTCGCTGATCGGCCTGATCGGCGAGGACCGCGTGCACGGCCTCGCGCGCAAGGCCGGCGGCATCGAGCTCACCCGCTACACGGTGTTGCCGATCCTCGCGGTGTTCTTCCTCACCAACCCGATGGCCTACACCTTCGGCACGTTCCTGGAAGAGAAGCACAAGCCCGCGTTCTATGACGCCGCGGTGTCGTTTGTGCACCCGCCGCTTGGTCTGTTCCCCCACGTCAACCCCGGCGAATACTTCGTTTGGGGCGGCATGCTGGTCGCGCTCTTGGAGCTCGAGAAGCAGGGCAAGGTGCCGGCCAACTATCACGTGACCGTCGCCATCTTCTATCTCATCGTCGGCATCGTCGTGATGCTGCTGAAAGGCATGCTCACGCAGCGCATCACCGCGTTCTTGGCGCAACGCCAGGGCGTCGAGCTCTGAACCGAGGGGGGATCCGATGGCAGACGTCCAATATAAGGCGGTCAAGATTTCACGCGGCTCTCACGGATGGGGCGGACCGCTCGTCATCGCGCCTACGAGCGAACGCAACAAGATCGTTTCGGTGACCGGCGGCTCGATTTCGCCGATCGCCCAACGCATCGCCGAGATGACCGGCTGCACCGTGGTCGACGGCTTCCGCACGCCGCCGGCCGAAAGCGAGTGGGCCTGCGTCGTCGTCGACTGCGGCGGCACCGCCCGCTGCGGCGTCTATCCGCGCAAGCGCATTCCGACCATCAACGTCACGCCGGTCGGTCAGGCCGGGCCGCTGGCGCAGTTCATCACCGAAGACATCTATGTCTCCGGCGTCACCGTCAACGACATTTCCTACGCCGACGGCTCCGCGGCCGCTACGGTTGTTGGAGGAGGGGAAAAGTTCATGCCGTCTTCAAGCGCGCCGCAACCGGCCGCCGCGCCGCAAGCGCCCGCCGCGAACGGCGGCGGGTTCATCGACTTCATCAGCCGCTTCGGCCGCGGCATCGGCTTTGTGGTCGGCACCTTCTTCAACGCCGGCCGCAAGACGATCGATCAGATCATCCGCAACGTGTTGCCGTTCATGGCCTTCGTGACCATGCTGATCGGCATCATTCTCTACACCGGCATCGGCGACGTGATCGCCCGCCCGATGGGCGGTTTGGCCAACAACGTCATTGGCCTCTTGGTCATCTCGGCGATCTGCGGCTTGCCGTTCCTCTCCCCGATCTTGGGGCCGGGCGCGGTCATCGCGCAGGTGATCGGCGTCGCCATCATCGGCCCGCAGGTCGCCAGCGGCAACATCGCCCCGGCGATGTCGCTGCCCGCCCTGTTCGCCTACAACACCCAGGTCGGCTGCGACTTCGTTCCCGTCGGCTTGGCGCTCGGAGAGGCGCAACCGAAGACCATCGAAATCGGCGTTCCCGCCGTGCTGTTCAGCCGTCAGATCATGGGGCCCGTCTCCGTGCTGATCGCCTGGGCGGCTAGCTTCTTCCTGTGATCTAGGAGGCCGACATGACCGAACACTTCCGCACCATCGTCACGCAAGTCAGCCCCGAGGCCCTCGAGCTCGTTGAAGGCGGGATCTTGATCCTCTTCGCCGACGGCGCGCCTGCCGAGCTTGCGGAAGTGTCGGTCTTGCATCGAGTTCAGACAAGGCCGACGGCGGAAGCGCCCGCCGTCGGCGCCCAATTGCGCGTCGGCGACTTGGGGACCCGCATCACCGCGGTCGGCGAGTTCGCCTGGCAGAAAATCGACGACATGGGCCATGTCGTCATCAATTTCGACGGTTCCGCCGTCGCGCCTCGTCCCGGCGAGATTTCGGTCGCGCCGGTGGACCTGGGCGCGCTTGCCGCGCAGCTACGGCCGGGCGCCGAAATCTCCTTGCATTCGTAGGGTCGGCGCGCGTTCGTCGTCCCCGCGAGGCGGGAAGGAAATCAAGGCGAGTTTTGCGAGGCGGAGTCGCCGCGCGGCGACGGCCGCGTCGGATGAGAGGAGATGTGACGTGATTGAGCGAACGGTCGTGGTGCGTATCGCGGAAGGGCTGCACGCCCGCCCGGCCACGGATTTCGTCAAGCTCGCGCGCGGTTTCTCCGCCGACATCGAAATCGCTCGAGGCGACAAGAAGGGCAACGCCAAGAGCCCGGTGAAACTGATGCTGCTCGGCGTCAAAGAGGCCGACATGATCGTGCTGCGCGCGACCGGCGCCGACGAGGCGGCGGCGATCGACGCGCTCTGCCGGTTTGTCAGCCTTGCCGAGGATCGCGGCGCCGCGCCTGAGCCGCAGGCAACAGCCAAGGCGCCGACGATCGCGCCGCCCGCCGCGCCCGTTCCTCCCTCCGCGGCGCCGGCGGGCGGCGCCCTGCGCGGGCTCGCCGCCAGCGAAGGCGCGGCGATCGGGCCCGCCTTTTTCTTCGCCCTCGATCCTGTCGAGACTGCGCCGCGCGCCATCGCCGCTGACGAGATCGACGCCGAGATCGCCACGCTGCAGAGCGCCGTCGCGGCCGTCAATTCGGAGCTCGCGGCGCGCGGCGGCAAGGCCGCGGCGGGCTCCGACGAAGCGCAGATCGTCGAGGCGTTGCGCGAAATCTCCTGCGACATCGCCTTCGCCGAACGCGTCGAGACGCTTATCCGCGGCGGCCAGGACGCCGCCTCCGCCACGCTGGCCGCCGGTCGCCAGCTCGCCGCCGATTTCGAGGCGCTCGACGATCCTTATCAGCGGGCTCGCGCCGACGACGTCGCCGCCGTGGCGCGCAAGATCGCGCTGGCGCTGCTCGGCAGGACCGATCCCTCGCTCGCCGACGCCCCGGCCGGGTCGGTGATCCTGGCCGGAGAGATCAGCGCTTTCGACCTCGCCGGGGCGGCGCTCGACCGCATCGGCGGCCTCGCCTGCACCACCGGCGGGCCGACCTCGCACGTCGCCATTATCGCCCGATCTTTCGGCCTGCCGGCCGTCCTCGGCCTCCCGGTCGACCTGGCGCGGCTGCGCGCGGCGCGGGTCGCGGCGATCGACGGCGGCGCGGGCGAGGTGGCGCTCGACCCCGACGAAGCCACGGAGGCGCGCTTCCGCCGCAAGGTCGCCGAGGTCGCGACGCGCAAGGCGCAACTGCAGGCTTACATCAACGTCGAGCCGCGCACGCGCGACGGCCGGCGCATCGAGATCGCCGCCAACCTCGGTTCCCTCAAGGAGATCGAGGCCGCTAAGGCGGTCGGGGCGATGGGCGTCGGCCTGTTCCGCACCGAGCTGCTGTTCATGGAGCGCAAGCGCCTTCCCACCGAGGACGAACAGGCCCAAGTCTATTCGTGTTTGGCCGAGGCCTTCGCCCCGGCGCCGGTGATCATCCGCACTCTCGACGTCGGCGGCGACAAGCCGGTCGCGGGGATCGAATTTCCCCATGAGGACAATCCGTTCCTCGGCTGGCGCGGCGTTCGCATGTGTCTCGATCGTCCCGACGTGTTCAAACCCCAGCTGCGCGCTCTGTTGCGCGCCGCGACGCACGGCAACCTCAAGGTGATGCTGCCGATGGTCGACGACGCCGAGGAGATCCGCAAGGCGAAACGGCTGATCGCCGAGTGCCGCGCCGAGCTCGACGCGGAAGAGATCCCCTGCGGCGACTTCGAGCTCGGAGTGATGGCGGAGACGCCGGCGGCGGCGCTGATCGCCGAGGATCTGGCGCGCGAGTCGGCGTTCTTCTCCATCGGCACCAACGACCTGACCCAGTACGTGATGGCCGCCGACCGGCAGAATCCGCATGTCGCCGCCCTCAATCGCGCCGACCATCCGGCGGTGTTGAAGGCGATTGACCTGATCTGCCAGGGCGCGCGCAAGGCGGGCATTTGGGTGGGCGTGTGCGGCGAAGCGGCGTCGCGGCCGGAGATCATTCCCAAGCTCATCGCCCTCGGCGTCACCGAGCTCTCCATGGCGGCCGGATCGATCCCGCGCGCCAAGAAGTGCGTGGTCGAGCTTTAGCGTCGCGGCTGACGGCTCGCGCGCAAGTGAGGGCGGACGGCGCCGAACCGCCGCAAAGTGTGGTATAATACTGGCGCGCGCGAAGCGCTTCTCGATCGGACCGAGCCCGCCCCGCGGCGAGACCGGCGCGGCGGGCGGCCCGAAAGAGGTCGCTTGCACGTGGAGCTGCGTGCCGCCATGGCCTCCAACAATCTCGCCGACCAAGTCGTTCTCGCCGTGAAGGACGAAATGCGCGGGGTGCGTTACCACCTCGGCGAGGGCGTCCGCCGCGGTCGCCAGCTCGCCGCCGAAGGCGGGCCGCTGACGGTCCTCGAGCCGGTGGCGGCGGTCGCCGACGTCGTCGTCTCCGGCTTCGAGGCGGCCGCCTCCGCCCTGTTCGACGGCGCCAAGCGATCGTTGTCGCATTCAGCCTTCCCGCTGCCGATCGAGAGCTATTTCGACCCCGCGCGCGGCGAAGGCGAGAACGCGCGCGCCTTCAGCGTCGTCGTCTACGCGGCGTTGCGCGCCCTGTTGCGCGGGTTCGGCGCCGAGGCCTGCCTCATCCAGGAGCTGGCGATCGACGCCGCCTGGAGCGACGTGCGGCGGCGGCGCGGCCTCATCGCCTCGGTGGTCGAGGCGGACGAGGCGGCCTCTCCCGCGTCGCGCAAGGCCAACGTCCTCGCCCTTTCGGCGGCGATCGCCCTCGCGCTCGCCGAGCGCCGGCCGATCAAGCAGCTCAGCTTCGGCGCTGACGAATCCCGCCGGCCCAAGCACCTCTTGCTGTCGCCGAACCTCTATTGCGCGATGGCGATCGGCTTGGCGACGGCGATCGCCTCTTCGGCGGCGAAGGAGCGGCGGCTGGACAAGGCCGAGATCGTCGCGGCGGCCGACGCCGGCGTCGACGCGCGATTCTCCCGGCTCAACGCCGCCGCGCGCGAACGCGAGCCGGTCGCCGCGGTCGCGGCCGAATTCGCCGCCGTGCTGCCGTACCTGTCGTAAGCGCCGCCGCGGCTTACAAAAGCGCTTTGGCGGTGACCTCGTCGGTGATCACCACCGTCGGCTTCAACAGCTTGAACGCGCCCGTCATCGCCCGTAGCTTGTGGGCGCCGCCGGCGACCAGGATGCGCACCGGCGCCGCGGCGACGGTGCCAATCGGCACCGACACCGTCCGCTCGTTGAGCGGGTAGTTCACCAGCTTGCCCTCGATGTCGAAGAAGTTGAACAGCATGTCGCCGACCGCGCCGCAATCGCGCAGCGCCGCGTTGTCGGCCTTCGACACCGCGCCGTACCGGCTCGCCGTCGACTCGACGCCGATCTGGCCGACGCTGACCACCGCCGCGTCGAGCGTCTTGGCGAACTCGAACACTTCCGACAGGCCGCAGCGCTCGACCAGCGTCTTCTTGGTCTCCGGGCTGTCGACCACCGCGGGGGCGGCGAGCAGGTAGCAGTCGGCGAAGAAGATGCGCGCGAAGCGCGAGGCGAATTCGGCCGGATTGACGTGCCGCGCGCGGCTGATGCCGCCGAGCAGCGAGACGACGGAGAGGCCTGGCACCTTGCGCTCGAGCAGGAAAGGCAATGTCTGCAACAGCGTTTCGCCCCAGCCGAGACCGAGCTTCATGTTCGGCCGCAGGATCTCGGAGATGTAGTTCCCCGTCGCCGCGGCGATCACCGCGGCGGGATCGGCGCGCGGCGTCGACACCGGCGCGACGATCGCCTCCTGCACGCCGTATTTCTTCTCCAGCTCGATTTCGGCGCGGGTCAGCTCGGCCAGGCCGCGGGTGAGCGAGATGCGCACCTCGTTCGACGCGCGCGCTTCCGAGAGCATGCGCCCCACAGTGATGCGGCCGATGCCCAGCCGGTCGGCGATCGCGCTCTGCGTCATCTCCTCGACGTAATACATCCACGCCACGCGATGGCGCAGCCGCGGCGACCTTCGCGACGAGACGAGAGACGTTTCGCCAGCGTTGTCGTGAAGGTCCCCGTCCCCTTCGCTTTGCATTTCGCGCTTCCCCACCCTTCGAGTCGCGGCGCGACCGGCGCCCAAGGACTGCGCCCTTCTTCGGCCGCCCCCCTCCCGCGAATTCTCGGCGGTATCGCCCCGCGTCATATTTTTCGCGATTCAACTACGTTGCAAAAATACGACGATTGCATCATTTCGTCCATCGACTTAGCGATCCAGACCGCCGCCCGAGTGCAGACTTTCCCCGCGCCGCGCGCTATTCTCGCCGGCGGCGGGCCGCGCCCTCGCCCGCCGAGAGAGCCCGCCATGGTCGACGAATCCGATCTGCCGCTCGAACAGGTCCATGACCTGCGCCACGTCGTGCGCCGGCTGACCTGGTTCCAGCACTATTTCAGGAAGGAGGCGGACGAGTTCGGCAAGCGCTACAATTGCGCCTTCGCCATCAACGACCGGCGACTCGGCGAGGCGTTCCTCAGTTGGGCGAATGTCTTCGAGCGCGACCGGCTGGACGCCCGCCTCGACCGCGCCGACTTTGCCGTCTTCTCGGCCGGGCTGATGCTGCGCGAACTGCTGCGCGTCGAGCCGGCGACGGCGAAACCGAGGGCGAGGATCACGGAGTGCATCCCCGCCGACCCGGCGGCCGCGATCTGCGAATTCTGGCCGGAGGGCTTTTTCTACACCAACGCCTGCCTCGCCCTGGCGCGCGCCATCCTCGCCGTCGATTTCAACGCCAACGTCGTGCTCAGCACGCATTTTCACGAGCTGCGCTTCTGGGAATCATTCCGCGAGAACGTCGCCGAGGACGTCGGCCTCGCCGTGCCGTTCTTCGACGTTCTGCTCGGCCGCGAGCCGAACTGGAGCGCGCCCGAGTATTTCCGCAGCCGGCCGGCGCTGCGCGACCCCCACGGCTTCCTCTCGCCGCGGTCGCCTGCGGTCGAGACCCGCTGAACCGTTCCCCATCCGCTGGCGCTTAAGCCCGCGGCGCTTTGACCCCCCACCGCCGGCGCGTCGGGGCGCGCTGGCACCTCACGGCGGCGCGTCGCGGCCGCCCTCGCAACCACGCCAGGAGAGCGTCTGATGCGCACCGATCCGGTCTTCCTCTTCGATCTCGACGGCACGCTGGTCGACAGCGTCTACCAACACGTCCTCGCCTGGAAGGAGGCGTTCGACATCGAGGGAATCGAGCTCTCAGTCTGGCGCATCCACCGCAAGATCGGCATGAGCGGCGGCCTTTTCACCAACCAACTGTTCCGCGAGGTCGGGCGCGAGATCGAGGACGAGCGCACCGAGCGGCTGCAGGCGCTCCACGCCAAGGCCTACCGGCGCCTGGGCGGCCACATCCGGCCGCTGCCCGGCGCGCGCGAGCTGCTGGCGTGGCTCGACAAGGCGGGCTTGCGCTGGGCGATCGCCACCAGCGGCCGCATGGAGACGGCGTCGGTCAACCTCACCGCGCTCGGCGTTAATCCCGCGATCTCGCCGGTGGTGACGCGCGATCAGGTGAAATACGCCAAGCCCGACCCTGACCTGTTCGTCGCCGCCGCGGAGCGGCTCGGCGCGCCGATCGAGAGCGCGGTGGTGGTCGGCGACAGCATTTGGGACATGCTCGCCGCGGCGCGCTGCCGCGCGCTCGGCGTCGGCCTGCTCTCCGGCGGCTACGGCGCGCGGGAGCTGCAGGAAGCCACGGCGTTCCGGGTCTACCAGGATCCCGCCGACATGCTCGACCACATCGACGAGCTCGGCGGACGGCGCTGAGGCGAGGGTCGGGCGGGCCGCGAGGCGCGCCCGACGCCGCTCACAATAGCGCGCGGCGCATGTCGCCGAGGGTCTCGGCGAGAAGGCGGACGAATCGCGCCGCGGTCGCGCCGTCGTTGGCGCGGTGGTCGTAGGACAGGCAGAGCGGCAGCATCAGCCTTGGCCGGAACGCCTCGCCGTCCCACACCGGCGTCATCTTCGCCCGCACGACGCCGAGGATCGCCACTTCGGGCGCATTGACGATCGGCGTGAACGAGGTTCCGCCGATGCCGCCGAGCGAGGAGATGGTGAAGCCCGCGCCCTGCATGTCGCTCGGCGTGAGCTTGCCGGCGCGCGCCTTGGCCGACAGCGCGCCGAGCTCGCGGGCGATCTCGAGCACGCCTTTCTTGTCGACGTCCTTGACCACGGTCACCACCAGCCCCTCGGCAGTGTCGACGGCCACGCCGATATTCCAATAACGGCGCAGGACCAGCGCGTCGCCGCCGGGCGCGAGCACGGCGTTGAAGCTCGGATGAGCCTTCAGCGCGGCGACCGTCGCCTTCATCAACAGCGGCAGCAGCGAGACGCGATAGGGCGCGGTCTTGTCCGCTTTGGCGGCGACGTCAAGCGTGCGGCGGAAGGCGTCGAGGTCAGTGACGTCGGCCTCGTCGCAATGCGTCACATGAGGAACGCCGACCCACGAGGCGTGCAGGCGTGGGCCGGAGATGCGCTGGATGCGCGACAGCGGCTGCGTCTCGACCGGACCGAACTTGGCGACGTCGGGCGCGACGATCTCGGGGATCGCCGGCGCGGCCGCGACCGGCGCCTTCGTCGGCGCGGCGGCGCGCGCGTCGCCGGCGGCAGCCGCCGCTGCGGCGACGACGTCCTCGGACTGAATGCGGCCGTGCGGGCCGGCGCCGCGCACCGTCGCGATGTCGATTCCCAGCTCCCGCGCCTTGCGGCGCGCCGCCGGCGTGGCGCGGACGTCTTCGCCGGGCGCCGCCGGCTCGGCCGTCCGCGCCAGCGCGGCGGCGCTCGCGCTCGCTTCGGCCTGCGGCGCGGGGGCTGAGGCCGCGGCGGCCGGAGAGGATTTCCGCGCCGCGGCGGGATCGAAGGCCTCGCCGGCGGCGGCGATCCACCCGATCACCGTGCCCACCGGCAGCTCGTCGCCCGGTTTGGCGCTGACGCCGCGAAGCACGCCCGAGGCAGGCGCCTCGACCTCCATCGCGGCCTTGTCGGTCTCAATCTCGAACAGCGCCTCGCCTTGACTGACTTCGGCGCCCTCCTCCTTGAACCAACGCGAGAGCTTTCCCGCGGCCATATCCATGTCGACGCGGGGCAGGATCACTTCGACGGCCATGCTAGATCTCTCCGGAGGCGAGCTTGCTGGCGGCTTCAACGATGTCGGCGACCTGCGGCGACGCCGCCTTCTCGAGGATCGGACTGTAAGGGATCGGCGCCTCGGCGCCGCCGAGGCGGACGATCGGCGCGTCGAGGTAGTCGAACGCCTCGCTCTCCGCGATCGCGGCGCTGACTTCGGCGCCCATCCCCAAGGTCTTGACCCCTTCGTAGACGCACAGCAGCCGCGACGTCTTCTTCACGCTTTCGACGACCGCGCCGATGTCGAGCGGCCTCAGCGAACGCAGGTTGATCACCTCGGCGTCGACGCCGCGCTCGGCGAGCGCTTTGGCGGCCTCCAAGGTTCGCACCGTCATCAACCCGGCGGCGGCGATGGTCACATCGACGCCCGGCCGGGCCACTTCGGCCTTGTCGAGCGCGATGGTGTAATGACCTTCGGGAACTGGGCCCTTGGTCTTGTAGAGCAGCTTGTGCTCGAAGATCATCACCGGATCGGGATCGGCGATCGCCGCCAGCAGCATGCCCTTCGCCTCGCGCGGCGTCGACGGCTCGACGACCTTCAACCCGGGTATATGGGCGAACCAAGCTTGCAGGCTCTGGCTGTGCTGGGCCGCGGCGCCGGTGCCCGAGCCCGAAGGCATGCGGAACACCACCGGCACCGAGACCGCGCCGCCGAGCATGAAGCGCAGCTTCGCCGCCTGGTTGACGATCTGCTCCGAGGCCAGCATGGAGAAGTCGGAGAACTGGAACTCGTAGACCGGCCGCATGCCGTTGAGCGCCGCGCCGACCGCGACGCCCGCCCCGCCGAGCTCGGAGATCGGCGTGTCCATCACCCGCTGATCGCCGTAGCGATGGACGAGATCCCCGGTTACCTGAAAGGCGCCCCCGTAGACGCCAATGTCCTCGCCCATTAGGAACACCCGTTCGTCGGCGTCCATGGCGATCGCCATCGCCTCTTGGATCGCCTGAGCGAAGCTTAATTCGCGCGTCGCGGCGCCCATCGTTTCCCGTCCTTCAAACTGTGTAAACATCGCGCAGCAGATCTTTCGCCTGGGGCGTCGGGCTCGCTTCGGCGAAGGCGATGCCAGCGGCGATCGTCTTCTCGACGTCGGCGCGAATGGCCTCGATTTCCGCGCGGGTGGCGAGACCGAGCGCCTGGAGCTCGGCTTCGAGGTACAGGATCGGATCGCGCTTGCGCCACGACTCGATCTCCTCCTTGGTCCGGTAGCGGTTGCGGTCGGAGCGCGAATGGCCGCGCGTCCGATAGGTCTTGGTCTCGATCAGGCTCGGCCCGTGGCCGGCCCTCGCCCGCTCGACCGCCTGGAACGAAGCCTCGGCGACCTCGGCGAAATGATTGCCGTCGACGGTGACGCCGGGCAGCGAATAGGCGGCGGCGCGGTCGGCGATGTTCTTGACCGAGGTCGAGCGCTCGACCGAGGTCGACATGCCGTAGAGATTGTTCTCGCAGGCGAACACCACCGGCAGCTTCCAGACCGACGCAATGTTCAACGACTCGTGGAACGCGCCCTCGTTGTTGGCGCCGTCGCCGAAGAAGCAGACGACCACCGAGTTCAGCTTGCGCTTCTTCACCGCCAGCGCTGCGCCGACGGCGATCGGAAGGCCGCCGCCAACCACGCCGTTGGCGCCGAGATTGCCCTTGCCGGGATCGGCGATGTGCATCGAGCCGCCGCGGCCGTGGCAATAGCCGGTCTCCTTGCCGAGGAACTCGGCGAACATCTTCGCCACGTCGGCGCCCTTGGCGATGCAGTGGCCGTGGCCGCGGTGGGTCGAGGTGATGAGGTCGGCGTCGGTGAGCGGCGTGCAGACGCCGACCGCCGAGGCCTCCTCGCCGATCGACAGGTGCATGGTGCCGTAGCTGAGGCCGCGCACATAAGCGTCCTCCGCGCTCTCTTCGAAGCGGCGGATGAGCATCATCTTGCGCAACGCTTCGTGAACCTCAGCGACGCTGAGGCGATCGTAGACCGGCGGCCGATTGGCCGCGACGGCGGTGGAAACGGGAATGACGATTTCATCCATCGGGCAAACCTCGAACAAGGCGCGGCGACCTCGTCTTTTGGGCGCGCCGCCGCGCCGCGGTTTACTTGCGTCGCCTCAGGCGCGCGCGAATTGGGCGTCGGCCTGATCGAGCCGGCGGCGGATCTGGGTGACGATCAGCGATTCATCAGGCGCGCAGTTCTCGTAGGTGAGGAACTCGCCAGCCTTGATAGGCCGGAGCGGACGCGCGCGTTCGGCGAGGCCGAGCGGTAACGCCCCGGCGTCGCGCGCGTCCGCCCAGGTCATGGCGAAGCCGCGGTAGTCGTATTCGCCAATCTTACCCAGCGTCTGCGAGGGTTTGAGGTCGCGCTTGGCGAGGGCGACGCATTCGCCGACCGGCTCGTCGAGCGGCTCCATGTCGGCGACGCGGTTGAGGCCCGCGCGCACGGCGGAGAGGGGAACTTCAAGGCTGGTGAGGTGATAGGGCCGAACCAGCGCGAAGCACGGACCGGGGCCGACCTTCAAATCGATCATGCGCTCGAGCACGCGCGGATGGCGCGGCTTGACGACGCAGAACACGCCGGGGGCGACGCCCTTGCCGATCGAATAGTCGACGACGCCCGAATGCTCGAGCACGCCGCCGTCGGCCTTGGTGCACAGCACCTGCGCAAGCTCCTCGCGCGTCGCCTTGGGGCCGTGCATGCCGGGGATGTCGGGCCTGAGCCCGGTGGCGTTGGCCACCGCGGTCATCTCGATCATCGTCTTGGAGCCGTCGACGAACTCGACCAGCATGCGCGGGTTCATGTCGCGCTTGCGCGCTTCTTCCTCGAACTGGTCGGGCGTCGCGTCGAACTGCAGCGGGTTGTTCTTGCCCTTGCCCGCGGCGACGACCTCGAAGCCGATCGACTGGGCGAAGCCGACCAGCTCGACCGTGGCGGCCGGCTCGTCGCCCGCCGCGCCGGTGAAGACCACCCCCGCCTTCTTCGCCTCCGCCTTGAGGAAGCGGCCGATGGTGATGTCGGCCTCGACGTTGAGCATGACGATGTGCTTGCCGTTCTTCATCGCCTCGAGAGCGATGAGGGTGCCGATGTTGGGATTGCCGGTGGCGTCGATGATCACATCGATGCGGCCCGCCGCGCACAGCGCGACGTAGTCGTCGGTCAGCGCCACCTTGCCGCGCTCGATCGCCCGATCGATGTCGGCCGCCTTGGCGGCGTCGACGATGTCGCCCGCGTCGCGGCCCGACAAAAGCACCGCGTCGCGCGCGGCCTGGGCGCGGATTTCAGAAACGGCGCCGAGCTTGACGCCCTGCATCAGCGCAATGTTGACGATCATATCGACGCCCATCTGGCCGGCGCCCGCCAGACCGATGACAAGCTCGCCCTGCGACTTGGCCTTTGCGTCCATCGCGGCGGCGAACCCAACCCGATGTATTGACGCCATGACCTTCTCCCATGAGTTGCGCGCCTCACAAGGGCGCTTGAGTTCCGTGGCGCGCCGCCAGGGCGCTGTGTGCTGCGCGGCTCCTCGGCTCGCGATTGAGGCCGACCATACTGTACGTTTGACTTCGCGTCAATAACGATGTTCAGATTCTTCGCCCTGTCCGAAGCGCCCCCTGGGCCGTGCGGAAAGGCGCGCCGCGCCCGAGCGCGGCGGGTGGTTGCGAACCTCTCTTCCTGTTGATTCGTCAGCGATTTTGGACGCGCGCGCGGCGGCGCCGGCCGCAGCCGGCCTGCGGCCCGGCGGACCGTTTTTCACAAAACTGCGGCGAAATTTCGCGGCGCGGCGCGAAAACCCGTCGCGAACGCCCCGCGTCTTGCCGTTCAGCCGACGCGGACCTCGCCGCCGTCCCCGCTCCAGAGCGTGTGGAAGACGCCCGGCTGGTCGAGCCGCCGGTAAGTATGCGCGCCGAAATAGTCGCGCAGGCCCTGCAGCAGGTTCGCCGGCCCGCGGGCGCGCGTGAGACCGTCGAAATAGGCGAGCGTCGAGGAGAACGCCGGCGTCGCGACGCCAGCGGCGACGGCGACGGCGACGACGCGACGCCACGCGCCCTCCGCGCCGCGAACCGCGTCGGCGAACGAATCGGCGAGCAATAGATTGGCGAGCTTCGGCTCGGCTCGGTAGGCCTCCATGATTCGATCGAGCAGGCGCGCGCGAATGATGCAGCCGCCGCGCCAGATCGCGGCGATCTCGCCGAGGTCGAGAGGCCAGCCGAATTGCGCGCCCGCCAGACTCATCTGCTCGAAGCCTTGCGCGTAGGCGACGATCTTGGCGGCGTAAAGCGCTTCGCCGATCGCCGCGAGGTCGGCGGCCGAGGCGGCGACGGGGGGCTTCGGCGGGCGCGGGAACTTCAGCTCCGCGGCCTCGCGCAGCGCGCGCCGGCTGGACAGCGCGCGCGCATAGACCGCCTCGGTGATGGCGGTGATCGGCGCGCCGAGCTCGAGCGCCGACTCGGCGGTCCATCGCCCGGTGCCCTTCTGTTCGGCCTCGTCGAGGATGCGGTCGACCAGCGCCGCGCCGCTGGCGTCGCGCTTGGCGAGCACGGTCGCGGTGATTTCGATCAGATAGGAATCGAGCGGCCCCGCCCGCCAGCCGGCGAACGCCTCGCCGATCGCCTCGGCCGATAGGCCGTGGACCGACTTGAGGATGTCGTAGGCCTCGGCGATGAGCTGCATGTCGGCGTATTCGATGCCGTTGTGCACCATCTTGACGTAGTGGCCGGCGCCGTCGGGGCCGATATAGGCCGCGCAAGGGCGCCCGAACGCTTGCGCCGCCATGCGATTGAGGAAGGGCGCGATGCGCTCGTAGGCGGCGCGGTCGCCGCCCGGCATCATGCTCGGTCCCTCGAGCGCCCCCTCCTCGCCGCCCGACACGCCCATGCCGACGAAGCGAACGCCGCGCGCTTCGCAAGCCTTGGCGCGCCGCGCGGTGTCGGAGAACAAGGAATTGCCGGCGTCGACGACGATGTCGCCGGGATCGAGCAGCGGCGCCAGCGCGTCGATGATGTCGTCGACCGGCTGGCCCGCCTTGACCATGACAATGGCGACGCGCGGCTGCGACAGCGCGGAGACGAATTCGGCGAGGCTTTTCGTCGCCGTGAAGCGGCCTTCGCCGCCGTGGTCGCGCACGAGCGCGTCGGCGCGCTCGCGGCTGCGATTGTAAAGCGCGACCCCGAAGCCGCGGCGCGCGGCGTTGCGCGCCAGATTGGCGCCCATCACCGCCAACCCGACGACGCCCAGATCGGCTTTCGGCGATTCCGTCATCGACTTTCTCCTCGGGGTCGGCCTTCGCCTTGGTCGCGCCTGGCCGACAAGCAAGATCGTATCGCCGCCGGCTTCGCGCAACCCTTGCGGCGGCTCAGGCCGCCGGCGGCGCGCCGGCGTCCGCCGCGGCGCGCTTGATCCAGCGGCGGAAAGCCTGCAGCGGCGGATGCTCCGCGCGGTTGGCGGGCCAGACCAGATAATAGCGGCCCGCGCTCTCGGTCGGCGCCTCGACCGCCTCGACCAATTGCCCGCGCGCGAGCTCCGCTTCGATGAGGAATTTCGGCAGCAGCGCGACCCCCAAGCCCGAGATCGCCGCCTGCGCGGCAGTGGCGAACTGGTCGAACAACATGCCGCGCAGGCCGCCGTGCGCGACGCAGTGGGCCTCGAACCAGCGTTCCCAGGCGTCGGGACGGGAGACGAGATGCAGCAGCGGCGCGGCGAGCAGGTCGGCCGGCGCGGCGAAGCCGAACCTCTCGCGCGTCTCGAAGCTACAGGCGGGGACGACCGATTCGCCCATCAGCAATTCAAGCTCGGCGCCCGGCCATTCCGGCTCGCCGAAATGGATCGCCGCGTCGAGCGGATCGAGCGCGAAGTCGAACGGGCCAAACCGGGTCGCGAGGTTGAGCGTGACGCCCGGGTTCTCGGCGATGAACGCCGGCAGGCGCGGCGCGAGCCAGCGTGCGCCGAAAGTAGGCAGGATGGCGAGATTAAGGGCGCCGCCGTCGGGATTGGCGCGAAATCCGAGCGTCGCCGCGGCGATGCGTTGCAGCGCGGCGCGCACCTCGGCGGCGTAGGCGCGGCCGGCGACGGTGAGCTTCACCGTCTGACGCTCGCGCAGGAACAGCGGCGAGCCGAGCGTCTCCTCCAACAGGCGCACCTGCCGGCTGACGGCGCTCTGCGTCAGGCTCAGCTCTTTGGCCGCTGCGGTGAAGCTCTCGCGCCGCGCCGCCGCCTCGAAAGCGCGCAGGTAGGTCATCGAGGGGAGAAATCGCCGCGCCAGGGCCATCGCGTCGCGTCTCGCGCCATCGCCGGGCGGTCGCCCGGCGCGGTTGGTTCGTTGGGTAGGTCATTCCATATCAAAATGATGTCAGAAGACAATATCGTTTGCAAGACCAACTCGATGGCAGGGAAAATGCAGCTTACGCGGCGTCCGCTCGTCAGGCGGCATTCGTATTCATGATGACCGCGGAGAAACGAAGATGGTCGGGAGCGCCGATTTTGGCGTCATGGTCGTCGCGCCGAGTCGCAGGCCGGACGACCGTCGTTCGGAGGCCGAGCGATGAAGGGCGACCCGCGCACCCACGGCTTGTGGGAAGCGAGCGCGCCGCCGGCGCCGCCGGCTTCGCCGCTCGTCGGCGAGATCGTGGTCGACGTCCTGGCGATCGGCGGCGGCTTCACCGGCCTGTCGACCGCGCTGCACGCCGCCGAGGCGGGAGCTTCCGTCGCCGTGCTCGAGGCCGACGAGGTCGGCTTCGGCGGCTCCGGCCGCAACGTCGGTCTGGTCAACGCCGGCATGTGGGTGGCGCCCGACGAGTTGCCGAGCGTCCTGGGCGAGAAGCACGGGAACGCCCTGCTGGCCCTGCTCGGCGACGCGCCGCGCGTCGTGTTCGAGCTGGTCGCCAAGCACGCGATCGATTGCCAGGCCGAACCCAAGGGCACGCTGCATTGCGCGGTCGGTCGCGCGGGACTAGCCGAGCTCAAGGAGCGCGAGCGGCAATGGCGCGCGCGCGGCGCGCCGGTGCGCCTGCTCGACGCCGGCGAGGCGGCGGCGAAGATCGGCGCGAAGGCTTACGCCGGAGCGCTGCTCGACCAACGCGCCGGAACCATCCAGCCGCTCGCCTATGCGCGCGGCCTCGCCCGTGCGGCGATCGCCGCCGGCGCGCGCGTCTTCGCCCCCAGTCCGGCGATCGGCTGCGAGGACGACGGCGAGCGTTGGATCGTGCGCACGCCGCAGGGCGCGGCGCGAGCGAAGTGGGTGATCGTCGCCACCAACGCCTACACCGTCGCGCCGTGGGCGGAGCTGCGGACCGAGCTGACCCACCTGCCCTACTTCAACTTCGCCACCGCGCCGCTCGACAAGGAGGCGCAGCGGACCATCCTGCCCGAGCGCCAGGGCTGCTGGGACACGCGCCAGGTCTTGAGCTCGTTCCGCTTCGATCGCGCCGGCCGGCTGGTGTTCGGCAGCGTCGGCGCGTTGCGCGGGACCGGCCTGCCGATCCACCACGCCTGGGCGCGCCGCGCGCTCGCCAAGCTGTTCCCGCAGCTCGCCGGCGTCGACTTCGAATCGGAGTGGTACGGCATGATCGGCATGACGACCGACGCCCTGCCGCGCTTCCATCGCTTCGCGCGCAACGTCGTGTCGATCAGCGGCTACAACGGTCGCGGCATCGCGCCGGGCACCGTGTTCGGCCGCTGTCTGGCGCGGCTGGCGACCGGCGCGATCGGCGAAGCCGACCTGCCGCTGCCGGTCAGCGAGGCCAAGCCAGCGCGCCTGCGCCGCGCCGAGGAACCCTTCTACGAAGTGGGCGCGCAGGTCGCCCATATCGTCGACGCGCGCCTCTAGCGCGGGGTCGCCCTCGCCATGGAGCCGTCATTGCAGAGAGCGGAGCGACGAAGCGACTCGCGGGCGCGTCTCGCTCCCCGCGATGTTTCGTCGCGCGCGCGGTGACGGCGGCCAATCGACTCGACCGGAAAACGCCTTAGAGTCGCGCGCGCTCTTCCCAACCCGTCGGGAGCTCCCCTCATGACCGACTCTTCCCCCTCCTCCCGTATCGCCGTCGAGGCGCGCAAGATCCTCGCTTCGTTCGGCGTCGACCCCGCGCGCCTTGAGGGCGGCGGCCTCGTCGTTCGTTCGGCGATCGACGGCCTGCCGATCGCCGCGCTTCGCCAAACGACCCGCGCGGAGGCGGGCGAAGCGATCGGTCGCGCCCATGCGGCGTTCCTCAAGTGGCGCAGCGTCCCGGCGCCGCGCCGCGGCGAGCTGGTGCGGCTGCTCGGCGACGCGTTGCGCGCCGAGAAGGCGGCGCTCGGCCGCCTGGTCACGCTCGAGGTCGGCAAGGTCGAATCCGAGGGCCTCGGCGAAGTGCAGGAGATGATCGACATCAGCGACTTCGCGCTCGGGTTGTCGCGCCAGCTCTACGGCTTGACCATCGCCTCCGAGCGCCCCGACCACAAGCTCGTCGAAGCGTGGCGGCCGATCGGCGTCGTCGGCGTCGTCTCCGCCTTCAACTTCCCCGTTTCGGTGTGGTCGTGGAACGCGGCGCTGGCCTTGGTGTGCGGCGACTCGCTGGCATGGAAGCCGTCGCGCAAGGCGCCGCTGACCGCGCTGGCGACGGAAGCGCTGTTCCGCCGCGCCGCGGCCAAGTTCGGCCCCGACGCGCCGCCCGATCTCTTGACGCTGGTGATCGGCGCGCGCGACGTCGGCGAGGCGCTGATCGACGACCCGCGCGTTCCCGTGGTCTCGGCCACCGGCTCGACGGCGATGGGCCGGCGCATCGGCGAGCGGCTGGCGCGCCGCTTCGCCCGCGCCATCCTCGAGCTCGGCGGCAACAACGCCTCGATCGTCACGCCGTCCGCCGACCTCGACCTGACGCTGCGCGCGGTCGCCTTCGGCGCCATGGGCACCGCCGGCCAGCGCTGCACCACGCTGCGCCGCCTGATCGTCCACGAGAGCGTCTACGACGCGCTCGTTTCGAGGCTGGTCAAGGTCTATCGCGAAATCTCGCTCGGCGACCCCATCGCCTCCAGCGCGCTGGTCGGGCCGCTGATCGACGGCGACGCTTTCGCGGCGATGGGCAAGGCGCTCGCGGCGGCCAAAGGGGCGGGCGGAATCGTCCACGGCGGCGAGCGCGTCGACGTCAACGGCCCCGCCTCGTTCTACGCCCGTCCGGCGTTGGTCGAGATGCCGGCGCAGGTCGGCCCCGTGCTCGAGGAGACCTTCGCGCCGATTCTCTACGTGCTGAAGTATCGCGACCTCGACGAGGCGATCGCGCTGCAGAACGGCGTCCCGCAGGGGCTCTCGTCGTCGATCTTCGCCACCGACATCCGCGAGGTAGAACGCTTCCTGTCGGAAGTCGGCTCCGACTGCGGCATCGCCAACGTCAACATGGGCACGTCCGGCGCCGAGATCGGCGGCGCTTTCGGCGGCGAGAAGGAGACCGGCGGCGGCCGCGAGAGCGGCTCCGACGCCTGGAAGGCTTACATGTTCCGCCAGACCAGCGCGGTGAACTACGGCCGCAGCCTGCCGTTGGCGCAGGGCGTCAAGTTCGACGTCTGAAGCGCGGGAGCGCCTGGCGACGCGCGGCGGTTCACGCGCCCTCGGGCGAATCGACCTCAGGCGCTGGAGCTTCGCCTCGTCCCGCGGCGGCCGGAGCGGCGCGGCGCGGCGAGCGCCGCGGCGGCGCGACGCGCGCTCGCCTCTCTTTCAGCGATCGCGCGTAGCCCTGCGTCGCCAAGATGAGCGCGTCGACGCATCGTTTCGAGCGCGCGCGATTGGGCTTGGCGAGCTCCTGCAGGATGAGGCCGTCGATCCCCGCCAGCATGAAATGCGCGACCGCCTTGCGCTCGTCGTCGGCGAGCTCGTCGTCGCCGTTCGGCGCGCGCCGCAGCAGATCGTCGTAGATTTGAACGTACGCGTCGTACTGACGCTCGGCGAGCCAATTCGCGCCCTCGCGCAAGGCGTAGAGCGTCAGCTCGTACTGCACGATCTGCAGCACGCGCGTGCGCATGATCCAGCTCCAGGTCGAATGCAGAACCTGCTGAATGCAATCGTCGAGGTCCTTGCTTGTTTTAACCTCGTCGCGCCGCTCGCGCTTCATCTCGTCGATCATCGAATCGAGCACGGCGAGCAGCAGCGAGCTCTTGCTGTCGAAATGGTAATGCAGCGTCGCCAGCTGCACCCCGGATTCGGCGGCGATTCGGCGCGTGGTGACGCCGAGCACGCCTGTCGCGGACAAAGCGCGCAACGCCCCTTCGATGATCTGCGCCCGCGTGCGATCGCCCTTCGCCCTGTTCATGCTCGCTCACCTCTCCGCTTCGCGGTCCCGTGTCAACCGCCTTGCGACGCCTCGCGATTGGGGCTTCGCCGCCCAGAATCTAGCCGCCTAATATTTAGTCAGATGACCAATTTTGGTCACTTGACTACTTCTGCAGGCGACACCTAGTCTTATGCCGTCACGCAGCCCGCGTCCCGTGTTGACGCCAAGGCGAGGCCGTCGCGCAGGAGGACCAGTTGTCCGCCACGAGTATTATAGCGAATAATCGTTTGACCAAGGACATTATTTATCCTTTCGCAAACACGAACTATCTCAGTAAGCACCCGCCGATGTGCATCGAGGGCGGCGACGACGTCTATATCTTCGACCACAGCGGCAAACGTTATATTGACGGACAGGGCGGCCTGTGGAACGTCAACGTCGGCCACGGTCGGCCCGAGATCAAACAGGCGATCGTCGCCCAACTCGATAAGCTCAGCTACTACTCGATGTTCGGCAACACGACCACCGCCCCGGCGATCGAGCTCGCCGAGCTGATGTGTCGGCTCGCCGCCAACGAAGGCATGAAGCGCGTCTTCTTCTCCTCCGGCGGCTCGGAGGCGGTCGAGTCGGCGATCAAGCTGGCCCGCCAATTCTGGCGGCTTTCCGGACATCCGGGACGGACGAAGTTCATCTCGCTGCGCCAAGCCTATCACGGCGTCACGCTCGGCGCGCTGTCGCTCAACGGGCGCACCTCCTATCGCGACCAGTTCGAGCCGCTGCTGCCCGGTTTCTTCCAGATCGAGACGCCCTATCTCTACCGCAATCCCTTCACCTCGGACCCGATCGAGCTTGGACGCCTGTGCGCCGAGCTGCTCGAGCGCGAGATCGTCTACCAGGGGCCCGATAGCGTCGCGGCGTTCATCGCCGAGCCGATCCAGGGCGCCGGCGGCGTCATCGTGCCGCCGCCGAATTTCTGGCCGTTGGTCCGTCAGGTCTGCGACCGCCACGGCGTGCTGCTCATCTCCGACGAGGTGGTCACCGGCTTCGGCCGTTCGGGCAGCCTGTTCGGCTGCCGCGCCTTCGGCGTCAAGCCGGACCTGATGACCTTCGCCAAGGGCGTCAACAGCGGCTATGTCCCGCTCGGCGCGACGATGGTCAACGCGCGCGTCGCCGCCGCCTTCGACTCCGACGACGAGAGCGAGTTCACGCCGCGCGCGTTCGCGCACGGGAACACCTACGCCGGCCATCCGCTCGCCTGCGCCGCGGCGATCGCCAATCTCGAAATCGTCGAGCGGGACGACCTCCCCGCCAACGCCGGCAAGGTCGGCGCCTATTTTCTCGAACGCCTGAATGCGATCGCCCCGCGCCATCCCAACATCGGCGACGTGCGCGGCATGGGCTTGATGATCGGAATCGAGCTGGTCAAGGACAGGGCGACGAAGCGCCCGTTCGATCTGAGCGAGCGCTTCGGCGGCCGGATCTGGGCGCGCTGTCTCGCCGACGGCGTGCTGATCCGCAACCTCGCCGACACCTTCATCATCTCGCCGCCGCTGACTCTCAAGCCGGAGCATGTCGACGTCATGGTCGACGCGTTCGACCGGGCGATTTCCGCCGTCGAGCGCGAGTAAGGCCGCGAAACCGCCGCGGCGCGCCGGAAGCGCCGTCGCGGCTTGAAGAGGAGAGCTGCTGGAATGAGCACGGGATGGGTGTGCCACGAGCTCTACATGTGGCACGACACGGGAGCCTCCGCAGGAATCCTGCCGCCCGGCCTGACGGTGCAGCCGGGCGTTCCCTACGAGAACCCGGAGCCGAAGCGCCGCTTCCGCAATCTGGTCGAGGTCAGCGGGCTGATCGACCACCTGGTCCCGATCAAGCCGCGCTACGCCACCGAGGACGAGGTGGCGCGCGTCCACACGCGCGCGCACATCGAAAAGATCAAGACGATGAGCGCTCGCGGCGGCGGCGACGCGAGCTATCTGTCGCCGTTCGGCAGGGGCAGCTTCGAAATCGCCCTGCTCGCAGCGGGAGGAGCGATCGCCGCCTTCGACGCGGTGATCAAGGGCGAGGTGTCCAACGCTTACGCGCTCATCCGCCCGCCGGGACATCATGCCCTCCCCGACCTCGGCATGGGCTTCTGCCTGTTCGGCAACGTCAGCGTCGCCATCCGCCACGCTCAGGCGGCCTACGGCCTGAAGCGCATCGCCACGGTCGATTGGGACGTCCACCACGGCAACGGCACGCAGGCGATCTTCTACGAAGACCCGAGCGTGCTGACCATCTCGCTGCATCAGGACAACAACTACCCTCCGGATTCAGGCAGTTGCGAGGAAAACGGCGCCGGGCCGGGCGCCGGCTTCAACCTCAACATTCCGCTGCCGCCCGGCAGCGGCAACGGCGCTTACGTCGAGGCGATCCGCCGCGTCGTCCTGCCGGCGCTCGATCGCTATCGGCCGGAGTTGATCGTGGTGCCGAGCGGCTTCGACGCCTCGGCCCTCGATCCGCTCGGAACAATGATGGTGTCGAGCGACGGCTACCGCCAGATGACGCGGCTGCTGCTCGACGCCGCCAAGCGGCTCACCGGCGGCAAGATCGTGGCGGTGCACGAAGGCGGCTACTCGGAGAGCTACGTCCCCTACTGCGGGCTCGCGGTGGTCGAGGAGCTCTCCGGCTTCAAGACGCCGATCGACGACATCTGGGCGCCGCTGATGGCCAACTGGGGCCAGCAGGCGCTGCAACCGCACCAGGCCGCGGCGATCGCCAAGGCCGAAGGCCTGGTCGCCAACATTTCCTAGCGCGGGACGATGGAGGTTCAACCGTGTCTCACTCGGAAGTCTGTAAGCCAAACGTCATCACCAGTCGCCGGCGGTTCCTCGCCGGCTCCGCGCTCACCGGCGCGGCGACGCTGCTCGCGTCGATGAACGACGGCGCGCGCGCCGCCGGCGCCGCCATCCCCGTCGGGCAAGCCGCGCCGCTCACGGATTTCGCCGCCGCCGACGGCGTCGAGTTCAAGAACGGCCTGACGCTCGCCTGCGAGGAGATCAACGCGCTCGGCGGCGTTCTCGGCCGTCCGTTGGAGCCATATTTCGAAGACACGGCGCAGATGGGCGACGCGACCAACGTGCAGGCCGTGCAGCGCCTGATCGACCGCCACTCGGTCCACGCGGTGATCGACGGCTACAACATCGGCACCGGCGCCGCGGTCCAGGAAGTGATCGCCGACGCGGGCATCATCTACATCCACTACGACACCTCGATCGCCCACAACAACCTGATCAAATCCAACCCGAAGAAATATTTCGGCTCGTTCCAAGGCGACCCCGCGGAAGTCTGGTACGGACCGGGCCTGCTCGACTTCGTCAAGACCTTGCAGGCGAACGGCCAGTGGAAGGCGGTCAACGACAAGGTGGCGATCATCACCAGCGCCGGCGTCTACAGCGCCAACATCGCCAACGCGGTCAAGGACAAGTCGGGCGAGTACGGCTGGAAGGTGAGCCTGTTCGAGACGGTCACCGTGCCGATTTCCGAATGGGGGCCGACGCTCGCCAAGATCCGCGCCGATCCGCCCGCTCTCATCGTGGTGACGCATTTCTATCCCGCCGACCTCGCGCAGTTGATGATCCAATTCGTCCGCAACCCGACGCCGAGCCTGATCTACATGCAGTACGGCCCGTCGATCCCGGCGTTCCGCGACGTCGGCAAGGAGGCGGTCAACGGCGTTCTTTACTCGACGACCATCGCCGCGCTGCAAGACGAAATCGGAACGACCTTCGAGAAACGCTACAAGGCGAAGTTCGGCCCGAGCGCCGGACATCTCTCCGGCGGCCAGACTTACGACGCCTGCTACTTCTGGGCGACGGCCGCGGCGCTCGCCGGCGGCACCGGCGAACCCGGCGACGAGACCCAGAACCGCAAGGTCGCCGACCGGATGCGGGCGTTGATCTTCCGCGGCGTGAACGGCGCGACCCGCTACATCCCGGACGAGCAGACCGCCTACCAGTACCCGACCCAGACGAAGGACCCCTCGCTGGGGATGCCTCAGCATTTCCGACAGATCCAGGACTACGCGAAGGAGCCCGCGCTCGTCGCGCCGGCGCCTTACGACACGGCGAAGTTCATGACCCCGCCCTGGATCAAGGCGTAGCGAGCGCGAGGCCCCGCCATGACCGCCGCCACAGTCCCGATCATCAGTTGCCGCGACGTGACAAAGACGTTTGGGGCTTTGGCGGCGGTGAAGAACCTGACCTTCGACGTCGCCGAGGGCGAGACGCTCGGCATCGGCGGCCCCAACGGCGCCGGCAAGACGACGCTGTTCGAGGTGATCTCCGGCATGAACCCGGCGACCAGCGGCGTGGTCCGCTTCGCCGGCGAGGACATCACCCACTACTCGCCGGAGCGCATCTGCCATCGCGGCGTGCTGCGCACCTTCCAGCTCAACGCCGGCTTCGACAGCCTGACGGTCGCGGAGACGGCGCTCGCCGCCGCGCAATTCGGCCGCCGCGGCAGGCTATGGCCGGGGCTCGCCTTCGATCCCGCCGCGCGCGAGGTCCGCGACGACGCTCTCGCGCTGGTCGGCCTCTCGCGCCTCAAGGACGCGGTGACCGAGACCCTTCCCGTGTTCGAGCGCAAGCTGCTGATGATCGCCAGCGCGCTCGCCGCCAAGCCGCGGGCGCTGCTGCTCGACGAGCCCGCCGGCGGCCTGACGCCGAAAGAAATCGATCGGGTCATCGAAGTGGTCGACGCGATCAAGGCGCGCCGCGTCACCATCGTCCTCATCGAGCACGTGATGCGCTTTCTCGTCCGGCTGTCCTCGAAAGTGATGATCATGGATCACGGCGAGAAGATCTACGAGGGTCCGCCCGAGGGTCTCGCGCGCGACGCGGCGGTGGTCGAGGTCTATCTCGGCGCGGGCGCCGCCGCGCGGCTTCAGTCGCAGTTCGACCGAGGAGCCGCCTGAGATGGGCGAACCGCTGCTGACGATCCACAAGCTTTTTTCGGGCTACGCCGACCTGCCGGTGATCGAAGGCGTGTCGCTCTCGATCGACGTCGGGCAGTTCGTCGCCATCGTCGGCCCCAACGGCCACGGCAAGACGACCCTCTTGAAGACCATCTCCGGCCTGACGCCGGTTCGCGAGGGCCACATCGTCTTCGCCGGCGACGACATCACCGGTCAGCGCGCCGACCGCACGGTCGAAGCGGGCGTCGTCCACGTCCCGCAGGGCGACCTGCTGTTTCCCGACATGACGGTGCGCGAGAATCTGCTGATGGGCGCCTACACGCCCGAAGCCGGCAAGCAGGCGGCGGCGCGGCTCGAAGAGGTTTTCGCGCTGTTGCCGAAACTGCGCGAGCGGCAACAGCAGATCGCTTCGACCCTGTCGGGCGGCGAGCGGCGGATGACCGGCATCGGCCGCGGCCTGATGGCGGGCGGACGCCTGTTGATGCTCGACGAGCCGTCGCTCGGCCTCGCCCCGATCATCATCGATCAGATCTACGAGCTGATCGACCGCCTCAAGGAGGCCGGCCGGACGATTCTCCTCGTCGAGGAAAACGCGACGCGAATCGCCGAGCGGGTCGACCGCGTCTACCTCCTCGATAACGGACGGTTCATCTGGGAGGGCAGCGGCGACGAACTGATGCGTCGGCGCGAAATCGTCGACGTCTATCTGGGAGGCTGAAGACCATGGACATCTGGGTTCAGATCGTCGTGTCCGGCCTCACCCTCGGGGCCATGTACGCGATTTCGACCGTCGGCCTGTCGCTGGTCTACGGCTCGATGAACATGCTGAACATGGCGCACGGCGCGATCCTCGTCATCGGCGGCTATGCCGCCTACGCCGCGGCGCAATGGCTGGGAACGCCGGCGATCGTCTCCTTCGTCCTGGCGACGGCGGTCGGCGGGCTGGTCGGCTTCTTGATCTTCCTCACCACCGCGGCGCCGCTGCTCGTGTCGAAGAACTTCGAGACCAACATCTTCATCGCCACCATCGGCGTCGGCGCGGTGCTGGAGAACGGCGTGCTCAAGGCGTTCGGCCCCTACGTGAAGCCGCAACCCCTCGCCGTCCCGGGCGCGCTCAAGATCGGCGAGGTCGCCGTGCCCTATCAGAACGTCGCCATCCTCCTCGTCGCCGTGGCGATGATGGCGGTCGTCGCGACGCTGCTGCAGCGCACGCGAACCGGGCGGGCGATCCGCGCGACCTCGCAGAACCGCGACGCCGCCCAGCTGATGGGCGTGCATGTGCAGAAGGTCTACGCCCAAGTGCTGACGCTGTCGGGGGCGCTGGCGGCCATTTCCGGCGTGATGATCAGCTCGCTGACCTCGCTTTCGCCGACCATGGGCGGCGACCCGATGATGAAGGCGTTCATCATCTGCGTCGTCGCCGGCCTCGGCAACATCTATGGCGCGGTCGCCGCGGCGATGGCCATCGGCTTCCTCGAGGCGGGCGCGCAATTCGCGTTCGGAGTCAGGTTCGGCTTCGCCTCGCTGCTGCTGCTGGTGATCGTCGTCCTCATTTGGCGTCCGTCGGGTCTTTTCGGCAAGAGCAGGATCGTGAGGCTATGAGCAAGGCGATGCGAGACTGGGTGGTCGGCGCGGCGCTGCTCGTCTGCGCCGCCGTCGTTCCCTTCGTGACCCACGACCGCTACATCGTCACGCAGACGACGCTGTTCTTCATCTGGGCGACGGTGGTGACCCAATGGAACCTCGTGTTCGGCGTCGGCGGCATCTTCTCGCTGGCGCAGATGGCGTTGTTCGCCTTCGGCGCCTACGGCACGGCGATGCTGGGCTACTACGCCCACTGGCCGATGTGGCTGGCGATACCCGCCGGCTCGTTGTCGGCCTCGGTCGCTTCCCTGCTGATCGGCCTCGCCTGCCTGCGCCTGCGCGGCCCGTACGTCGCGCTGCTGACGCTGGCGATCGCCCAAGTCCTCTATCTGATGATCATCAACGACACCGAGTGCTTCATCTTCAATGAGGGCGGCTGCATGCCGCTGTTCGGCGGCATGCGCGGCGTCGGCAACTTTGGCGACCTCGGTTTCCATTCTTGGCTCGGCGCGCGCTACATCATCGGCGACTACTTCGTCGCCCTCGCGTTGCTCGCCGTCGCCTTCGCCTTTTCGGCCTGGATCGCGCGCGGACCGTTCGGCCTCGCCTTTCGCGCGCTGCGCGACAACCCGAGCTACGCGCTGTCGCGCGGCGTCAGCAAGTTTCGCCACCAGCTGTGGATCTTCGCGCTGTCGTCGTTTTTCACCGGACTTGCCGGCGCGATCTACGCCGGGCATTTCCGGGTGGTCGGCCCGACGGTCTTCTCGTTCGCGCTGCTGCTCTACCTGCTGTCGATGATCGTGGTTGGCGGCGTCGGCTCCATCTGGGGGCCGCTGATCGGCGCCGCGCTGCTGATGCTCGCCGACGAGGGCTGGAAGGAGGCGCAAGACTGGCGCGCCATCGGCATGGGGTTGGTCCTTCCCGCCTTCATCATCTTGCTGCCGGGCGGCGTCGTCGGCCTCTTCAATCGCCTGCAGGGCCGCGGCCGCGCCGCGCCGGCGCACGCCGGGCCCGCGGCGGCGGAGCGCGACGAGCCGGAAGCGGCGCGCGCCGAGCCGAAGGCGGCCCACGCCGAGCCGGCCGCGGCGCCGGGCGTCGAGTTCGCTGCGAAGGCCGCCGAAGCGGAATTCTAGTTCTCGCATTCCCATTCGCCGCGCGACGCGCTGCGGCTTGCAACGAGGCGTTCAGAATGTCGAATTCGACCACCAAGAAGAAGCTCGCCACCCCCCTGGACGACGCCGACGAGATCTGCCGCCTGTCCGCGGCGGAGCTCTCGCGCGCGTTCGCTTCACGCGCGCTTTCGCCAGTCGAGGCGGCGCAAGCGACGCTGGCGCGGGCCGAGGCGATCCAGCCGCGTTTCAACGCCTTCACCGAGATCGATCACGACGGCGCCGTCGCGGCGGCGCGTCGTTCGGAGGCGCGCTGGCGCGCCGGCGCGCCGCTGTCGCCGATCGACGGCGCGCCGACAACGATCAAGGACATCGTCTGGGTCGAGGGCAAGACCATCGGCTCGGGCAGCAAGGCGAGCGAGCCGATCGCGCCGACGCGCGACGCGCCGAGCGTGGCGCGGCTGCGCCGCGCCGGCGCAGTCTTTCTCGGCCTGACGACGACGCCCGAATTCGGCTGGAAGGCGGTGACCGATTCGCCGCGCACCGGCGTCACCAGCAACCCGTGGAACGACGCGCTGACCCCCGGCGGGTCGAGCGGCGGCGCCGCGGTCGCCGCGGCCACCGGCGCCGGGGCGCTGCACCTCGGCACCGACGGCGGCGGGTCGATCCGCATCCCCGCCACCTTCGCCGGCGTCGTTGGCTTGAAGCCGACCTTCGGCCAGGTCGCCGCTTATCCGGCGAGCGCCTTCGGCACGCTCGCCCATGTCGGGCCGCTGGCGCGCTCGGCCGAGGACGCGAAGCTGATGCTCGACGCGATGGCCGGCCGCGACTTGGCCGACTGGAACCAGCCGCCGGTTCAATACGCCCGGCGGGACCTGCGCCCCCTCGATTTTCGCGGGCTGAAGATCGGCTACTGGCGCACGCCGCCTTGCGGCGCGCTCGACGCCGAGGTCGGAGGAGCGTGCGACGCCGCCGTCAAGCGTCTCGCCGCGGCGGGCGCGGAAGTCGAACCGCTGACGCTGCCCGACGCCGGCCTGCTCGAGCTGTTCAACACGCTCTGGCTCGCCAGCGCGACGCGGCGCGTCCGCTCCGTCCCCGAACCGCGCCGCTCGCTCATCGATCCCAACCTGATCGAGGCGGTCAAGCGCTTCGAGGGCGACTCGGCGGTCGACTACGTCGACGCCTCCGTCCGACGGGTCGAGTTCGCTTCGTGGATGGAGGCGCTGTTCGAGCGTTTCGATCTCGTCGTCTCGCCGGCGGTGACGGTTCCCCCCTTCGACAAGGGCCGCGACTTCCCGGTCGGATCGGGAATGAAGATCTGGACTGAGTGGGCGGGCTTCAGCTTTCCGGTCAACCTCAGCCAGCAGCCGGCCTGCGTCGTTCCCTGCGCGCGCACGCGCGACGAAAGGCCGATCGGATTGCAGTTCATCGCCGCGCGCGCCGCGGACGATCGGGTCTTGGAGGCGGCGGCGGCCTATCGCGCGCTGGCCGCCTGACGGCGGCGGCCCGACCCGAAGGGAAAGAGCGAGGGGGACGAGGTGAAGAGCGCGCAGAGGCTCGAGTCGCCGCGGACAGCTCCGCAAGACTTTCCGCCGCGGGCGAGGAAGCGGTTGGTCAACGACCGACGGCGGGCCCCTCCGCCCGGCGGAAACCCCGACCTCGCCGATCCCGCCGCCGAGCGGGCGTTCGCGGGCGTTCCGGAGGACGCCGCTTTGCGAGAGCGTCGCGCGCGGCTTCGCGACGGTCGCGTCGACCCGCGCCTTCGACGTCGCCGGCCGCCTGGCGACGTCGATCGCCCGCGGCCCTCCCCACGGCTTGCCGGTCGACGGCCCGCTTTCTCCTTGTCTTTCGCCACCGCCGGCGGTCGCCGGCTGATGAGGACTGTGACGCTATGAGACGCTCCACCAGCTATCAACTGAAGTGCTACGCCTGTCCGCCCGTTGCGGTCGAACATGACGTCCCGCCGCCGAAGGGACGCGAAGCGCTGGTCAAGATCCGCTGCGCCGGCGTCTGCCATTCCGACGTCTACATCATGGACGGCTACCAGGATCTCGGGAACGGCGAGCGCATGGAGTTCGACGGCGTCTTGCCGCTGCCGCTGACAATGGGCCACGAAATCTCGGGCGACGTGGTCGCGGTCGGCCCCGACGCCGATCCGTCGCTGGTCGGCGCCCGCCGCCTCGTCTATCCCTGGATCGGCTGCGGCAAGTGCCCCGCGTGCAAGGCCGGCGTGGAGAACCATTGCCAGCAGGCGAAGTCGCTCGGCGTCTTCAGCGACGGCGGCTATTCCGACTATGTGCTCGTCCCCGACCAGCGCTATCTCGTCGACATCGAAGGCCTCGACCCCGCCTGGGCGACGACGCTCTCCTGTTCGGGCCTCACTGTCTACAGCGCGATTCGCCAGTTGCAGCCGATTCCGCCGGAGGGCCGCCTCGCGGTGATGGGCGTCGGCGGTCTCGGCCTGATGGCGGTGGCGGTCGCTCGGGCGCTCGGCGTCAAGGACGTCGTCGCCTGCGACGTCAACGCCGAGCGGCTGGAGACGGCGCGCAAGATGGGCGCCGCCGAGACGGTCGACGTGCGGAGGCCGGACGCGCTTCAGGCCTTGGTCGCGGCGTCGGGCGGCCGGCTGACCAGCGTGATCGACACGGTCGGCCTGCCGTCGACGCTGCAACTGGCGATGGACGCCGTCATCAAAGGCTCGCGCATCGTGCTCATCGGCCTGCAGGGCGGCCGGCTCAGCCTGCCGGTGGTTAACCTGCCGTTCAAGGCGCTCGCCATCATCGGCACCTACACCGGCTCGCTTGCCGAGATGAAAGAGGTGGTGGCGCTCGCGAAGGCGGGCGCGATTCCCGCCATGCCGATCTGGACTCGGCCGATGTCGACGGTCGGCGACTCGCTAGAGCGGCTGCGCCGCGGCGGCGTCGTCGGCCGCATCATTCTCTCGCCCGACGCGCCGTCCGAGACGGCGACGGCGTGACCGTTCGCGTTCGCGCGGCGGCCGAACCGGCCGCCGTCGCGCCCTGACGCCCAAAACAAGGAAATTCGCATGACCAAACCCGCCACCCTCGACCTGCTCAGCCCCGCCGCGCGCAGCTTCGTCGCCAAGGAAAAGCGCCTCTATATCGGCGGCGCGTGGGTTCCCGCGGCCTCGGGAGAGACTTTCGAAACCATCGATCCCGCAACCGAGCTCCCCTTCGACCGCGTGCCGCTCGGCGCGCCCGTCGACGTCGATCGGGCGGTCGCCGCCGCCCGCTCGGCCATCGAGGAGGGCCCGTGGGCGCGCATGACCCCCGGCGACCGCAGCAAGCTCGTCTGGCGCCTCGGCGACCTGATCGAGCAGCACGCCGACGAGATCGCCGAGATCGAGGCGATCGACAACGGCAAGCCGTGGGCCCAGGCGCGTTTCGGCGACATCGCCTTTTCCCACGAGCTCTTCCACTACATGGCCGGCTGGTGCACCAAGATCAACGGCGAGACCATCACGCTCTCCTCGGCCGCGCCGTTCCACGCCTACACCTTGCGCTCGCCGGTCGGCGTCTGCGGCCAGATCGTGCCGTGGAACTTCTCGTTCATGATGGCGGCGTGGAAGGTCGCCCCCGCGCTCGCCTCCGGCTGCGCGATCGTGCTCAAGCCGGCCAAGCAGACGCCGCTCACCGCGCTGCGCCTCGCCGAGCTGGTCGAGGAGGCGGGCTTCCCAAAGGGCGTTTTCAACGTCGTCACCGGCTACGGCGACACGGTGGGGACGGCGCTCGCCGCCCATCCCGGCGTCGACAAGGTCGCCTTCACCGGCTCGACCGAGGTCGGGCGAAAGATCATGGCCGCCGCCCAGGGCAACATCAAGAAGGTGTCGCTGGAGCTCGGCGGCAAGTCGCCAATGGTCGTCTTCGCCGACGCCGACCTCGACCTCGCGGTCAAGGCGGTGGCCTCGGGCATCTTCTACAACATGGGCCAGGTCTGCACGGCCGGAACCCGCCTCTATGTCGAGGACGGCGTGGCTGACGCGGTGATCGATGGGCTCATCCACGAGGCCAAGAGCCTTAAGATCGGCCCAGGCCCCGATCGCGAGACGCAGTTCGGGCCGCTCGTCTCCGCCGAGCAGTTCGCGCGCGTCGCCGGCTATGTGGCGAAGGGGCTCGCCGAAGGCGCGAAGCTCGCGACCGGCGGCGAGCGGGTGGGAAACCGCGGCTATTTCCTCGCGCCGACCATCCTCGCCGACACCAAACCGGAAATGACGGTGGTGCGCGAGGAGATCTTCGGCCCGGTGCTGTGCGTCGCGCGCTTCCGCGAAGAGGAAGCGGCGGTGCGCGAGGCCAACAATTCGATCTACGGCCTCGCGGGCAGCGTGTTCACCCGCGACCTGTCGCGCGGGCTGAGGGTGGCGGCGCGCCTCAAGGGCGGCACGATCGGCGTCAACACCCACCACGTCATCGATCCCGCGCTTCCCTTCGGCGGGTTCAAGCAATCGGGCTGGGGGCGCGAAATGGGCCGCGAGGCGATCGAGCTCTACACCGAGGTCAAATCGATCGGCGTCGCGCTCTGACCGGCGCCGCCCGGCCCGCCTTTGCCCGCCGGGCGGCTCCTTGCGCGATCCGCCTGGCGGGGGGCCTGCATCCTCGTCGCCGCAAACCGCTGAGATCGCCGTCTTGCGGAACCTGACCGTCGCCGTCACGCAAATGGCCTGCTCGCCGAGCCGGGAGCGCAACATCGAGCAGGCGAGCCAGCTGGTCGAGCAGGCCGCCGACCGCGGCGCTCAGATCGTCCTGCTGCAGGAGCTGTTCGAGACCCCCTATTTCTGCATCGAGAAGGACGCCGAGCTGCGCAAGGAGGCGACGACGCTCGCCGCCAATCCCGCCGTGGCGGCGATGCGCAAGATCGCGCGCCGGCGGGGCGTCGTCATCCCCGTCCCATTCTACGAGGAGGACGACGGCCGGCGTTACAACACGCTGGCGATCGTCGACGCCGATGGCGAGATTCTCGGCCGCTACCGCAAGAGCCACATCCCCGACTTCCCCGCCTATGAGGAAGCCTTCTACTTCGCGCCGGGCGACACCGGCTTCGCGGTGTGGGACGCCAAGTTCGTCAAATTCGGCGCGGGCGTCTGCTGGGACCAGTGGTTCCCCGAGACGGCGCGGATCATGGCGCTGAAGGGCGCGGAGCTGTTGCTGTTCCCGACGGCGATCGGCCGGCCGCTCGGCGAGCCCGACAGCCTGGCGCCGAACTCGAAGCCGCATTGGCAGCTCACCATGCAGGGCCACGCCGCGGCCAACCAGGCGATCGTCGCCGCCTCCAACCGCGTCGGCGTCGAACGAAGCGAGGCGCGCGCGACCGAGTTCTATGGCGGCTCCTTCATCGCCAACGAGACCGGCGTCAAAGCGGTCGAGCTCGGCGAGGACGGGCCGGCGGTCGCCGTCGCGACCTTCGACCTTGATCGCGTAGCGGCGTTCCGCAGGCACTGGGGCGTCTTCCGCACCCGCCGGCCGGACCTCTACGGGCCGCTGCAGACGCAACTTCCGCCGGAGCATCTGCGGACGCGGTAGCGCGCGACGCCCGCCGGCTACCGCCCGAGCCCGCCCATCAGCAGGTACTTCATCTCGAGGTATTCCTCGACGCCGTGGCGCGAGCCCTCGCGGCCGAGGCCGCTCTGCTTGACGCCGCCGAACGGCGCCTCGGCGGTCGAGATGAGACCCTCGTTGATTCCCACCATGCCATATTCGAGCGCCTCGGCGACCCGCCAAACCCGGCCGAGGTCGCGCGCGTAGAAATAACACGCGAGGCCGAACTCGGTGGCGTTGGCGAGCGCGATCGCCTCCTCTTCGTCCTTGAAGCGGAACAGCGGCGCCACCGGGCCGAAGGTCTCCTCGCGCGCCACCGCCATCGCCGGCGTGACGCCGGTCAGCAGCGTCGGGGCGAAGAAATTGCCGCCGAGCGCATTGCCGCCAACCACAACCTGCGCGCCCTTGGCGACCGCGTCGTCGACGTGCTCTTGGACTTTGGCGACGGCGGCGCGGTTGATCAGCGGCCCGACGACCACGCCCGGCGCGGCGCCGGGGCCGACCTTGAGCCGCTTCACCGCCTCGGCGAGCTTGGCGGCGAAGGCGTCGTAGACGCCGTCCTGAACCAGGAGCCGGTTGGCGCAGACGCAGGTCTGGCCGGCGTTGCGGTACTTCGAGGCGATCGCGCCCTCGACCGCCGCCTCGAGGTCGGCGTCGTCGAAGACGATAAACGGCGCATTGCCGCCGAGCTCAAGGCCGACCTTCTTGATGGTCGGCGCGCACTGGGCCATCAGCTTGCGCCCGATCTCGGTCGAGCCGGTGAAGGAGAGGCCGCGCACGATCGGGTTCCCGGTCATCTCCGCGCCGATCTCGCTCGATAGGCCGGTGACGACCGAGAACACGCCGGGCGGAATCCCGGCCCGCTCGGCGAGCGCGGCGAGCGCGAGCGCCGAGAGCGGCGTCTCGCTCGCCGGCTTGCAGACGAAGGCGCAGCCGGCGGCGAGCGCCGGACCCGCCTTGCGGGTGATCATCGCGTTGGGGAAGTTCCATGGCGTGATCGCCGCGACCACGCCGAGCGGCTGCCTGATCGCCAGCATGCGCGCGTTCGGCCAGGGCGAGGGAATGGTCTCGCCATAGACCCGCTTGCCCTCCTCGGCGAAGAACTCGACGAACGAAGCGCCGTAGCCGACCTCGCCCCGCGCCTCGGCGAGCGGCTTGCCCTGCTCGGCGGTCATGATGCGCCCGAGATCGTCCTGGTTCGCCATCATCAGCTCGAACCACTTGCGCAAGATCCCGGCGCGCTCTTTCGCGGTCTTGCGCGCCCACGCCTTTTGCGCCCGCTCCGCCGCCTCGATGGCGCGGCGCGTCTCCGCCGCGCCGAGCTTCGGCACATAGCCGACCACGCTGTCGTCGGCCGGGTTGTTCACCGCGATCGTCGCCGCGCCGCCGATCCAAGCGCCGTCGACGTAGCACTTGTCCTTGACGAGCGACGGGTCGCTCAAGCCGATGTCGGCGGTCTTGTTCTCATGCGCGCTTGTCGTCATCGGCCTTCCTCGCGTCGTCTCGCCGCCCGCATCCGCCATTATGCCTTCAAAGCGGCTTCGAGGCGATCGAGGCCTTCGTCGACCACCGCGTCCGAGGCCGTCAACGGAACCAGGATGCGGATGGTGTTGGCGAAGACGCCGCAAGACAGCAGCACCAGCCCGAGCTCGGCCGCGCGGGCGGTCACCCGCTTCGTCCCCTCGGCGTCCGGCTCCTCGCCGCCGCGCTCCTTGACCAGGTCGAAGGCGACCATCGCGCCGGGCCCGCGAATGAAGGCGATCGGGCGGCTGGTGTTGGCGGCGCGGATCGCTTCGAGGCGCGCCTTCAGCCGCGCGCCGATGGCGTTGGCGCGGTCGAGCAGCTGTTCTTCCTCGAACGCGTCGAGCACCGCCAGCGCGGCGGCGCAGGCCAGCGGATTGCCCGCGTAGGTGCCGCCGAGCGCGCCCGGTCCGCAAGCGTCCATCAGCGCGGCGCGCCCGATCACTCCCGACAGCGGGAAGCCGCCGGCAAGGCTCTTCGCCACGCAGACGAGGTCGGGCTTCACCGCGAAATGCTCCATCGCGAACATCTTGCCGGTGCGGCCGAAGCCGCTCTGCACCTCGTCGGCGATGAAGACGATGCCGTGCTTGTCGCAGAGGTCGCGCAGCGCGGTCATCAGCTCGGGCGGCGCCATGTGGAAGCCGCCCTCGCCCTGCACCGGCTCGACCACGATCGCCGCCACGCGCGAGGGATCGATGTCGGCGCGGAACAGGAACTCGAGGTACTTGAGCGAGTCCTCGACCGTCACGTGGAACTGCGGCGCCGGAAACGGCGCGTGCCAGACCTCGGGCAGCGCCGGTCCGAACGGCCGCTTGTAGGGCAGGACCTTGCCGGTCATGTTGGTCGCCATGAAGGTGCGGCCATGGAAAGCGCCGGCGAAGCAGACGACGCCGCTGCGGCCGGTGGCGGCGCGGGCGATTTTCACCGCGTTCTCCGTCGCCTCGGAGCCGGTGGTCAGCAGGATCGTCTTCGCCGGGCCGTCAATCGGGGCGATGGCGTTGAGCCGCTCGGCCAACCGCACATAGGTGTCGTAGAGCGCAACCTGAAAACAGGTGTGGGTGAAGCGCTCCATCTGTCCGCGCACCGCCGCCATCACCTTGGGGTGGCGATGGCCGGTGTTGAGCACCGCGATGCCGCCGGCGAAATCGATGTAGCGCTTGCCTTCGATGTCCCACAGCTCGGCGTTGAGCGCGCGCTCGGCGAAGATCGCGGCGGAATGGCTGACGCCGCGCGGAATGGCAGCTTCGCGACGGGCGAACCACGCGGCGTTGCTCGACGTCTTCGCGCTCGGCGCGCTGGTCTTGGCGGAACTCATCTCGGTCTCCTCGGCTCGAATTCCGCCGAGTGTGCGCCGAGCATCGACGAATACAATTGCCTAGTTTGCGCCGGATTGTCGCCTTTTCGACAACGGATCGTCGGAGGCCGACGGCGAGCGCGGCGACGTCATCAGCGCGCCGAGCCAGGCGACGAGCTCGCGCATCTCCGGCGCCTCGCGCGTCTCGGCGCGCAGCGCCAGCATGTACGCGCCGAGACGCACGTCGGTGCGGCCGATCTCGACCAGCCGCCCTTCCGCGAGGTCGTTCTCGACCAGAAGCTCGTTGGCGAGCGCGACGCCCTGCCCGAGCTGAGCCGCGCCGATCGCGACATGCGCGTGCCACAGCCGCGCCCCCACTAGCCGCTCCTGCGCGTGCGCGTCGATCGGCAGGCCGACCTTCTCGACCCAGCTGCGCCACTCGTCGCTGGACAGCTCTTCGATCCACGGCAGATCGCTCAACAGGGCGAGGTCGCGCAACGGCGTCGCCCGCCCGTCGACCAGCGTCGGGCAGGCCACCGGCATGACGCGCGGCCTCGCCAGCTCGAGCTCGACCAGGCCCTCGCGCGGCGCTTCCCCCTCGTCGTCGGCGCGGTAGAAGATCTCCGCATCGGCCTCGCCGTGCTTGAGGTCCGGACGAGCGAGAGTCGGACGCAGATGGATCGCGAATTTGCCTAGGCGCGCCTCCAGCTCCGGCAGGCGCGGCAGCAGGCGCATCACCGCGAGGCCCGGCGTGCACCAGATCCGGAGCGGCGCGCGCGCCGGCTTCGTCACCTCGTCGGTCGCGTCGGCGATGATGGCGAACGCCTTGGTGATCTGCGCGTGGAACTTGGCCCCGGCTTCGGTCAGCACGATGCTTCGGCCTTTCGCCCGCACGAGCGCGACGCCCAGCCGCTTCTCCAAATTGTCGATGTGGCGCGAGACGACGGTCGGGCCGACGTTGAGCGCTTCGGCGGCCGCGCGCACGCCGCCCATCGTCCCGACGGCGTCGAAAGCGCGCAACGCGGTCAGCGGCGGCAGGGCGCCGGAGTGCTTGATATTCCTCGCCATGTCGCCACGGCCCGCGACGGCGCAGCGTTCGCCGTCGGAGCTCTCGATTGACATAAGAAGCCGGCGCGCCGCACGCTAGAAGCCAACGCGCCGCACGCTCGACGCGCGTCGCCGCGCCAATCGCCCGCGTTAAGCGAAAAGTCCCGCAAAAGCCGCGAGGTGTCAATCGGCCGGCGCGATTTCAGCCGTCGGCGCGACGCCTTATCGGCGAGAACCAGCAACGGCGGCGCCGGTCCGACGATGAGGACCTCAACGCGCCGCCCATAGCATGCCGCGTTCAAAGATCGTGCGCATCTGGGGAATCTCGAACTCCGCCGCGGAATGGCCGAGCGAGGAATAGAACACGCGTCCCTCGCCGTGACGACGCTTCCAGACGACCGGCATCACGACGCCTTCGACCCAGGGCGCGCGCCCCCCAGAAAACCGGGTCGTCGCAAGCACTTCGTTGGAAGGGTCGACGTGCATGTAGTACTGTTCGGAGCGATAATCGAAACTCAAAATCCCTTGCATGATAGGATCGTCGGGTTTGGTGATTTCGACCCGATAGTCGGTTACGCCGCCGGGATATGCGACCCACTGACCGCCGCACATGAACTGATACTCGACGCTGTCGCGGAAGGCGTCGCACATGCCGCCATGAAAGCCGGCGAGCCCGACGCCGCCGCGAACGGCTGCGGTGAGAGTCTCGACCTCTTCCTTCTCGATCTTCGACATCGTGACGATCGGCACGATCAGGCTCATGTCCGCGATCGACGGATCGGCGAAGGCTTCAGTCGTATCTTCGATGTAGACCTTGAACCCGTGCTTCTCGAGCAAGCCGGCGACGAGATGCGCACTCTCTTCCGGTTCGTGGCCGCTCCAGCCCCCCCATACGATGAGCGCCTCGCGCATCATTCTCTCCCATCCATAAACCGGCGCCTCAGTTGCGCTCGCCGGTCGCAAGCGGCGGCGGCGCCGGTCGACGCCGACGCACAACTTTACATACTATCCTGCGAAATGTGCGGCGCTTTCCGCGCCGGCGCCGGTCCCGTCGTCCCCCATGGCGCGCCATACAGATCGCGCAGCGTCATTGCCGCGGCGCCGCGCACCCAAAGGCCGTCGTCCCACTCGCGCATCACGATGTCCGCGACGTTCGCGAGGCTCGGGGGCAGCAGCGTCGCGACTAATCGACGTAGCGGCTCGGCGAAATGCTGACAACTCCCCATCGCGCGTCCCGAAATGAAGACTTTAGGCGGAGCGAACACGGTGATCAGATTGGCGATCGCGAATCCCAGCGCCTCGCCCGCCGCGCCAAGGAGGGCGACGCTACGCGCGTCGCCGGCGTCGGCGCGCTGGAGAAGTTGGCTCATCGCGCGTTTTTGCGTCAGGGCGACGTCGTCTTCGCCGTTGCGCAACAGCGGCTCGGCTTCCGCGAGCACTGCGGCTTCGGAGGCGAGACCCGCGAGCCGCCCGCC
>Ga0326727_10001948_pt1 | contig 73489 bp, 66 predicted proteins | sample MB2enrmetagenome_FD_207643 | JGI IMG/M metagenome (GOLD analysis project Ga0326727, IMG submission 207643) | Lab enriched peat soil microbial communities from McLean, Ithaca, NY, United States - MB29MY | ecosystem: Environmental > Terrestrial > Soil > Wetlands > Peat | place: USA: New York... | reverse complement strand
TCCGGATCGAGGCACGTACCACATTCAGCATGGCATTGAAGGCCCTCCTTTTAGAGGCAAGTCGCCTCGTCTTGGCATGTTTCTTGAGGCCGTGGTCGGCCAGAAACGCCAAGCGATTAGCCTCGATTTGTGCCACTCGTTTTTCCAAGCGGCGCAGGCGTCGTTTCTTCTCGCGCAGTTCGTTTTTCTTGGCTGCGAGGCTCTCTTCCATCTTGCTGGCTGCCGTTGCCGCTTTCTTGGCTGCCGAATTGATCGCGTGGCCCTCCTTGAAAAACACGCGGCAGGCATGCACGTGGCAGATGACATGCAGGATGCCCTCGAATACCTCGGGTATCACTGACTTGTACGCCTTCAACGCGTCCGTGATGACGAGTTCGAGGTGCTCCAGGTCCTCGGCGAGGTGTTCGAGCACGTCCGTGAAAGAGTCAGAGGTTCGATCTTCGAGACGCGTGAACACGAGCAGGTAGTGGCTTTTCTTGGCCACGACGCCAAGGTAACAATTCTGGGAGCCTTGGAAGATCTCGTCGACTTCGATGATGCGGACGTTCACCGAGACGCGGGCATCGTACATGCCGTTGAGCTGCTTTGCACGAATTCCCGCTTCGCGGATAACGGATGCGATGTAATACTTGGTGAGGAAAACTCCGCGTGAGAGCCTGAAATACTCGATGATCTGGTTGTAGGACATGTCGGCAAGTTTGAGGTAGATGATCTCCTGTTTCTGGATGATCTTCTCGATCTCGGCACGCGATACCGGGGTATCGCGCCCGAGGGATTTTAATAGGTCCGGTTCGTAGAGATATTCGAGGGTTTCCATGCTGGCGCCTACCATCCATGGATTCTAAACAAGTCGTTGGACACGCTTGTTTAGAAAACCCTCTTTATTTATGTCCATGCCTTGTCAAAGACTTTTCCTCGCGATACCAAAGAACGGCGATAGGGGATTTCACGGACTGGCGAGTTCTTCCGTGATTGGCACGGGATCCTCCTAGAATGTGCGTTGCGAAAGGATTCAGAACGGAACGTCTATAATCTAAATCTTGGCCGTCATCAAATCTACCTGATGTGATGGTGCTTCGCGTTACGCAGGCCTTTTCGTCGAGGAATTGAAAAAAGAGGGATTAGGTCAAACAGTGCCGAAAATTCCGGTTTTAATCTTTTTTCGATTCGATAACCGAACGCAGCATCTCCGCGTCGTGCGGCCCGCGCTTGATGAGCGGCATCCGATCCCGCTTGTAGGCGGCCAACTCCTCGTGCCACGCAGGCTTCTCGTGCCTGTAAAACACGCCGAGGGGGAGCTGGTCTTGCTCGCAAGCCCGGGCGAAAGCCTGCTGGCGATCGGCCGGATCGTGTGTCTCGTCCAGGTAATACACGTGCGCCTCGTACCACTGGTACGTGTTGATCTTGTTAAAGGACGGGCAGGGTTGGAGGATGTCGACGAGGGAATACCCCGGGTTCGTTATCGCCTGCTTCAGGATCTCGACCGATTGGGCTTGGTGGCCCGCGTACGCCCGCGCCACGAACGAGGCATCGAGGGCGATGGCCACGGCGACCGGGTTGAACGGCTCGAGGATGACGCCATCCACCTGCACAGGGGTAACCATCCCCCGCGGCGTGGTGGGGGAGGCCTGCCCCTTGGTGAGGCCATAGATCATGTTATCATGAACAACGTGGGTGATCGCGGGGTTCCTCCTGACTGCGTGGATGAAATGGTTGCCTCCTTCCCCATAGTTGCAACCTTCACCGCTCTCGCAGATCACGGTGAGATCCGGGTTCACGGCCTTGATCGCCGTGGCAACGGGCACCGACCGGCCGTGGAGCCCGTTGAAATAGTTGCATTTCAAGTAGTGGGGGAACTTTGCGGCTTGGCCGATCCCCGATGCGAAGACGAGGCGTTCCGGGGGAATGTTGAGCTCGGCAAGGGCCTGCTTCATGATCTTCAGGATGCTGAAGTTACCGCAACCGGGGCACCACTGGATGTCGACGTCTTGAACGTCATAGTTGGAAGGATCCATTTTTACATCATCTCCTTGATGCGTTTGACGAGTTCCTCCACGTGGAATGGCTCGCCGCTATATTTCAGGATCTTAGCTGGAATGTCGATACCCAGCTCGAGTTTGAGCAGCTGGCCGAATTGCGCGGTCGCATTTTGCTCGATCAAGATCAGTTTCTTGGCCGCGGCAAGGTAGTCCTTGGTCTTGCTCGGTAACGGGTACACCTGCGTGAACTGGAGGTGCGAGATGCTTGGATCGTCGACGATCTCGAGTGCCTCGTCGATGGCGTTGCCCGTCGACCCCCAACCAATAACGAGGGCCTCGAACTCCTCTTGGCCATTGAACCGAGGCGGTACCTCGTCTACCACGAAGTCTTCGAGTTTCCGGAGCCGCTTGTCCATCATCTTGATCCTAATGCCGTAGTCTTCCGTAATGTGCCCAGATTCATCGTGCTCGTCGCTATCGGCAAGAACGAACCCGGATCCGTTCAGGGGAATTCCTCGGGGGGAAATGCCATTCTTGGTAATCGTGTACCGGTGGTAATCACTCGTGGTTTCTACGGTGAAGTGTTCGTTCACCACGTTCGCGAGGGAAAATGGCGCCATGTTGTAATAGGAATCTATGTAGTACTGATCGGTTAGCAGGAAAACGGGAACCTGGTACTTGTCCGCAAGATTGAAGGCCTTTTGGGCGAGCATAAATCCGTCCTCGACCGTGGCAGGGGCGAAAATGACGCGGGGAAACTCGCCGTGGCCGGCGTACCGCACCAAGTTCAGATCACCCTGCTCGGTGCGGGTTGGCAAGCCCGTTGCGGGGCCCGGGCGCTGGCCGATATGGATGACGACCGGCGTTTCGGTCATACCCGCCAAGCTCACCGCCTCGCACATGAGATCGAACCCACCGCCCGAGGTCGTTACGAGGGCACGTGCCCCCGCGTACCACGCTCCGATGGCCATGTTCAGCGCAGAGATCTCGTCCTCGGCCTGCTCCGCGATGAGGTCGAACTGCCTTGACTTTTCCGCGAGCGAGGTAAGTACCTCCGTCGAGGGGGACATGGGATAGGACCCGATAAAATTGCAACCTCCAGCGATACAACCCAGTGCAATAGCCTCGGCACCGTGAACCAGGATGTCGTCCGCAACGCACGCGTCGGTTTGCATCGAAAGGTTAACTTGGCCGGTGGATGCCAAGTTCTGCCCGGATCCGTATCCCTTGGCCAGCGCTTCGAGGTTTTTTTCGACGACGCCTGGTTTCTTGTCAGCAAATTCCTTGCGCAGGTAGCCTTCGGCATAACTGGTGTCGACGCCCAAGATTCCGCACACCGCGCCGATGGCGATCGTGTTCGTGAAGATCTTGTCACCGATCTCCGTGGCCATTGCGGCAAAGGGCATTTCGACGAACGTGCCTGCCCCCGCGAAGGCGTCCTGATCGCAGAGAACGACCGTTTCATCACGCACGCGCTTGGCTAACCTCTCCAAGGCCGTTCGCTCCAGCGCGACGAGGAGATCGATGCGATCCACGTAGCAATTGACCTTTTTCTCGTAGGAAACGCGGATTTCCGTGGAGTTCTGGCCGAGCCGGACGCGTGACATGAACTCTTTGGTTGCAAAAACATTATAACATGCATTCTTCAGGACACGAACCAGCACCGTCTCGATCGTGTCGATGCCTTGGCCGGCCTGCCCGGCCAGCACTATTGAAATGTCCTTTTGTGGCATAAAACCAGCTTCCTCTATATTCTCGGCTAGCCCCACCGTTGGTAATAAAACTGGTGCTTTCATGGCACAGGACAAACCATTATAGCCTTCACTGCAATTCACCCGCGTACTCAAGCGAACTCGACCGAGGATACGATCATGCCATCATACTCGACCAAGGTGATCGACCACTTCATGAACCCCCGCAACTCCGGGACGCTGGAAGGCGAAAATGCAGCTGTGGGGCGCGTTGGAAACCAAGATTGCGGCGATCTCGTCGATATCTACATTATGGTCGGTGAAGACGATACTATTCAGGACATCAAGTTCCAGACGTTCGGGTGCGCCGCTGCCATCGCCACGTCAAGCGTGATCACCGAGCTTGCTGCAGGGTTGCCATTACCAGATGCCTATAAGATTTCCCGCCAAGACGTCGCGGATGCCCTCGATGGACTCCCGCCCGGCAAGATGCTGTGCAGCAACCTGGCACCGGATGCCCTCAGGATTGCCATCAACTCATTTCTCAAGAGGCATGGCAGGGAGACTCTCGGGCCGGATGCCGAGATCGGGGCCTGCGAGGCCGGGGATGATAACAAACCCGAACAGGATTGAGACAAAGAGGTTGCTATTTTGCAATAACTTTTTTCGTCTGGACAGGGAATGTTGTATATCATGTCCGAAGATCTAGAACCGACACCTGATGAAGAGGCAACACCCGAACAGGAGGCAACCCCCGATGAAGAGGCACACATCGCTCGAGAAACGACGCACGTCAAGCAGGTTCACCAGGGATTCAAGCCCAAGCACACGCAGGATACGCTTCAAGATTATCTCGCTGATTGGGCAAGTAAAACGGGCAAGGATCCCAAGAAGCTCGTCTTGGTAAAAGTGGACATCAATCCCTCGATGGAGAATCTTAGAAAACTCGTCCTCCGATTCCTCGATGCGCAGAAGCTCGCTGCAACTGACAAAGGAAAACTGGTACAAGGCACGCCGCAACTCGGGATTTCCAGTATCGAATACATCCCGTCGGCCAGCGAGCTCGTCGTGTCGGAGCTCGGGATGGCCTTGAAAAAGCTCGTCGACATGCATTCGTCAGAGGACATGGCCATCGCGCGGAGGACGGTCGGCATGAAGCCGATCGAGCTGGCCTTTACGCAGATAATATTTTCCCATGCAGACATCATCGGGAGCGGGCGTTTTTTTCATGCTTCGAAGGGGAAGGAGATCCAGATCAAGGTTTAATCCCTCCTGATCTTTACCATTTTTCGTGCCGGGAAGAGAAAGAAATTAATGCTTGAGCTTCGATCCTTGATCTGATGGATGCAAAGGTCCCGATTGGCAGATCCGACAAAAAAAGTCGAGATGCGCAACCGAACAGCAACGAGCTTGGAACAACGATGCAATCCACGGATGGTGCCATGGCAATCGAGACCGTCATCGACGAAAAGGCCGGGATCGAGAAATACGACTTCTTAAAGATGTATCTCACCAAGTGGAACCAGCTAGCCAGGTTTGCCCCGCGATCGATCATCCTGTCCCACGCGGGCAGTGGACTAGTGAAGTACAAACTGGGCTCGCCGCTGCTCAATCAAGAGCGTATGTGGGTTGAATACGGGCCTGCGTTGCTTGCCATTCTTAAGACATTAAAGCTTGCATCTCGTTTATCGGTTATCCTGAACGAGGATATCCTGAACGAGGATGACGAAGCGAAGGCAAGGCACCTGCAAGCCGAGATCGCGGCCATAGAGAACACGGGCATGAGAATCTTCGTCCGCGCGTCGAACCAGAAGGTCATGAATCTCGAGACTGGCCGGTTCAAGAAGGATCGCACGAACAGACTGATCTTCCCGGAGAAGCCGTGGGAGAGGTGCCCGGAAGGATTCATCGAGACGCGGGAACGAACGGTGGCCCGCATCGTGCAATATCAAGGGTCGTTTGCCAGCAATCTCGATCGCATCATCAGCGAGGACCTGCACGAGCTGCAAATTAAGAAGCGGGATGGAACCATTCTCGACCGCAGCCTGATCTGCCTGTTCATCCTTGAAGCGCCCGTTGCCGTGGAATGGATTACCATCGAGCGCATCGGCGAGCTCGCCAAGCGGACGGGTACCGTTGAGGCCATCATCACGTGGCATCACGATGACGTCCAGCATGCATTATACCACCCGGAGAAGATCTCGCGCCTCGGGAAGGCTCTCGGCATGAGTGAAGATCTGGTCGAGAAGGAGTTCGGGCACTGCACGACCGCAGGCGAATGCTTGGACCGCTACTTGGGCCTCTTGAAGATGTGGTGGACCAACGCGGGCGTCATCACCGGCACGAAGGATCCCGAAAACGTGCACTCGAGTCACGATATGCCAGGTTGTGCTTTCGTGTTCTGCACGAGCAACAAGGCAGGCTGGGCGATCGCGGGCTTTAAGCCCAAGAAGGCCACGCCAGCGGCAACTCGTCGCCAATTTGCCGACATCCTAAGCTTCGCCCCTGCGCCCTAACGAGACAAAATTCGATCGTGCTTTGGATCTGACGGCGTAATGCCTTTAATTGGATGTGCTGCCTCCCCACCTGAAATCGAAGCATCGTGATAGCATATGAAGGAAATTCTCGACCTTTTTGCAAGGTATAACCAAACGACGAACAAAGATATGTACGAGATCTTGGCTGGTATTGAAGATCCTGACTTGTTGAGCAAGGATACCGGCGCGTATCATAAATCAATAATCGGTTTTCTCAACCATATGCTGGGTTCGACGGTAATGGGAGCCAAGCGGGTCATCGGCGGGTTCCCGGACGTACTCGGGGATCTCGATGGATCACTTCCTGAGATATCGTACGACAACCCTATCGAAACGCTGGACGCCCTCAGGGACGCTCAAGCCCAGGCTGATGGCGTTATGGTTGACATCGTCTCCCGGTTGACAAATGAACAATGCGGGGAAACCGTCACCTTCACCAATTGGCGGGGCGAGGAAGACCAGAAGGTGGTGTACCAGTTACTCCTCCACACGTTCAATCACGAAACGCATCACCGGGGAGGCATCGCAGTGATTCTCGACCAGTTCGGCGTGGAAAACGATTATTCGGGCCTCATGCGCATTCCCCTGACCCAATAAAAAATTTCTATTCTTTTCACTTGCATCTTATTCATTCGGGGTGTCGTTGTTAAAGAGATCTTCTGGAGCACTCTATTCAATGATATCCTCTCCAGAAATGTCGTTTTCGGTGGATTCCTCTTCAGGGGTGGATTCTTCAGTAACTCTCTCCTCAGGAATGCCCTCTTCAGTGGCTTCCTCTTCAGGGATGAGTTCTTCAGTATCATTTTCCTCAGGGATGCCTTCTTCAGTGACCTCCTCTTCGATGGCTCCTTCCCCGATGGTTTCCTCCTCAGTAATGCTCTCTTCAATGGCTTCCTCTTCGTGGCTTCCTCTTCGTGGCTTCCTCTTCGTGGCTCTCTTCAATGGCTTCCTCTTTAATGGCTTCCTCTTCCTCTTCGCTTTCTCTTCGGGAATAGGTTCTTCAGCTATCATATCTTCAAGAGGAGCTTCTTCAGAAGTAAATTCATCACTGATGACACCGTCTTCGTTGAAGATGTTGCCCCGGGACGCGTGAAACACGGGACAGTGCAGCACGCAATTCTGGCAGGTGATCCCGCGGCACAGGCTGGCATCGATCGACACCCGCCCGGTTTCGGGATCCTGCGTTATAGCCCCGTCCGGGCACACACTGGCGCACACGCCGCATCGCTGGCACGCCACACCGCGCGCGACGGCCCCGAGCAGGAACTTAACAAAGCGGTCGAAATCGAAGTCGGGATCGATCGATTGTAGGAACACGGATCCGTCCGCGTAGAGCATAAACTTCAGGTCGGGCTTGTCGATGAAGAGGAGACCAGCATCTTCGTCGTGCTCGACCCGGCGATCCAGGACGCGAACCCACTGGAGCAATTCGGCCACGTCCAGCGGGATCGAGAACCGGGCCTTCACGGAAAACCCACCTGCGACGCAGGGCGACACGCCCTTCGTGATGAACAGCTTCACGTCCTCGGGGGCCATGGCCCCTTCTGGGTTTTCGACGAGCTTACCCGTCGGGCCCGGCAATTGCTTTGTGATCTCCGCCCACTGGCCGCGCGGGTGCTTGAAGCGCCACAGGCCCCACGTGAGCCACTCTGCAGGATAGCCCCATGCGTCCCGGTAGTCCTCCAAGACTGCCATCCAGCGGGTAAACAGGTCCGGATGCGTCTCACGAACGCGCTCGAAACTGGCCATGGATTGTGCGGGGCACAGGAAGCACCCGAGCCGGTCGTGGCCCTTGAAATACAGGGGGGTGATGGGCACGGAGGGATCCGCCCTGTGCTCGCCGAGAAGGAACATCCACTCGTCAAACGCCGTCCACTCGCGGATCGGTGCCGCGGCGACCTGGTTCGGCACGTAGGTGTTCACGTAAACGCGCCTGTCTTCCGCCCGCGTGAAACTCTCGTACCGGCGCTCCCCGAGAAAGACGAGCACCTTGGATCCGGGATTGCCACTTTTTGCCGCGATCTCCTCGATAATATCGTTGATCTGGCTCGCCTTGAGCGTGTGGCAGCAGAACCGGAAATCGCGGGCGGGCGGCCCGAAGTTGCCGGCGAGATCCCAGAATTTTTCCCCGATGGACCGGATTATGAATGCGTCCTCATCCATATTTGCCCATGACACGACATCCTTGACGTTCTGGAGGATCTCGGGAAATTCCAATCCGGTATCTGCGAAAAACAGCGTGAAGGGGAACGGGGATTCGCCTGAATTCAGGGCTTTCTTGACGAGCAGGAGCGTCGCGAGACTATCCTTGCCACCAGAATAAGCAACAGCGATTGGTAACGCATAGTTTCTGGCAGTCTTCTGGATGAAGTGGATTGCTTCAGCCTCCATCTCCCGCACGATCGGCTCGTTCGCGGAGATGACGTCATCGAGGGTGACCGCCGGATACGAATCGGGACGGGCGATCTCGTCCGAGGGCACTGGCGGCCCGTGCTCGCGGGATTTCGCCAGCCGCCCCTTGCCCTCGGTCACGAACGCGATGATCTCATCGTGATCAGCCGTATAATGACCCGTAGCAAGAAAGCCGTGGTCGGAATACACGATGCAAGGGTCGTTGAGCTCGATGTTGATGTCCATCTTTTCGACGCCGGGCACGACGATGCTCATACCGTCGGAAATGAATTGCTCTGCCTCGGTCTTGTACTTGATGCATTTTGGCGGGCAGAGCTGTTTCGGGTCTTGGCCGTCGATGAGACCAGTTTCCACGTAAAACTTGTAGATGACTTTCCCGCCGGCCATCGTCGGGGCGAACACGTGCTGCTGGCGAAAGATATCATAGCGCAGGTTTCCGTAGGAGACCCCGTGCACGATGACTTGGTAATCCGCGTCGAGCGCACCCACCTTGTTGAATAGCGTGACGCGTCCTGGGGGGAAGAGGTACTCGCCCGTGCCCGGGATGAAGGTCTTGTCGCAAGTTTCTCGCAAAAGGTCGAGATCGTACTCGAATGCAGGGCGGGCATCACCTGGCGGGGATATCTCCGGGATCACGAGCGGTCCTAAGCAGCGGGGACACGTTTCCCCCCTGATAATGGGCAAATCATCCGTGGGGCACCATCTGATCGAAAGTTTCCCTAAGTAGGGAATTTTGTTCTTCCGAACGTGATGAACGTGACCTTGTTGCGTAGAACCAACCATGAATGCTAGATCGAAACGCGGAATTAACTCTTGATCGAAGCCATGCCCAAGGGATAGCAGATTTATAATTCGCCCGTGAGTCGACTGGCGAGCTGGTTTGCAAGCCACGTGAAGGCCTCGGGGATGTTTTCCCGCGTGACCGCGCTGGTGAGAAATTCCTTGCACGGGTTCCTCAACGCGGCAATATCTAGAGCAGACAACACATCCTTGACCCGGGGCTTCTTGAGATCGACCTTGTTTAGAAGTACAAGCAATGGTAGGTTCTGGGTCTCGTCTCTTCCCGCCACGTCATGGAGCACGTCACGTGCCTCTGGGAATTTTTCGGGTGCGGTAACGTCGACAACAAATACGAGCCCATCTTGGTTGTCGATGTGCGGCTGCCAGAGCGCTCTGAACTTTTCTTGGCCTGGGGCATCATAGACCATAAAGTTTATTGTGTTATTGATGAAGATTTTCGAGATGTCCATCGAGATGGTGGGAGGATTATCCTTGAGCATCTGATTTTTCAAGGCCTGAACGATGCTGGTTTTTCCGACCTTCGTGAGCCCGAACAGGAACAACTTGGACTGGCGCGGTTGGACGTGCATTTCGGCGGGAATCGAAGAGGCAAACGAGGCAAACAGGTCTTGGATCTCCCCGAATTTTGCCGGGTTTGCGGTAAACTTGGCCGAATTCACGTAAAACCCCTTGTACGCATCCCTGATCTTTCTCAACGCATCGACAAACCGGATCAAGCTGCCACGGGCGAGCTCGGGGTTGATATCGGCTTCGTCGAGCAATGAAATCATAAGGATTTCGTCTCCACCCCGTGCATATTTCGAGGGTATCTCGAAGATGAGATTCGCGCTCTTGTAGCCCCCGTATTCGTGCATAAAGAAGCCTTCCCGGTACAGGTTCATGAGCAGGGGGATGGTCGCGAAATCCTCGATCTTGAGATACTCCGGTTGCCTGAGAAAAACGACAGGCCCTTGAACGTTGTCGAAATACGAAAGGATGAGGTTCTTCATGTTAATAATTGGAAATTTCATTTCTGTCCCTTCAATATATCTTACATGCCGAGCACACCTGACTCCCATCCGTGGCAGGAAATCGTGCCCGGCATCTTCTCGATCCACGAAAAGGTCTCGACGTTCGGCCAGCCGCCCGTAAATATTTACTTCATACCGAGCAAGACAGACGGGGGATTGCTTTTCGACGCTGGGTACGCAACGAGGAGGACGCTAAACCAATTTCTTGCCGCCTTCAACGACCTCGTGCAAACCCTCCACGATGAGGGTCGGTTGCCTCGGGGGGTGCCGTACGACCACCTCGTCACGCGCATTGTCCTGTCGCACGAGCACCACGATCACGCGTCCGGCGCGCCACTTCTGAGACAATATTTCCCGAACGCGAAGTTATACGCGTCGAAAGAAGTTGCCGAGTTGCTGAAGGAGTTCACGGGCTTGAGCACAATCAACAGTTCCGGTTTCCAACGGATCGTGGACATGCTTGAACAGCTATTGTTAAACGTGGTTTATCGAACGATGCATGCCGAATTCAGCGTAAATGTTGATAATATCCTACAGGACGGGGACCGGATCGAGTGCGATGACCACGTGTTCAGGGTCATGATCACGCCCGGCCATTCGCCGGGTCAAGTGCTCCTGTACGATGAGAACTACAAGCTCTTGCTCTGTTCCGACCTCGTGCTCCAGAATATCTCGACTTGGCTCGGTCCACCGAATAGCAGCTACGCGGGCTATGAAAAATCCATGGCCCGGCTCGCGTCGCTCGATCTCGATCTCATGCTCACCGCGCACGGCCACTCCATCACGGAGCCAACCGCCAGGATCAACGAACTGCTCAAGTTTCGAAAGCTGCGGGAGATGCAGATCATCGCGACATGCAACAAGCCCCGTTCGGCATGGTATATCGCATGGCGAATCTACAAGGAACAAGGAATCTGGAAAGTCTTTCTCGCTCAAAGCATGGTTGGATTGGTCGTGAACCATCTCGTGCAGGAAGGAAATCTAAAGCTCATCAAGAACGGCCGCAAGACCCTCTTTCTCAAGGCGTGAACGGCCCGGCCTCAATTGAAGTACGGTTTCAGGATGCGGTCGATGTCCGAATCTGCCGGGTAGGTCCGCGGGCGGTCTTCCTTCCGCGTGGCCTGGTCCATGTCCATGAGCCCCGTGCCGGTCAGGATCGCGCAGATCGACCCGAATGGGGCCAGATCGTCGGAAACGTTGCCAAGCTTCCGCAACGCGGCGATGGTCGTGGCACTCGCGCCCTCGACGAAGATCCCTTCTTTCTTGGACAGCAATCGCTGGGCGTCTCGGGCTTCCTTGTCGGCCACCGTGATGCCGATTACCTTACCCGCGGGAAATTGCGAGTTGATGAAATGAAAGACGTCGTAATCGAAAGGCACGTCGCTCGCCAGGGCAGAGATTTCCGTGGTTATGTTCTTCCACGGGTTGGCGTAGACCGTTGCAGGGTCAAGATTGTCCCGAATGGCCTCGATGAACGGAGCGCACCCTTCGGGTTGCACGGCGAGGAAGCTGGGGACATCCGCAATGAGCTCCAGCTCCCGCAACTCGAGGCACGCCTGCATGAGCGCACTGAGCAGGCCGGCCCCGCCGACCGGCACGACCAGGAGATCCGGGAGCTTGAGGTCGTTCTGCTCGTAGAGCTCGTAGATGATGGTCTTGGCCCCGTGGTTCGTGAACGGGTTGTAGAGGGACGTCGTGGCCAAGTTGATGGCATTGAAGGTGCTGGACGCCCGGAGCACCATGTCCATGATCGCGTTGTCGGAATCGGATTCAATGCGGATCGCGTTGCCGCCATACATCCGGATCTGCATGAGCTTCCCGCTGCGGTAGTTCCGGGGGACGACGACGAGGCTCTTGAAACCTGCCCTCGCGGAATACGCCGCCACCGCGGCACCGACGTTACCCGACGACAGGCAGATCGCCCTCGTGTACCCCAGTTCCTTGGCGGCCGAGATGCCCATCGAGATCTGCCGGTCCTCGAACGAGCCGGTCGGGTTGATCGCCTCGTTCTTGAGGAGTAGGTCCTGATCGTGTAGGCCAAGGTCCTCGATCAGGTTGCCCGACGTGAGCAGGGGCGTGGCACCTTCTCCAAGGGTCACGATGTTTTTTTCGTCCTTCAGGGGGAGAAATGGCAGGAATTTCCACATGTTGGAGGTGCGGGAGCGAAAAAAGGCGTCGAGATCGAGCCTGCCGACTTGGTCGTGCACGATGTGGATGTTCAGGGGACCGTTGCAGGTCGGACACACGAGCAGCTTCTCATCGTCGTCGGTGAACACGGCATTGCACGCCGGGTTCAAGCATTTCATTAGGTATTTCATCTGTCGATCGCCTTGGTCTGTTCCACGGTCGATATACCCCTCCGAATTATAAAGAATTCACGAAGGAACCATACCTTCTCGCCGTTCACGAACGCAAGGTAGCCCTGATGCGCACGGGATCGAGCAACATCTCAAACGCATCCTCTACACTTTTCACGATGATATCAGCGGCCCGCAAACACCTGCTGGATATGCCCTCGTCGCCAATGATGCCGATGCCGAGGGCAGCGGTTTTCAGCATGCGCCAGTCGTTGTTCCCGTTTCCGATCGCGACGACGCGATCCTTGCCAAGCGATTTCACGAAGGCTTCCTTTTCCTTGTCCTCGGGCCGTGCCTTGGAAAGAACCTTGCAATTCAAGCCGAATTCCGAAGCATTTTGTACAGCGATGCCGAACGTGTCAGCCGTGAGGAGGGTGATTTCGATGCTCCGGTTCAATTGCTCAAAATACGGCCCGAGCGAGGGATCGATGATGCCCCTCGTCGCGATCGTGCCGTTCACGTCCAGCACGCAACACTCGAGGCGGAGCGGGCCGAATCCGGGAACTTCGATCTCGATCATAATCTACTGGAACGCACCCTCTTCCTTTCAACAAGTGAGTTTCGATATGCCGTAAACCGATTCCCAGAAGCAGATTATGACTTCCCCGTAGGCGGTCATTCCATCTAGTGACCACCTAATTAGAGCTGTTTCATTAAGTGAGCACTATGACAAGACTCAATATTGGCATCATCGGCCCGGGGCTCATGGGTTCGGCCCACGCCATGTTCTTGATGAGTGCCATCGAACAAAACCTATTCGACGGTTCGGACGTTTGTATCAAAGGAATGGCCGATATCGACGAGGCCACATTGGCCATGCGTGGTGACCTCTACGATGTGGAGCTACGAACCACCGATGGCCACGAATTGTGCGCAAGCCCCGATATCGATGTCGTGTGGATTTGCACACCGACGAGGTATCACGCCGAGTTTTTCATGGACGCGGCCGAGCACGGCAAGCACGTGTTCCTCGAGAAGCCCGCGGGAACCGCGGTGCAGGTCAGGGAGATGATGGAAGCAAGGGACCGGGCGGGTATCAAGGTTCAGGTCGGTCTGGTCCTGCGCTACGAGCCCCTGTTCTGGATGATCAAGAAGATCATGGTCGACCACGCCGACGAGTTCGGGCCGTTGCAAAATGTCATTTTCCGCGACGATCAGACGTACCCGTACACCGGCGGCGGGACGCATCCATCCACATGGCGTGCAGACAAAGATATGGCATTCCACGGCACGCTGTTCGAGCACTCGATCCATGACCTCGACGAGTTGATGCTATATTGCGGCGATGTAGCGTCCCTAGCCGCGAGCGTGAAGTTTTTCGACGGGAAGGAGGACATCGAGGACTCGGTCTCGGTGCTGCTCAATTTCAAGGGCGGTGCGACGGCGAGCCTCAATTCGATCTGGTACGGGGCCAACCGGGACACCAGACGCGGCGAGTTCTATTTCAAGAACGCGGTGATGGAGTACGAGAGCGCCGAGCTCGGGTCCGCGTTGCTATCCTACAAGATCTGCGACAGCAAGACCGTCAAGGTAAAGAGCGACGAAATGACTAAGGCCTTTCTGGCAGAGGTATTCTCGGGCCTCGCGGTGCCACCGAGCATCTCGTACCTATACGAGGACGCCTCGTTCCTGCGCGCCATCATCGACGGGACAGATCCTCACCCGTCGCTGGAAACGGCCCTCGCGGTGCACGACGTCATCGAAAAATGCTATGAATCGTCCCTTGACGGGAAATTCATTATGATGTGAACTAATGCTTTGTTTTTCTTCCAGATTGACTTGGATAGGAAAAAATTAGGTAACTGAAAGCTTAGATGGTCGTTTTCAACGAGAATAGCTTCTTATCGACCAAACCTTTTACACCCGACAGTTTTTCGAAGAAGATGCGGGCGTGATTGATGTTGGTGTGGAGGATGAACACCTGCATAGTCATCGAGGGCGAGACCGTGATGCGTGACGTGTTGACGACGTCGCCTGCGAAGTCCTTGATGATCTCCTGCAAATCGATTGGCTTGGTCTTGGCTGAGTAATAGCTCAGGCCGATGATATACATGCCGGTGGTGGTATCGTCGGTGGCCTGTTCGAGATCCTTGGAATACGTCTGCAGGCAATGGCGGATGACCTCGCTGCGGGAGCCGAAATTGCGTTCCTGCTGGATGGTGTCGACTTTGTCGAGCAGGGCCTTGGATAGCGAGATCGAGATGATCTCGCTTTTCATCTTCTTTTCTTCTGGTGCCATAAATTTCACGTTAAGTTCTTTATTGTATGGTTTCCAACAGGTTCTTGCAGGTGGCTTGGATGCGCGATGCGATCGATTCGATGCTGCCGGTCCCGTCGATGGAAACCGAGTTATACCGGCCCGATGCGTATATCTCCTCGAAGATGGCTTGGACCTTTTCCAGGTTGCCCTTTCGCTCCATGTACGATCGTGATGCACGGCTCCTGTCCTTATCGATCCTGGCCAAAGCTACGTCGACCGGCACGAAGAAGAAGAACACAACGTCGGGAATGGGCGCGAATTCCTCGTTCAGGGCCAAGATTTCTTGGTACGGCATTCTTCCTCTTGCACCTTGATAGGCAGCGGTCGAAAAATAGTACCGGTCGAGCAGGACGACCTTTCCCTCCTCTAGCGACGGCAAGATGTTGGTTGCGACATTCTCCTGCCGGTCCTTGATGAACAGGTCGAGCTCCGCCTCGAAGGACAGGCGATTCTTGTTCCTCGACATGGCTTCCTGGATCTGTACTCCATATTGCGATTTCGTGGGCTCCGCGATCCGAATCACGCCGTTCGGTGCGAGATCGGGGCGGTCCTGCAGGAGGAACTGCTCGAGAAGGTGCACCTGCGTCGATTTCCCGGATCCGTCGATGCCGTCGAACACGATGAGCCGCATGGTCAGAGTAACTCATGCGGCTTTTGGTTTATAACTATGGAGGGGGAAAAGCCCCCTGCTCGATAATCGGAATTTTCAAAAAGCAGGACTTCGACACTTTAAGTATATATAACGAAGCGAAATTCCATGTCAAAATCCGCAAAACCAGCGTCCAGAACAGGCTCGAAGCCTGCCACAAAGGTAACCACGGTCAATCCGATCAACGCACAGATCGTCGCAGCACTTAGCAAGGTAAGCCAGTACTTGCAGGTCGATGGCGGTGACGTGCAATTCGTCAGCTACAACGCCTCGAACGGCGAGGTCTCGGTCAGGCTCCAGGGACATTGCGCTGGATGCGTGCACGCACAGATGACGATCAAGAATCTCGTTGAACAGAGCTTGAAGGAAATGATCGGCGAGGACAAGATCAAGAAAGTCGTCGCAGTGATGTAATCACCAGAAAGTAATCTTCTCCCTCTTTTTCTAATCTCTATAAATATAAACAAAAACACGTTTAGTTGATTTAATTTAGAATAAAATCAACAAAGACACGATATATTTTAGTATAATTGGCATATGGAATGTTTTTTGGCCACTTCAAGCCTGTGCGTAAAATCTATCAACCACGTCCTGCAGGATGTTCTCGATGGCCTTGATCGACGGATCGTCTTGGTTTACATCCAATAGGGGTTTTCCTTCCATGTCGGCATCCGCGACCGCAATGGACCGAGGAATCCTTCCGAAGATCTCCGTGCCGGGAAGCTCCAGCTGGGCCCTGAGGAAGGCATCCTGCGCCTCGGTCTCGACCTTGTTCAGGATGAAGAAGATGTTCCTGATGCCGAGATGGGTGGCGAGATCCGCGAGGCGGACGGCGACGTCGACAGCTTTCTGCCCTGGTTCCGTGACTATGAACAGGATGTCGAGGCCCTTCGCGGTGGCCCTGCCCATCGAGGACTCGACGCCGGCCTCGAAATCAATGACCACGAGCTCGTCCCGCTGGACCACCATGTGGTACAGCAACTCCCGCACGAGCGCGTTGCTAGAGCACATGCACCCCGACCCTGCATCCTTGATCGTGCCGATCACGAGCAACCGGACGCCATCCAGCCCCTCGACCGCGAACTTCTCGGGAATATCGTCGACCTTCGGGTTGAGCTTGAAGGCGCCGCTCTCTCCGGGCGCCCTGCCCGTGCGTTCCTTGATCAGGTCCTTCATGTCGAGGATGGGAAGGCCCAGCTGGTCCGCGGGAATCCCGATGGCGGGGCCGAGGTTCAGCGACGGGTCGTTGTCGATGGCGAGCACGGACCGAAACCTTCCGGTGCGCGCCGCGAGCCGGGCGAGGGTCGACGCGATGAACGTCTTCCCGACCCCGCCCTTACCGGTGAAGCCGACCTTGAGCCCTTTGGTCGCAGTCGTTGATGTCATAAGGATGTCTAAGGTCACAACTTTTTTTATGGGCCACCCTATCAATTAATGGGAACCACCATGTTCACCTGCACCATCTCACTCCTGTCTCCCGCCGAGAAATTCTTATTTACTGGCCCCCGGAACTGAGCGAATGCCAGCACCGGGGGTTCCTGTTGGACCACGCAATTCCTGCATCGACGCTTTTTTCGCTGGTCCCGAGATCAGCACGGTTACCTCGCCGCGCCCGTTCCAGCAGGCAAAAGAAAGCGAAGGGCGCCCCGGGAAAACAAAATCCTTAAAAATTAAAGGTTTTTGATTCATATATTCGATACTTTACGATTCATGGTGTGTTCAATGGTTTCATTGAAGCCAATGACCGTCAGGGTTCTCCAAGAACTCAAGAACGCGGGATATGACGGCGTGGAAGCTGCCGCCTTGTCAAAGGCGATGGGAGAGGACTACGCCGTCGTCATGTCCGCCGTCAACGAGCTCGCCGACAACAAGCTTGACACGTACGAGGAAGAACCGGTGACGGAGTATGTGCTGACCGAAGAAGGGAAGGATTACGCCACGAACCATCTCCCCGAGACCCGCCTGTTGAAGTACCTGATCGACAACGAGATCAAGCAGATCGACCTGAACGAGCTCAAGGAGAAGGCCGCGGGGGAGCTCAATCTCGAGGACAAGATGTTCTTCGTGGCGCTCAATGCGCTCAAGCAAGCGCGGTGGGCGAGCCAGTCTAAGGGGAAGGGCGCGCCCTTGGTGCTCGTGCTCAAGCAAGAATACGAGGAGCGCGAGGAAGAACAATTACTCAGGATGATTGATTTGGGGGATGCCATCTCGGCAGGTGACGTGCCAGAGAACCTGAAAAGCTTTGTTGAAAGCCTCAAGAAGCGCAAGCTGGTCGAGGAGAGATCCCGGACCAAGCGCGTGATACGCCTCACGGCCGCCGGCAAGAAGCTCGACCCGAATAAGGTCAAGCAAGCCGAGGAGGAGGTCACCCACCTCACGACCGAGCTGATCAAGTCGGGCAAGTGGCAGGAGGTCTCGTTCAAAACCTACGACGTTGAAAAGCCTGCCCAGAAGATATTCGCAGGCAAGATCCACCCGCTCGTGGAGATCATCAACAAGGTCCGGGACATCTTCTATTCCATGGGGTTTTCCGAGATCCGGGGCCCCATTATCGAGAGTGCCTTCTTCAACTTCGACGCGCTCTACCAGCCCCAGGACCACCCCGCGAGGGAGATGCACGACACGTTCTACCTGTCGAACCCTTCAGTGGCCCGACTTCCCGATGACGAGATTGTCGAGGCCATTTCACAGACCCACGAAAACGGTGGGGCCTCTGGCTCCACGGGCTGGGGCTACAAGTGGAATCCTGACATCGCCCGGCAGGTCCTGCTCAGGACGCACACGACCGCCACCACGGTCCGCCAGCTCGGCAAGGCAATCGCGGAGGGTGTCAAGCTCCCTCTGAAGGTATTCTCGGTTGATCGGGTTTTCCGCAACGAGAAAGTTGATTTCAAGCACCTTGCCGAGTTTACGCAGGTCGAAGGAATCGTGATCGGCGAGAACGTGACCTTGGCTGACCTGCGCGGGACGCTGGTGGAATTCTACCAGAAAATGGGCTTCGAAAAGGTCATCACGCGCCCCGGGTTCTTCCCCTACACGGAACCGAGCCTGGAAGTGAGCGTCTTCTCGAAGGAAATCGGCAAGTGGATGGAGATCGGCGGTGCGGGCATCTTCCGGCCCGAGGTGTGCACGCCATGGGGCATCAAAGAACCGGTGCGCGTGCTCGCGTGGGGCCAGGGCTTGGAACGCATCGCCATGCTGCGACTCAATCGGAAGGACATCCGGGACCTGTACAAGAACCCCCTGTCGTGGTTGCGGAATGCCGCGTATCCCTGAAGGGAAAGAAATCAAGGTGAACAATTCATGCCAGCAATCGAACTGTCATTGGACCGGCTCAACAAGCTGCTCGGAAAGACCTGCACGATCGAGGACCTCGAGCTCGACCTGCAATGGATCAGCCTAGATCTAGACGAGGTCATGGAGGACAAGCTGAAGGTGGAATACAACCCCAACCGTCCCGACTTCTCCTCGCCGGAGGGCATCGCCCGAGCCCTGAAGGGATATTACGGCCAGGAAACTGGCCTGTCCGAGTTCCCGCTCGGGGAATCGGATTACATCATTAACGTGTCAGAGGAAGTCGAACAAGTGCGTCCCTACATCGCGACCGCTATTGTCCGCGGGATCGACCTCGACGAGGAGCAGGTGGCCACGCTCATGAACGTGCAGGAAGACCTGCACTGGGCGGTCGGCCGCGGCCGCAAAAAGGTTGCGATCGGCGTGCACGACTTGGACAAGATCACGCCGCCGTTCCGATACACGGCGGTCGCCCCCGACGCCGTGAAATTCGAGCCCCTGCAGATGCCCGGCGAGCCCATGACGCCGGCCCAGATCTTGGTCGAACACCCGAAGGGCAAGGACTACGCCCACATCCTCAAGGACGCGGAGGTCTACCCGATGATCTTCGACGCGAACGACAACGTGATCTCCTTCCCGCCGATCATCAATGGGACGCTGACCATGGTCACGGGCAGCACGAAAAACCTGTTCATCGACATGACCGGCACCGACCTCAAGGCCGTGAACTTCGCGCTGAACGTCCTGTGCACCATGCTCGCGGACATGGGCTGCCACGTGGAGACCTGCACGAACGTGTACCCTTCCGGCCCCGCGGTCACCCCCGATTTCAGCCCCAAGGAGTGGACCGTCGACGAGGCCTTCGTCAACAGCTACCTCGGCTTGGAATTGAGCGAGCAGCAGATGATCGAGTGCTTGGAAAAGGAACGGCTCGGCGCCACGGCGAGCAACGAGCCCGGGAAGCTTGACGTGCTCGTGCCGTGCTACCGGAACGACCTGATGCACCCGGTTGACTTCACCGAGGAGGTGGCCATTGGTTACGGGTACAATAATCTCCCGACGACCTTGGTATCTTCAAGTGCCGCCGGGCAGTACCATCCCAAGATGCTGGCCCAAGCGCGGGTCAGGAAGATCATGATCGGCCTTGGCTTCCAGGAGGTCGTCAATTTCATCCTGTCGAACCAGGAAAAGAGCTTCACGTTCACCCGGCGGAAGTGGAACGACGGCGTGACCATCAAGAACCCCGTGTCCAAGGAATACGACACAGTTCGCCAAGACCTGCTCTCCGGGCTCCTCCAAACCCTGCAGGACAACAAGCACGAGGCCATTCCCATTGACATCTTCGAGGTCGGGGACGTTATTATCCTCGACGAGAACGAGGAAACGGGAGCCAAGCGGGACGTGCACGTGGCATGCGTCGCCTATGACAAAGCAGCCGAGTACACGCAGGCACGGGCCGTGCTGGACACGTTCATGGCTATGTTCGGCATCCAAGAGTTCTCCGTGCAAGCGGCCAGCAACCCATTCGGGCTCGACGGCCGAACGGCGGACGTGTTCGTCGACGACAAGCGTGTCGGCACTATCGGCGAGATCCACCCGGAGATCCTCGTGAACTTCGAGCTTGAACAACCCGTGGCGTTCATAGAACTGAACTTGGAACTCGTTTCCTGATTTTTTGACTTTGTTGGCAACCATAAACCACGAAGCTTCTGGCCCATCAGGTTGTCGTTGGGTCTCGCACCCAAGGATACTTGTTCATCGAGTCCCGAAGGCATCGCACGTGTTCGAAGCGACCGACAACGCGGCACCCGCCCAGATCACGTTATGGGCGACGCAGAACTTCATGCAGCTCTATGCCGAGTAGACTTCACGCGATCCAACAAATTTTCTTTTGTACCCCGCGCCCGGGCATACATGGCCGCGGGGAACCCGGCGACGTGGAAAGAAGTAGCCCAATTTTCTTTTCAATCTAAAACGGAAGGAAAATAAGGCAAAGGGTACGCCAAAGTCTAAGCCGAATCATCTGTCACGATCGTGTTTTCGGCGACCGGGAGCTTGCCAGGGTAGTCGAGGATGTAATGCGCCCCGCGTGATTCCTTGCGCATCATTGCGGACTTGATGATGACCTCAGCGACTAGCACGATGTGGCGCAGTTCGACGAGGTCGGGCGTTATGAGGTATTCCCAATAATAATTCTTGATTTCATCGAACAAGAAGTCCATACGCGCTTTGGCCCGGGTGAGATTTTTCATGGAACGCACGATGCCCACGTAATCCCACATGGTTGCGCGCGCCTCGTGCCAATCGTGCTGGACGACGACGGCCTCTTGGCTCTCGGTCGCGGTGCCCGTCTCCCACTCCCGCACGTGTTGGACTGGTAGGGGGGACGTTTCCATTTCTTGGGCCAGGTACTTGGCGGTAAAGTCCGCCGTGATCAAACATTCCAGCAGGGAATTGCTCGCGAGGCGGTTAGCCCCGTGCAGCCCCGTGCACGCAGTTTCCCCTATGGCTAGCAGCCCGGGTACCGATGTCTGCCCGTCCAGCCCGGCCTGTACGCCTCCACAGGAAAAATGGGCAGCCGGGACGACGGGAATAGGCTGTTTCGTTATGTCGATACCGAAGGAAAGGCACCGCTGGTAAATGTTCGGAAACCGGCTGATCAAAAAATCCGGGTCCTTGAAGGAGATGTCCAAGTAAACGCAATCGATGCCATGGACCTTCATCTCTGCATCGATCGCCCGTGACACGATATCGCGGGGGGCGAGCTCGGCCTTCTCGTGGTACTTGTGCATGAACCGCTCGCCCTCCTTGCGATTGAGCAGGACAGCGCCCTCGCCCCGGAGCGCCTCTGAGATGAGAAAGGACTTGGCGTAAGGGTGGTACAGGCAGGTCGGGTGAAACTGGTAGCATTCCATATTCGCAATCCTAGCGCCGACTCGGTAAGCCATTGCAACACCATCCCCGGTCGCAACGTCGGGATTACTCGTGTACGTGTAGACCTTGCCGGCCCCGCCCGTGGCGAGCACCGTGTAGCGTGCCTCGATCGAGAGGACGGTACCGGATACCGAATCCAGCGCGTGGACCCCGATGCAGCGGCCGTCGTCCATGACGAGGTTGATGGCGATCGTGTCCTCTAGGATCCGGATGCCGGGGATTTCATCGATGGTATCGAGAAGGCCGATCATGATCTCGTTGCCGGTAAAATCGCCGGCATGCAGGATGCGGCGCTGAGAATGCCCCGCTTCCTTGCTAAGGTCGAAAAAGCCGTCTGCTTTTCTCGTGAAAGGGATGCCGATGTCGATCAGCTCTCCCACGCACCGGGGCGCATTTTCGACCACGGCGCGGACGACCTGCTCGTCGCACAAGCCGTCCCCGGCGACCAACGTGTCCTGCACGTGCTTCTCGAACGAGTCCTTGTCGGACATGACGACGGCGATGCCGCCTTGGGCATTCGCAGAATTTGATTCGATCCGCTGCTTTTTCGTGATGACGAGTATGGATCCAGCCTTGAGATCGGACAGCTTCTTGGCGAGAAAGAGACCGGACAGCCCCGACCCGATGATCAGGAAGTCCGTGCTGATGTGAAGTTCGCTCATGATGATGACGTCATTGTTAATGTCTGTTTGGCTGTTTCAAAAATAGGCCATGTTTTCAACGGGCTATGGCTCGGGAGGCTCGGTGTCGCATGAATCCTGGCTATCGTCGCATTGATCCGGTTCTTTGGCCTCGCTGTCATCAATCCCTGCATGATTTTCATCTGAGGCAACATCAGGTTCGTGGAATTCGGATTCATCAGCTTCTGCATTGGCCTCAGATGGGCTTGGCTCCGGTGTCTCGTTTTCTCCAATGCTGGTATCTGGCTCGCCAGACATGGTTTCGGGAAGGGGCGCACTTTCTTCAGGCATAGCCTCGCCAGGACCTTCGATCGCATCGAAACTCTGCTTGACAGCCTTGATGGCGAAGTTCACGATCTCGCTCACGTTTGCAAATCGGGCGTGGTTCTTCAACTCTCGTTCCATCCAGAAATAGGAATCAGCATCGAGGGCAACATTGATGAGCACGGTGGTTTCCTTGTCAAGGCCATCCGATTTCTTGTTCGCAAGCCATGCGAAGATGTTTCCGACCAGCGCGTAGTTGTCCGGGGCGAATAATCCATAGGTCTTCGAGAGCGATGTGAAGACGGAAAAGTTTCCGATCCCAACCACCTTTCCCTTCCCGAGTCTGGTTGCCACGACGATAGGCTCACCTGCCGCGCTCTCCTCGCCGTCCCATTCCCCATCGACGAAGGACCGCTTCAGGGCGGATGGAGAGAGGCGCGCGACGGCAAGCACATCATCGGAAGTAATTTCCATCGAACAGCCAGTGGCTATCACGAGCTGGTTCACGTCGCGCGTGAGAAAATGCTTCTCGAAGGTCGTCACGAGCACGTAGTCCGGCTTCTCGACGAATAATTTCTCGTCAGTGATGAGGTTCGGTTGGAATACGAACCCGAAGTTCGACGTGATATCGTTCATGTTCGACCGGGCAGGGGCATCCGCACCTTGGTCTGCAATGACGAGCAACGAACCGCCTTCCCGAACGAATTCCACGATTGACTTGATCTCGATCTCGTCGTAGAGAAAATCGCCGGGGGAGCCGATAACCAGCACTTGATATGGACTAAGTTTCTGCCACGATACGCGGGTCTCGATCTTTCCAAGACGATACCCGCTCCTGAAGAGCATATCGACCATGCCCTCATGCTGGACCTGTTCGATGATCAATTTCTCGCCATGGCCTTGCGTGAAGCAAATGGCGATGCCCTCGCCTTGCTGGGTTTGGTTGTTTTCCATGTGAGGTCCCGTGCAACGCTGTAAATTAGCGTAAGGAACGTCCAATCGCCTTTTTAATTCTTGTATCGCTCATTCAAAGCACTTGCCACGGGAACAATTCAAGAAAAGGTCCGATGGCCGAAATCATTCTTAAAATCAAGGAATCCCTTTATTCCGTCAAGCACACCCCCGAACGGCTTGCATGGGGGCAGTTTAAGCCCAACTTCGCACTGTTGACCCGTTTCCTTCAATTACTATTTATGCTTGCTTAGCCATCTATAATACGATTGAGCATGCAAGAGGCGCGTTTTGCTTGTCTTAGATGGCTAGTGGCCATTTTTCTAGTGGCTGGGCTGGCCATCACAATGATCTCCTGCACGGTTCAAGTAAACAAGCAATATAACGGCGCAGCCAGTATCAACTCATCAATGGGTTTTGATCCGGCATTAAGCATCAACGGAAATGCCCAGCTCGATGCCATCGCCAGTTCCGGGAATGGGACTCCTGCAAACCCATACATCATCGAGGACCAGGTCTTTAACGTGAGCGCGACAGGGTTGGGCATTGAGATCAAGAATACAAATGCGAGTCTAACGATCTACGATTGTATATTTTACAACTTAGGGTTGGATGAAAACGCGAGCATCTCGTTGGATAACGTTTCCAACGCAAATGTCTCCTATAACACGATTAGGAGTAATACTTGGGAGTATGGCCAAGACGGGATCGACTTGAATGCATCGTTCAATAACATTATCGAGCTGAACAACGTCATGCAAGACTATCTTGCCACATCTATCTCACTAGAAGGCTCGAATTTTAACATAATAGAAAACAATTCTGCGGGGAGTATCGGACTTGGTTCATCCAGCAATGACACAATAGCCAACAATCATAATCAAGATCTCTCCATTGGCCTTTACCAAAGTTATAACAACACGGTCTCGGGCAATGTTGCCACGGTGAACGGGAACATCGAATGCACGGCGTCCAGCAACGACACCATCACGAACAATTCGATAGTCCAGCCCTATTGGTACTCGATGGAAATCGTGAACTCCAGTTCTATCACCGTTGCAAACAACACCCTCGTGACTGCCTTTTATTATGGAATCTTCATCGAGACCTCCAATTCGACGCTACTCTCGGGAAATCGACTGACGAATTGCAGCGTGTTCGTGGAAGCGACAGATGTGTTTGGCTATTCATCCCAGTCAATCGGCACTTCTAACACGGTAAACGGACGACCCATATATTATTATGCCAACGCTTCGGGCCTAGGGTCGGGAGATTTCATAAATGCCGGTCAGGTTTTCCTCGCGTATTGCAGGAACATGCAAGTTGGAAGTGCCAACGTTTCCTATGGAACAATCGGCGTCTATCTAACAGACTCGATAAATGTAACGATCTCGGGGGTTAACGCATCGTACTGCGAATACGGCTTCGAAATTCTGGAATCAAACAACATCACGGTCTCAGGCTGCGACGCATTTTATGCAGGATGGAACGGAATTTGGGTATTGAATTCGAATGGAACGGTCTTGACCAGCAACAACAATTCTCTTTGCCATTATGGTAACATTCCTGGCATCGAAGTGGATCAATCAAGCGGTGCCACCATATTGGGAAATTACGAATTGGGAGAAGGCATCGCGCTCAACTTGGATCATACGAACGACACGTACATTGCTAACAACATCATGGTAAACGATTCAACCTGCGTTTCCCTTTCAATTCACGACGTGCAGGACAAGATCGTGAACAACACCTTAATGGGTTATTGTTACGGTATTTACCTGACAAATTCTGATGACAATACGATTTCAGGTAACAATGCATCGTTGCAACCAAAAGGATGGGAGGGACAAACCGGGATCTATCTTGTAAACTCGACGGGCGCAGCGATTACGGAAAACACGGTAAATTTTTTGGAGACAGGCATCCTCCTCTGGAATTCCGGCTCCTCGACCGTTTCGGGCAACATTGCACAAAATGAAAGCTATACTGGCATCCAGATTGATAACTGTTTGGACGAAGTCGTGAAGGACAACACTGCCACTGGTCTCTGGTATGGAATTGATCTATACGGGATGAATGACAGCACGATTGCCGACAACGACATTGACTGGAATCAAGATGGCATGCAAGTCACGAGCTGCAGCAATGACGTGATTGCAGGAAATAACGTGTCTTATGTGCAATATGATGGCATTACTATGCTCGACTCTACCAACAATTCCATCGTGAATAACACGGCTTGCCACGGCTGTGGGCTCGTCCTTCAAAACTCGAGCGATAATTCCATCGTGGGGAACAATATCTCATACGATGCCACTACGGGCATCTATTTGGACCAAGGTAGCGACAACAACCTGATCAAGGGCAATTATCTCTGGGCGGACGGGTATGATACGTGGAATGACACCTATTACTGCATCGTTAACCTGGGAGTGGGAAACATCGAACAGGATAACGTCATAGGCGGCCCCCTATCGCCAAAGGACATTACCGACGAAACTACCCTGATCGTTTTCACGCTGGTGTTAGTGGGTTTGGCTTGCACGATGCTTTTCCTTATGCGATTGGTGGTAAAGCGAGGACCTGCGATCTTCAGGGTCGAGACCTATTCGGAACGCTGCCTCGTGCTGGAGACGACCAAGGCCGTGATAAAGGAACTCGTGCAGCAGGCTATCGGGCATCCCGTTCGGGACCCGGAAAAAGCCGTGAAGACAGAGCTCGTGGCTTCCATTGCCACCTCGGCAACGTTATTCATTCTTGGACCGCTCGATATGATGATTGGTGTTGAAGAAAAGATTGCTAAATTTTACTGGTATTTGATCTTCTTTGGCATTGGCGTCATTCTCCTGGAGCTATGGGTCCAACGAGGGCAGGTCCGTTACAGGCGGGTCGAGATCAACGCACATGACAAGGTGATCCAGGTGGAAACTATCGCCAAGTCAGGTAGCACGAGGGAGGAAACGATCCCGTTCAATTGCATCTCTCGCGTCACGGTAAGGCGGGAACCCAAGGACACCGTTGACCAAGTCGGGTTCAGAGTAAAAAAGGCCAGACAACAACGGGATGGTATTATTCAAGCAGGTTACGATACAAATATGAGGTCCGAACAAGTCTCGATCAATTACTCCGGCAATCCATTGAAGGGGGTCTCCGACACGGAGTCTTATTTTAGGACGTTGTTCCCAGGCGTGGAATTCTTCGTGGATCCCGGGCGAAAGGCACGATCTCCTAGAACCACGAGCGATTCTAATCTGGGCAAACCGTGATCGATATGTAATACCGTGATTAATATGTAATACCGGCGGTTTAGGTTAACTGACTTCTCGAAAATTGATGACAAAATTGAAATTCAAAGACAAGCTCGTCGAGCGGCTCGCGGACGAGTTTACACCCGAGGAGTTGAAGCTGCTGCCCGCGGGTTTCCAGACGCTGGACGACGTGGCGATCATCAACCTCAAGCCCGAGCTCCTCCCTAAGAAGGAGGTCATCGCCCAGGCCCTGCTCGATATTCTCCCGTACATCAAGTCCGTTTGGGGGAAGGTATTTGGCCAATCGAAAGTGGTCGGCCAATTCCGCACGCCCACGGGCCTTATACATATCCTCGGTCCCGAGAAGAGCGAGATCACCTTGATCGAGAACGGCGTCAAATTCACATTTGACTTCACGCAGATCATCTTTTCAAAGGGAAACATCCACGAGCGATCGTATCTTCCGAAATTGGTCCAGACGGGGGAGATTATCTTGGATATGTTCGCGGGCATCGGTTACTTCTCGTTAATGATCGCCAAGCATGCCGAGCCCGCGCGCATCCATGCATGCGAGATAAACCCGGTCTCTTACAATTTTCTCATCCAAAACATCGAAGCGAACCACGTGGGAGACATTATCACGCCCCACTTCGGGGATTGCGGCGAGATCGCGCCGGCGCTCGCCGTGGAGGGCTTGAAGGCGGATCGCATCATCATGGGCGTGTTTCCCGCGCCGAAAGAATACCTTCCCTCCGCATTCGCATGCGTGAACAACAAGACCGGGACGGTCATTCACTACGAGGGTACTGTCGAGAACAAGGACATCGACCCGCTCCTGCAGCATATCAAGGACGCCGTCGAGGTTTCGGACATCGTGCACGAGTTCGAGTTGCAGGAAACCCGCTTCGTGAAAAATGTGGGGATCAACGAGCAGCACGCCGTGCTCGACGTGTTCGTCCGTTGAAAGTGACTCGCCATGGATAGGGAAGAATTGGACCGCCAGCGAAAGGAAGAACTTGCCAAGATCTTCGAGGACCTTGCCAAGGAACGAGCGCCCATCCTCGTCGAGGGCAGGAGGGACCGGCAAGCCTTGGTCGCGGGAAGTATCGAGCGAACCCGCATCCTCATGCTCCACGGCAAGTCACGGCTCGACATCCAGGACAGCCTCGAGCACGCCGAGGAGGTGATCCTTCTCCTGGACTATGACACGGAAGGGACGAAGATCTCGGATGACATCAGGGCGAGACTCCAAGAAGCCGGCGTGCGGATCAACACGAGCTATTCCTTTCGCATCCGCGAGGCGTTCGACGGCCACATCACCTGTATCGAAGACTTGAAGAGGTTCGTGGGACCATGAACGAGGCCTTCTTTCACAGGACGCTCCTCGCATGGTTCGCGTGCAACCGGCGGGACTTCCCGTGGCGAAACGACCCGATCGAGCCGTTCGTATCACTCGTCACGGAATTACTCCTCCAGCGGACAAAAGCGGACTCGATTGCGGGCACATTCCCGCTGATCCTTGACGTCTATCGAACGCCGGAACAGGTCATCACCCGAGGACAGGCCAGAATTGTCGATGACCTCACGCCGCTGGGCTTGCAACAGCGGCGCGCGGCCTCGCTCGTTGACATTGCAACTGATATACTCGAGCATCATGGCGGGAAAGTGCCGGCCACCGAAGAGGATTTGCTACAGTTGCAAGGCGTTGGAAAGTACATCGCTAATGCAGTTCTTTGTTTCGGTTTCGGTCAGCCAGCGCCTATCGTCGATGGAAACGTCACTAGGCTTTTCTGCAGGTTTTTTAACCTCGAAAACCGTGGGGACAACCGTCGTAACGTGCACATCTGGGAAAAAGCGGGGGAGATCATCGACATCGAGCCGGAAACTGCCAAGCAACTCAACTGGGCAATTCTCGACTTTGCCGCGCTCGTATGCACGCCGAGGAATCCTCGATGTATCGAATGCGCGCTGAACGAGCACTGTAACTATTATTCTAGTATCATACATTAGCATGAACTCGCTCGATCTCCGCCGATCATCTCCACGAATGGACCAATAGCAACAACGATAACCATTAGCTCACCAAGTAAAGCCGCCTCGATAATCCTCGATAATCCCAAATCCAGCACGAATGGCCTTGTTACTTGCTATCTCGTGCAGGCCAATCCGACCGACCCGACCACATAGACCGGTGCGTTCATCCCGATCAAGCGACAAGAAAGGGGGCCAAGCCGATCGGGTCTCGTCTTGGCAAGCATCACATCCGGTTTGTTGGCGCGTGGCCGGTCTCGATGCTCTCGAGTTCGGCATCCCTCGGGGGCGGATGCCTGTTACTCGCCACGATATTGACTTGAAACCGAGTAATCCAGGAATGAACCCCTGATCCAACTTTGCGCGTGGGCGTAGATTTATCCCTCACCATCTATATCTTTCAATATAGCCATTAAGGATGTTCTCCTTCTAATTATTAAAATAACAAATTATTGTAATGTACAACTTTTTTATTGGTGATGTGGGGAGTTGGGGGCGTGATGGATGAATTATACTTCCATCGACAAGAAAAACGGTAAAAAGGCAAAATCATGAGAACGACAAGAATTGTTCTGGGTTGCATCCCAATCGCGATTATTCTTGCTTTAACATGCTCTTCGGCAGCTAGTGCTTCGGCAGCTGGCGCTTCTGTTGCTGACACGCAATGGTTTCCCACCAGCGGAACGAATTGCGATTATGCAATCACCGAAACTAATTTTTACAACAACTATACCCGCGCCCAGACGAACCTGTTCAACGTGTATTATAATGATACGAACACCATCTATATTCTCCCGGCGTACTTTAATTACATGCCACCATCGAGCTGGAAAACGCTTGGGACTAATACTACAGTTATTTGGCGCAATTCTTACACGGCGATTTCTCCAACCGAGTTAAATCGCACTTCAAGTATTGTCATTGGTAACAGTACCTACACGTATGCCGAGGTAAACATATACATCATCCCCGATCATTATTTCCTGACCTATACCACGGCAATAATCGTGCAGGAAGACAATTTCTATACAGCTACAATCTTTCCCTACAACTTTCTTGATTACTTCAATTGTACGGCACATATTGGCCAGCAAATTAGTCCCGGTGCTTACTTGGACACGAACGATGGAGTTCAGGAAGTTGCCGAGTATAGCGAAAATATTACATTTCCAGGAATGATTCTCTACACCTTTACATTATTCGCGGATGAGACGGGACACGTGACAAGCAGCGCGCTAGCATTCTATACTCCCGATGAAATCACGCCTAATTTTTACGGCGCGGCCGTTGATTTTGTTTCAACAAGCCATTCGTCCTCACCCGGGAGTTCTATCCCGGGGTATCTCACCGGGATCGTTCTTGGCGTGGCTGCGATCGCGTTGGTCTCGCTTTTCATGATAAAATGGAAGAGATTCTTGCACTGAAATCCATCGTTTATTCCGATTTTTTACTCCAATTTTTTATTTTTTCGTCTCCCTCCAGCGAGTCCACGATGACATTTGTGAGCGGGCGGCTGCTCGTGACCAGCCTGCTGACGACCTCGGCCCCGATATGGAACCAGAACGGGCAAGGGAGTTCGATTGGGCCATCCTCGACTTTGCCGCGCTCGTGTGCACGCCGAGGAACCCGCACTGCCTCGAATGCGTGCTAAACGAGAAATATGCCTACTATCTCGCTTTATAAGACGGTGAAAAAGAAGATTCAAAAAGGATCTAGTTCTTGTACTCTTCCCGGGTCGGGCTGAAGACTTCGATGATCTCTGCATCTTCGAGAACGTGCGCACCGTGTGGAACATTACTAGGGATGAGATAGGAATCCCCGGGGACTACGACGAATGTATTATCCTCTGTTTCATACATGAACTCGACCGAACCCGAAATAACATATCCCAGCTGCGCTGCTGGATGCTCGTGCATGGGAATCTCGGACCCCTGAGCCATATCAAAATGGCAGATCTGGGCGTCTTCGTTGTATACCATTGTCTTGCGAAGGATGCCTGAAACGCCTTCTACAGGTTCGACCTCGTCCTTTTTCTTGATCAACATGATTTGGTATAGGCAACGAGGAAAAAAAAATACGATTCCTTGTTTGGTGGAGCCGGCCCCCCCGATGAAACGGGTCTCCCCTGACGAACAAGGTTTGGTAATATCACTCTTTCCACTGCTTGTAGGCCAATCGGATGTCAGAATCTTTAACCGTCGTCCGATTGGCGTGCTTGGCCAGATCGGCGGCACGGGATGCAATTTCTTTCCCGAGAGCTTCAAGGATCACCCCGAGTTCCTTGGCGGCGCTTTCCGAGACGCGTTCGGCGTTGGCCTTGCGAATTAGCCGATCTAATGGTGCGATCGGGATCAATCGATCATCATTCTCAGCTTTCATGTCAACTCGCCTTCTGATAACTATCGTACCCGCACCGGAAGCTGCAACGAGTTAACGTTGCAGATAGAACCACTGTAGATCCCCTATATAAACCTTCGGTCGATATAGATCGAAATATTTTGGAAACCTTCCAAAAAAAACGGCGATAAATGAAAAAAAAGGCATGCAACCAATTCGATCCGAAAATGAAGCCTTCACAGGAGAAATTATACGATTGCAGGGAGTACAGGGTACGGAACCCCTCTTGAATCTTTAAGTCCAAGGTGCGAATATAACACATATGGCAATTACCACGGCGGTTTTATTGGCCGCGGGCATTGGCACACGACTTCAGCCGCTCACATTTTCGACGCCCAAGCCACTTTTGGAGGTGGCAGGAAAGCCAATTCTCGTTCACATCTTGGATAACCTCTGCGCGGGCGGAGTCGAGAAATTTATCGTCGTAATTAGGCCCGATCTCGAGTCCGTGTTCAAGAACATCATTCCGATGGATTTGTATGATATCACGTTTGCCTTTCAGGAGACTCCGACGGGAATGTCAGACGCCATCCTCACGGCGAGGGAATTCGTGAACGACGACTTCGCGGTGTGCGCGGGGGATATGATCGTGCCACCAGATCACGTTGCAGATATGCTTGCATCGCACGACAATGCAAGGCCATTCGGAACGTTAAGCGTGTTTGCGTCACCGGTCGAATATCTTCCTGGCTATGGTAACGTCCTGCTCGATGATGAGGGGAACGTTATCAAGATCATCGAGAAACCGCCAAGAGAACAACTGCTCGGCAACGTGTACAGCCTCCCCTTTTACATTTTCAGCAAGGACATGTTCGATTACCTAGACATTTGCCCGTTATCCGCTCGCGGCGAAAGGGAGTTGCAGGATGCCATCCAGCTTGCCATCATCGATCAAAAGCCGTTTCGGGGTGTCTTGATGGAAAAACAATTCTCTAAGGACGAGATGACGTTCAAGGCAGAGCTTTCCAGCCTGAACATAACTGACGTTGCGGATTACCTTGCTGCGAACAATTTATTCATCGCCAACGCGGGCGTGGTCGTGCCGAAGGGCTTGTATTGCACGCTCATCGAGCCGGTGCTCATCAAGGAAGACTGCACCATCGCTGAAGATGCCTTGATCGGGCCCAATGCCATCGTCGGCCAAGGCACGAGTATCGGCCAGTTGACCGAGATCTCCAATGCCATCATCCAAGACGGTTGCAAAATAGGGAAACAGTGTTACATCGAGCGTGCGATCGTCATGCAGGGCAGGGAGATCGAGGACGGTTCACAGATCAGGGGAGAACCGGGAAACGTCGTCGTGTTGGACTAAGGCGATTCAAGCAAGCAATCATTTCCCCGGCCCGACGAGATCGAGAACCAGTCGATCGAGCTCGTCTAATCCTTCATTATATTCTCCATCCTTGAAAATCAGCCCCTGCAGGACCAGTCGAGTGGTCTCATCAGTCCGAACTCCACCGACGATCGTGCCGTGTGCCTCGAGTATGGCCTGCACTCGTTCCTCTAGCAGTTGACCTGCTCGGGCAATCGCCACGTGCAATTCATCCGAGGGATCGAAGAGGGGAAGCGGGAAATCCAGAGGATGCTTCACAATGTTTCGCAGGCTACCTTGAAACCCCGTGCTCCCTACGAGCTTGACGCTTTCCGTGAGGACGCGCGAGTTGAGATAACCCAACAGGTACTGTGCTTCTTGCATATCGTTAGCGGGGTAATAAAACATGGAGTAATCGATAATTGCATCCTCGCCCACCATGGCTGCCTTCACAATGCTTCCTCCACCGTTATAGACGACCTTGATAGGCGCGAGCTGGCGCGGGTTGATCATACAGTTCTGGTAGTTGATGACCTGTCGCAGGCTGGAATGCGACGCGCCCTCCTTGATACGTGAAGAAAAGACACGTTCTAGGACCGAGAAGTGCGTGTCTGCTTTGGGACCGAGGATTTCCTCCTCGACCAAGCAAGGCCGCCCGCTTTGCTCGCCTCTCGTGTACGGGAGAAATGCTGGAAATGTTTCAATCAAGTGAAAGGGCAGGAGCGCGGTACTCTTTGCAATGGGAAAGATATACCTGCTTTCGACCGTTGCGGTTTCGAAAGGCAGGAAGTTCCACCGTGCGAGCTTCTTTGGCTCCACGCGGGTACTGGGCGAGATCTCGACCCAGGCCTCCGAACCCGACCCACCTGATTGCCCGGGTTCGACGAAGAACATAGTTCGTGGGAAGATCTGAGCTCCCTTGTAAAATAGGGGTGCGTATGGGGATTTTTCGCGTGGCAGGATGGTGCTTTTTTTCGCGACGGGAATAAAACGATTCACCGCGGTAACCCCATTCGTCAGCCCTTTAGAGACCACGTTGGCAGGCTCGAAGATCTCCGTGCCACCCTTGGCGAACGTCAACTCGCTACCATCGTTTGCCACGTCAAGGGTTACGAAAGGGACCTGATAATTCCATGCCATTCCCGTGGCGGCCTTTCGCGCGAGCAAGCACACGCTATGGATCCGGAACGGTTGCCGGGAAAACCGCCACACAACCACGTGGTCAAACCCGTCGAACGAGCGCACGCGGTCGTGTTGGGAACCCGTGATGATGCTATTGGGCAGGATGAAGAATTCCTGGCCGCCCGTGCGAAGATAGGCACGGTACTTGAACACGAAAAGGGAGGCCATCTCCAAGTTGGAGGCGTTTTTCCCCCCGACGTAGATCCCGAGGGATATCGCGAGAGCCTTCAGTCTCTCTTTGTAGGGACCGTTCTCGATCCCGCCAATGACGATCCACGGCGGGTTGCCGATGACCACATCGAGATCCTGAAAGAAATCGGGGATATTATCCTCGAAGAAAAGAGAATCGCCAAGCATCAACACGGGGAAACAATCATTCACGCCATGCGCGGTCAGAATGATTTTTGCATTAATGGTTGCCATGAAGATGGCAAGAGGGTTCTTATCCATACCACCGACACGAGCAATCGCGTTCCCTTTCGCTACCGCATCAATCGGCGATTCCAAGATTACCGCCAGCATCGCCACGAGAAACATACCCGAGCCACAAGAGGGATCGATTGCCTTGCATCCCGGCTCGAAGACCTCGCTCACCATCAGCCGGGCGAGCGAGTCGGGTGTGTAATATTCACCCGAACCGTGCTTCGTGGAGTGGGGAAGGAGTTTGGGGTAGACGTGATTGAACATGTCACCGGCTGGAATCTCGAGCATGGAGACTTCATGGGTGATGGAGCCGGCTTGATCCCAGACGGCATCGAGCCATGAAAACGATCCAATAAAGCCGGACACGACAGAGAATTCTGGAACCTGACCGAGGTCGGCGGGAGTTGTTTGAAGGAGGCTGCAGGAAACGAGCACGAGGAAGGCGTGAGCAGTATAAAGATCGTCCGTGAGACGCTCAGCGGCGTAGAGACCAGAGAGCTGGCCTTTCCATTGCTTGTATCCGCCGGAATACCTGCCATAAAATTGTTGTTCGTCAAGTTTTGCCCTGACGATGCGGGAAAACTCGGCGCGGAGCGGAGCGTCGGCCTCAAAAATCTCTGAGAAAGAGAAAATAAAAATTACCCGGAAAGTCGTTGTTCGATCGAATCTAGGCGTTCCTCGATCTTGGCGAGGCGGGCGTCGATCTTCTTCAGCAAATCCGCGACGCTAGCATCACCGCCGGCTTTCGGCGCAGCCGCCGCTGCAGGTGCAGCCTTTGCCTTCGGGGCCGCTGCAGGCACGGCTTTCACCTTGGGGGCAGCTGCGGACGCGGCCTTTCCCTTGCTCTTAGGTGCGGGAGCTGGCGCTCCTTCGCCCTCAGCCGATGGCACTGGGCTCAAACCACGGTCCTTTCCGATCACCACGAAATCGCCCGATGCTTTGCCCCTGGGGGCAACTTGGGAGACCGGCGCTTCCTCCTCTTCCTCTTGCCGGGGATGGGCAACGACGCGGTAGGTGGCCCGTGTGTCCTCGTCCGACATAAGCTCCGAGTTGTCTTCCGAGGCGGCAGGTTGCAGGGCAGGGGCCCGTGCCGCTCCACGAGGAGTGGGAGACTTCTTTAGGGTCTGGGTGGGTTCTTCAGATTCGGGAGCCGGGATGCCACCGCCTTGCGATTTCATGCGCAACTCGTTTCCTTGGGCTTCCTTGGTGATGAATTGGACGGTTTTCGAGATTTGATAGGGGTTCAGGTTGGGGATCGCGGTTTCTTGCATCACGAAACCGACGACCAGGTTTCCGTTGAGTTCCGAGAGGGTGGTCGATGCGACTACATCATTCCCTTTCACCAAACGGACCGCCCACGAGTCACCAATCTTCCCGAGCTGGATCCGGTAACTCGTACCCGCAATCCCTAGCTGACTGCTAAGTGGGGTGAAATTTTCGGACATGTGTCTCTATCTCGATCTTATATCAGTGACGAAATTTTCTCCTCGTATGCCTAAATAGGTGATCGAATTTCTCACATCGGGAAACCCGCGCCGAGACCTGAGTTCAGTCCCCGCGATCTCGCGAATGGAAAGCTATTATGGAAAAAACTACAACAATTTTTGCGCAGCAATTCATTAGTCTGGAGATTTAATTTATCTCGGTATAAAGGAGCAGGAGAAAGAAACAATTCAAAGAAACCCACGCCAAGCACGTCTTGATGGGCACGGGGTCCGAGATCACGATGGTGATGCGTCCTTGAAGAGGACAATCTCGTGCAGGGTTGAGCCGCGCTCCTGGAGAGTCTCGCCATTTTCCTGCACGTCCAACTCGAACCCCGATTGCAGCCGGAAATACCCAGGTTTCAAGCGAAGAAGGTTCCTTGCGAGAAATTGCAGGACCTTCGGGAATCGGTCCAACATGTCCTCGGCTTCCAAGACGTTTTCGACGGCCATACGGAGTTCCAGCACGTCAGGAACCCGGATCACGACTTGCCGGGGGAAAGAATGCTTTGCAGACGCATTGTATTCAAACGCGCTCGGGAGAAATTCAAATTCACCCGAGCTAAGTATCACATCCTGGCCTTTTGCGAGCATAAGCACCTTGATCTGATGGTTGCCGGCCCGCTTGTTGCACTGAATAAAAGCGTAGGACAAGGAATAAGTTTCGGAATAGACGCGGCCCCACATCCAGTAGTCGATGCACGTCTGGAACATGAAATTCAGCCAGTTGTGATCGTGATACCCGACGCCGGCGACCGGCACCGAAGGCGTCGATCGATCACCGTCCCGCACCGTGCCTTCCACGGAGGCGCGGACAAACGGAATAACCCACGCGAAATACCCCAGCTTGCCGAACTCGGTCCGGCCGTTCCCCGGCTTCCACCCGTTGACTAGCGCGGAGTAGGTGAGGTCGAACCCGAGCTCGTTCTCATCGATATGGATCCTGTACACGGGAAGCCCGCCGTCAGGATACTCGGCGATCAGGTAGTTCTGGCCGATCTTGACATCGGCTTTTTCCGTGGAGGCAGTAAAAGCGGATCGCTTGTACGGCAAGAAGACCTGCGTCTTTCGACCGTCCGGGCGCACCAAGACCATTTCAACACCGGTCTTCCCAGCCGCGGGGCCGGGGTTTGGATTGGCGGCATAGAAGAAGATAACGACCGTGTGGCCTGAATCCAGCCGGGCATCAAAATACCACCACTCGAAATTGTTTTTCTTGCCGACTTGGATATGCAGGGCATCGTCACCCTGCGGGATCAGCCGGATCTCACCATCCTTTCTGCCGGGGCCAAGCCAGCCTTCCGTTATGGGGGGTTCCATGTGATTTTCACTCTTGCGATTTGTTTTTGGCGGATCATGCCAAGTAGGATATGATCTTCTTGAATTGAAGCACCTTGAGGAGATTATTGACCTTGATATCGCCAGAGAGTAGCTTTAAAACCATCTTGGCCATCGAGAGCCGCCCGAGTGCAATTTCGAGGAACGTGCGTGTCGAGCAGGACAAGAAGCCATCGTAATGAACATTCTTGCGCGAAAGGTTGCTCTTGGGCTTGTTCTCGATGCCTTGGACGTGAATCTTGCCATTTTCGACGATGATCAGGGCCGCGTGGTCGGCATTGGTCGCGTTGAGCAGGATGCACACGGGCTTTGCACTCCTGTATGCTTGCTGGAAGGCCGCCTTCGAGTTCAGCGGCTCGATCTGCCGGGCGATGACGCCCGCGAACCCCGGTGTTTGTACCGCATTGCTTGGTTCAGTTTGCATGGTTTAAACCTCGTGGTTGAGAGTTGCTTCGGACGGGGGCTCCGGTGAGATGTAGTTGCCGGCATCCGACGTGCAGTTGGGATCGAGTGCAGTCTTTATCTTGCGAAGCCAGACATGGTAATTGGAGCAATCCGGGCCGTACCAATCGTGCCGCTTGTCGCCATCGATGAAGAAAGGGATGCCGAGATGGTTGACGAGGTCTACTCGATTTGCGTCGTCGAAGTACTCCGCAATGCCCTTCACGCTGTCCGGGCTGGTCTGGTCGTAGAGCGTGAGCATCTCGGCGTGGAACATGTGCCCCTGCTCGAACGACGTCGACCACACGGCCTCACCAAAATCGTCGGCAACTTGCTGCCGGTCGATGTATTTCATCTTCAGGGGCAGGTTTTCCTTGGTCGCCTTGAGAGCCACGCCCAGCGTGTCCATAATGCCGTGGGCGGATTGGAATGCCCCCGTCGCGATGAAGCCGTGCAGGCCGAGGTTGCTCCGCAGGGCTTCCGCATAGGAAATGGACGGCGGCTCGAACTTGGCGCCGGCCATATTTTCCAGCCCTTCCTCGGCCATTATATGATCCATTGCCTTTATCTTGTAAGCAAATTCTCGCGCGGTGCGGCCGCAAACCATGATGACGACGGGTACCTTTGTCATTGCGAGAACCGTGTTGCCGAGCAGGCCCTCGATGGTGGTTGCGAAGATGGCGGCGAGGCCGAAATTCGACAGGAGGCTGCACATAAAGGAGAGCTCGTGCTCTTCCACGCGCTGTATAAAGGTTTCCGCTCGCTTGTAGGTCTTGCAATCAACGATGTACCATTTGGCAAGATCAGGTTTATCGAACTGGTAATGGGGCGATAGCCCCGTGACCTTCCAGTCTATCTGCCCGAGCGGGAACGGAAACAGCTTGATCGCGACCTTGGTGAAGATGCCCAGCCCGCCACGGGCCCCGTGGAGCCCACGCATGATGCCGCGCAGGCTCGGCCCGGGGCCGTCGCCCGAAAACCAGCCCGGTTCATGCTCAAGCCCCTGCGCCCCGAGCTCGAGAATCTTACCATCGGGAAGGACCCATTCAACCCCCAATACGTTCCTCGCACTATGACCCGTCGATGGAGACGTGAAGCCGGGCCCGCTCATCGACGTGGAACTCGCAAGCGGGGACACCTGCGGGCCGGCACCGGGCATATGGCAGTTCAGGCCGAATTTCATGAGTTCAACCTGTAATTGGGCTCCGGTTACGTATGGCTCCACGACGGCGAGCATGTTCTCTTCCGAGATGGAAATAATCCTGTTCATGCGGCGCAGGTCGACGATGATGCAATTATCCGTGGAGGGGTTATTCCACGGACCGAGACCGGTACTCTGGGCTTTAAACTTCAGGCCGTGCTCGTTGCAGAGGGTAACTACCGAGGCCACCTCCTCGGTTGACGAGGGAAGCACGATTGCTAGCGGGCGGGGCGAGTAAGGAACAGGCTCCTTGCCGTCCATCTGGTTGACGACCTCCATGCACCAGTTATAAGCGTAAATGTCACATTGTGCGTCAGAATCGTCGATGTTTGCAGACCCCACGATGGCTTCAAAGGCCGCTCGGGTATCGTTGTCGAGTGCCATGATTCATTCCTCCTGCAAGCTCTCAGCCGTTGCATCGGAATCGATTGCCCCGAGCAGGAGCTCCGCAATGTCCAAGAACTTAAGAGCTGAGTTACTGGCCTGGATCGCATCTTGCAGGTTCGTCGAGCAAAAGGGGCAGGCGGACACGAGGACCGAGGCACCAGTCGATTCTGCCTCGGCAAGGCGCGTGCTCGCCGTGTGGAGGGCAAAATCAGGAAAGGCCGACTTCACGCCACCCCCTGCACCACAGCAATATGCGTATTCTTTGATCCGATCCATTTCCACGAGCTCCACGCCAGGAATGCTGGCAATGACGTGGCGGGGCTCCTCGTACACGCCTCCAGCACCGCACCGTTTTGGCTTTTCCGGGACAGCAAGGGAGACCATAGGGAGCATTTGGACCATAGTTCCGTGCCACTCGGTATACGGTTCTGATCCACGGCCGAGGTGGCAAGGGTCGTGGTAGGTGACCTTCATTTGCCCGATATCCTTGAGCGGGAGTCGCTTTTCATCGATAAGCCGGCTGAAATACTCGGCGGTCGACACCACGGCGAAGGGGAGGGCCTCGTTCTGCGAATATTCGCGGTATACACGCGGGTATTCCGCCCTGAACATGGCAAAGCAGCCCGCGCAGCTGAACAGGACGGTCTTGACCCCGGAGGCGATGATCATGTCGATGTTCTTTATCGCGATGTCCCTGAACGTGTCGACGTCCCCCACTCGCAGCACGGGAGACCCGCAGCAAATCTCATCGGAAGCGAACAGCCTGAAGCGCGTGCCCGAAGCCTGTAACACCCTCGCCGTCGCCGTGGCGATCTCTTGGCGGCGATACGAGGAGGTGCAGCCGACGAAGTAGGCCACGTCGGCATCACCGTGCGTTTTAACGTCTTCGGGAACCCACGATGCACGTTGCTCTGCTGGTTCGTTGTATGGATTGCCGGTCTGCTTGACTGCGTCGACGTATTGCTGTTGCTTGGGCATCGGGCCGACGCCAGCGGCCACGAACTTTTCTCGCAGGGTCTGGATGACGTCGAGCACCTCGAGCGTATTCAGGTACTTGCAGGCGATATCACATCCGCCGCACATCGTGCACTTGTACAGGATGTCACGGGCGGATTCAGAGAATGGCAACCGTCCCGACTCGATTGAGTTTGCGAGGATGAACCTCCCACCCCCGCTGTACCCGTGAAAGTCGTAGTAATCTATCGAGGGACAGATCGTGGAGTGTTGGTTCCTGATTTGCACCTGAGGAATGAATTTACAACAGGAACAACGTATGCAACGTTGCACCATCTCGGCATACTCTGCGGGCTCGATCATGGCTTTTCCACGCCCCCATTGGATGGGCCGAAACAGAGCGCCCCAGGATTGAGCACGTTTTCGGGGTCAAATATTGCCTTCACTTTCCTTAACACGTCGATGTTCTCTTGGCGGTAGTGCTGGAAGACGAGCTTCGCAACATCGCCGTAGGGACGGCTGAAAAACGCTCCCGCTTCTATAAGGTGCAGATACCAGTCCTGGAGGGTTGCTTGAATCTTTTCGATCTCGCCAGCATCACCAGGATCGTAAGAAATATCAAACTCGCAGTGACAGGACGATCCGAGGTTGCCAAGCTGAAGATATACCAGCAGGTCGTGATCGTGAAACATTTTATCTGCCAAGTTGGCGAAAGTGGAAACCGTGCTCGGGCTAGCCGTGAAAAAGATGGCCTCGTGGGCGCCCTTGTACCGGGAACGCCATTGGCGCTCGCAGGAGCCAGCTAACGTGTCGAGCACCAGTTGATCCGAGAAGGAGCCAGATCGGTCCTCGACGGAACCAGAACGGGCATCCAAGATGGGCCGAATATCTTCATCCCGGTATAAGATCTCCTCGTCGGCAATGACCCCGTGGCCAGACGTGATGAAGATCAGGTTCCATGGCGGGAGGGTGTCTCTCATGGCTTGGATGGTCTCGACCTTGTTTTCGAGCAAAGAAGCCATGGCAAGCTGGTTCATGATGAAGATTTCGTCGCAGAGGCGGTTCTTTACCAGCTCGTGCTGGATGGCGAGAAGATCGGGTAATGAAGATAAGGATGAGGTAATGATGTGAACGTGTTGGATGGTAGGCAAAATTTCACACTTGATTGTTGCCCATGTGACGATCCCGAGCGTGCCTTGGGCGCCTTGGATGACCTGCATCGGATTGAATTGCGTCGGACCCATCGGGTTGACCTGGGCTTGACCCGCCTTGCGCTGCTCCTTGATCGTGCCCGGACCGGCAGCGGAGCCCGTGCGAAACACGTCGCCCGTTCCGAACACGACTTCCGTGCAGAGCAGCGGGTCGGAACTGTCCCATTGGTACCGGGGCATGGTCACGGGCTCCCGCTCCAACGCGCTGGCCACGACGGACTTCCCGGATCGCGGGAACAGCGGCATATTGAGCCGAAGTCCCTGCTTGCGGAGCGCGGGGACCAGATCATCGAACGTGACGCCTGGCTCGATGGCCACGACGCGGTGCGGCCGGTCGATGCGCTCGATCCTGTCCATGCGCGCGAGGTCCACGATGATGCTCCCGGCCTGCCGCGGAATAGTGTCCCCGTGGACGCGCTCGCCCGGCTTGGAACTAACGGGAACAAGGGCAGCGCCAGCCTGCTTGGCCAAAGACACTATTCGTTGCACTTCTGCGAGTTTGCTTGGCCAAATGACCAGCGCCGGGATTGCGCCGTGAAAAAAGCTTTCATCCCTTGCGTATTTCTTGAGAAGGGCAGGTACGTTGGAAGCACGTTTCGGGCTGCACACGCGGGCGATTTCCTGCAAGGAATCCATCAACAGAATGACCTTCACGCGAGAGGGTCTAGCATTTAAAAAATCCTGAATAGGCTACTCACTATTGGCCAATATTTATCTGAACTCCGAGTCTTCAAGTGAGAATCATGGTGAAGAATGCAGAGCAACAAATCATTTTCATTACCGGGTGCAGCTCCGGGTTCGGGTTCGACACCGCCCAGCTGCTAGCGACGCAGGGATATCGCGTGTACGCATCGATGCGAGCCATCGACTCCAAGAACAAGGAGAATAAGGAAAAGCTTGAAGCGACCGCAGGAGACAAGTACTTCCTGAAAGTTATCGAATGTGATGTGACCATTCCAGAGAGCGTGACAAACGCGGTCCAGCAAGTCATCGACGCGGAAGGACGGATCGATGTCCTCATCAACAATGCGGGTTACGCGCTTATCGGTCCCATCGAGCTAGGCACGGAAGAGGACGTCAGGAGGGAGTTCGAGACGAACGTGTTCGGCTACATCCGCACGATCAAGGCGGTCCTGCCACACATGCGAGCAAAGCGGAGCGGTCGCATCATCAACATTGGCAGCGTGGGATCAGAGTACAGCTCGCCTTACATGGGATTTTATTGCGCAACAAAATTTGCGGTCAAGGGTATTTCCGAAGCACTGCTCGGAGAATGTTACCCGTTCAACATTAAAGTGTCAGTCCTCGAGCCCTCGGGCTATGAAACACCCTTCATGAGCGGTTCGATGCAGTTCACGAATAATATCGAGGACTCTGGTGAATACGAGAGCATGTTTCGCAGCGTGAAGGATAATTTTCACAACGTGGGCAAGAACACGGGCGACCCGCACCAAGTCGCCAAGAAGCTTGCGTGGATGGTCAAGGCCAAGAAACTTCCCTTCCTTGTGCCTGTCGGGAGGCTCGGCCGCCTTTCACGATCGTTCGCAGGTTCTCTTCCAGCGTTCCAATTGACAAAGATCATGGCGCGGATGTACAAGTTCGATATTTTCCCAAAAATAACCTGAGCCATGCCGGCGGTTATGATTGCCCATAACAACGTATAAGAAGTAATTTCATCATCATCCCCAAACAATACTATCAAGATAGGAAACAGAGGTAAAAATTCAATGCCAACACGAACATCGAAAGCAAAATGGACGGGAACCCTGAAGACAGGCAAGGGAGTCATGGAAATAAGCGGGATTGCTTTCAAGGGACCGTTCAACTTTGCATCACGGTTTCAATCTGGCAAGGGGACGAATCCGGAAGAATTAATCGCGGCTGCACAGGCCGGCTGTTTTTCGATGGCCTTGTCTGGGGGCCTTGAGCAGGCAGGATATACGGTGAATGCGATCGAATCCACGGTAGGCGTGACTGTGGATAAAGTTGACCAAGGGTTTGCAATCACGCAAATCGACATCACCGTGGAAGGAGACGTGCAGGATATAGACGAGGTCACCTTCACCGAGCTTGCCGAAAAGGTCAAGGATACCTGTCCCGTGTCCAAGGCATTAGAAGCGGTACCGAAGACCGTGCAGGCAACTCTCAAACAATAAAGCACGAGCGTCTATCAATTGTTCTTTTTTTTCCAAAACGAGTACCCGCGACGAGATCTTCCAATAACGGTTTAGCAAGATTTAACGCACCATCTGGAGCAAGTCCCGAACTTGTCAACGATCTGGACAGTATTGAATGCATCCTCCAAAGGTTCGGGCTGAAAAATCGAGCAAGAGGTCTCCCCGGAACGTTCCCACTTGACTTCGAACAGGGAAGAATCTTTTTCCAAACCAATGGAAACATGATCGACGAGATCGCATCCATTGCGTAATGAATTTGCATCCCCGACCCGCAGGGCCACCGAGTAGCGCGCAATCGAAATGGACGTGCCTTCCGCCGTGCTGGTGCAAAACATTCCGACCGAAGGAAGCGGGTGAAAGAGATCCTTCACTTTTCCCGAGATTGAAGCCGGATCGGAGACAATGTCACTAACGTCAATTCCAGAGCCGACGAGAAGTGATTGCACGGCCTGCATCGGGGGCGCTTGAACGCAACGGACATCACAATTTAGCGATGTTCCGATCGCGGCAAGATCATCTGCAGGAGAGAGCCGCCAAGATGACCCGATGATGTCGACCGTCTCGGCCTGTTGCATAGCCAGTTCATTGACAAGTTTCTCGATGGATGGTTTTGTTAACTCAACATCGGGCATAACTATTTGGATCGAATCAGGTTTCTTGATGTCGAATTTCGACCCGAGCTCATGCAGGTATTGCGTGTATAATGAGGTGATGAATGGCACGTAGGCATCCGGGTCATGAATAACACCGGATAACACGGGATGGTCTATGGAGACTATCCTGTATGCGGCATGCTCCCGGGCCGGGCCGGCTGGAACGAGGCGCGTGGCAGTTGCTTGGATGCCGACGGCGGAGAGCTCGCACCCAATCCATTTGCGGCCGAGTGCCTGTGCAGCGACGAGCGAGGTGCCGGACCCACTAAAAAAATCGGCAACGACATCCCCCGGGTTTGACGAGACCGAAATCAATCTCCGGAGCAATTTCTCAGGCTTTTGCGTGTCGTAATCCATCCGCTCGTTGCTCCCGCCCATAACACTTCCTATGTCGAGAAAAATATCATTGAGCTTCATACCGGCGCTTTCATCTAGAAATTGCTTTTTCTGCGGAAGAACGTTCGGCGACGGCTTGAACACGATGCCCCGGGCATAGTAGTCCAGCATCTTTTCTTTCGTGTACTTCCAAACCTTCGTGAACCCGAGAAATTCATAGGTGAGATGTGGGCGGTTCGGATTCGGATTGATTAGCGGGTTGAGGGCAAATCGCCTTCCCGCAGGCATGGGTTCCGTCCCATCGAGCTGCTTCTTGGTGAGCTTGATGTTCTCGCCATCCACGGTTTCGACCCAGCAAAAATATTTCCGCACCCTCGCTTCGTCGTACTCGGCCCGGACGTCGTTCCACGTGTAATTCTTTCCTTTCGTGTAGTACAGGATCACGTCGTGCAGGACGCCATAAGCCTTGACCTGCGTTTGCTTGTAGGTGAGCCGCTTCCAGATGATCTGGTTGCGAAAATTCTCGTACCCGAAGATCTCATCGAGCAAAATCTTGACGTAATGCACGACGTGCCAGTCCAAGTGAATGTAAAGCGTCCCACCGTCCTTGAGCAGGTCGTAAACGAGCTTGAGGCGATCGTGCATGTAGGTCAGGTAACCATCAAGGCCCATTTTTTTCCAGCTATCCATGTATGCAGGCTTCCTCGCGCCGCTGGATGTTTTCGTGTTGAAATCGAGCCCGGTGAAGAAGGGGGGGTCGAGATAGACAAGATCAATGGTGCTTGCTTGACCGGTATCGATCATGTTTTGCATGGCAAGGAGGTTATCGCCCCAGAACAGGATGTTGCCGCCTGTCCTGCCGGTCGATCCGTGTTGCTCCAATTCGTGGACAAGCTCGGGCCAATCCAGATGACTCAGGGTCGGCCCGCGATGTTTGCTGGACCACGTGAGCTCGACCTTCGCATCCCCCTTCGTCATTTGAACCGCCCCGACTGCCATGTTTTGATTCGAGGAAATATAAACAGAAAAAACGGAAATTTAAAAATACTGGTGATGACGCCGGAAGTAGAGCTTGAAAACTTCGAGGACGGGTAACGCGGGAAGGCTGAGCACGAGCACCTCGATCCAGTCATTCAAGCTCAGCGGTGTCACGTAGAAATTCAGAATTTTGATATATTTCTGTAACGGGATATAGATGATGGCGAACAGGACGAAAAAATTGAGGATGACCATGACGATGAGGGTCGGGCTCATGTCCCGCCGGAATGTCTTGTAGATCGGGATGTTCGGGCGCCGGATCACGAACACGACGATCGTCTCTACGATGAACAAGATCGTGATGGCGATCGTTCGCGGCTCCGCCAGGGCATTGTTGATCTCGGCTGTATTGTTGGCATATGCCGCCAAACTTGGATTATGCTCGAATTCTATGTACAGTTGCAAGACTGGAGGAGTCATAAACTTCTCGAACACCATCATCGCAGAAATGAACAGGGGCACGACCAGCACGATGATGCTTGCGATCAACATTCGCAGGTTGTTCCTGTTGAAGATTTCCTCGCCATCCCGTGGTTTTTCGTTCATGACCTCTTTAGGCGTGCGATCGAAGGTCAGCCCGATAGGAGGCAACGAGTGCATAAAGAAATAGATGATGTTGATCTGGAGCCCCGTGTCAAAGAGCAGGAAGCCTTTGTACATGAAGGCGGTGCTGATCAGGACGATGGCCTCGCCAACGTTCGCGAATATGTAGTAGAAAATCATAGCGCGAATTTTTGCAAACAGTGCTCGGCCTTCGCGAATGCCGACCTCGATCGTGGCGAAGGAATCGTCGGAAATGATCAAGGCCGCGGCTTCCTTGGCCACGTCGGTCCCGGCGATACCCATCGCAAGGCCGACGTCCGCCAATCCCAAGGCAAGGGCATCGTTCACGCCGTCTCCGGTCATGGCAACGACATGTTTGTGATCTTGGTACCTGCGCACGATGTTTTCCTTGTCATCGGGAGAGACGCGTGCGAACACGGACGTCCTGAAAAAGTCCGCATCGCTCAGCGTCGCTATTTCCTTCCCTTCCGCCACGATGTCACCTTTTCTTTCTTGAAAGATCCCGAGTTCCTTCGCGATGGCACGCCCGGTGACGACCGAGTCACCCGTGATCATGACGACTCCGACACCTGCGCTATTGCAGGCTTGCACAGCCGTTTTAACGTTATCGCGTGGAGGATCTTGTATGATAACGAACCCGAGAAACACGAGTTCCTTTTCGACTTCATCTCGTTGATATTCCTCGCCCTCGGGCAGCGCATCGATCTCCCTGTAGGCGATGCCCAATGTCCGGAAGCCTTGGGACGCCCACCTGTCGACGCACTTGCGGACGAGGGCACGCTTGGCATCGTCGAGATCGCTTTCTTCATCCTCATCATACATAATGCGAGAGGAGCGCTCGAGCATCAACTCGCTCGCGCCCTTCTCGTAGACGATCCATTTCCCGCCAAGCGATGATTCCTTGCTCGCCCAGACCTTCGCCATGCGCTTGAGATCCGACTCGAACGGGTATTCGATCATTAATTCGAACCTGCTGGTCTCTTCCTTCTCGGAGATGCCCAGCTTTTCCGCGACGACGTCTAGGGCGGCTTCCATCGGATCGCCGATCACGTGCCGCACCTTGATAGTCTTGGCCTGTTTGCCCGCGATCTTGACCTCTTCTTCCTGAAAATCAGCATTGTTATTCATCATACCAGAAATCGCGAGTTTTTCCAGCACCTTGAACCGGGACCGTTCAGCGCGTTCCCCGTTGAAGAGCACCTGTCCATCCCGGCTGTAGCCGGCACCGGTGAGCTCGAAGATCTGGTCGCCTGCCCAAATGAACTTGACGGTCATCTCGTTTTTCGTGAGCGTGCCGGTCTTGTCGGTGCAAACAACCGAGGCGAGACCAAGAGATTCAATGGCATTGAGATTCCTTGTGAGCACGCCCTTTCTCGCAATCGCGACGACCCCAGTCAAGAGGATGATCGTGGCAAGAAGGACAAGATTGATGGGAATGAATTTCAGCCCGAGCTGGATCGAGTTGATGAGATCCACGCCAAAGTACACTGAAAGGATGCCCCGATCGATATCAACGATGACCGTGAAAGCCCAATAAATAAAAAATATGACGAGCACGAAGATGGCAAGAATATTGGCGAATTTGTTGATCTTGTGCGTTAGAGGAATGTCTTGGGTAATGAACTCGCTCAATCCTTTAGAGATCCTGCCGATCTCGGTGTCGATGCCCGTCGCAAACACGACTGCCCGGCCATTCCCCTTGGTCACGAACGTTCCTGAAAACACGCAATTCTTCAGCTCCAAGATGCTGGGCCTGCACTCTATCTTGAGATCGATCGGTTGAACATGCTTGTTCACGGGCATGCTCTCGCCGTTGATCGACGCCTCGGAGACCGATAGATTGCTGGCTTGGATGACGCGGGCATCCGCGACGATGCGCGCGCCCTCTTGAAGGTCGAGGATGTCGCCTGGCACCACTTGGCCAGAGGAAATCACGACTCTGTTCCCGTCCCGGATCACGACGCATTCGTTCTTCGCCAGTTTTTTTAGCGCGTTGAGCGACGTTTGTGCCCGCAATTGCTGGAAAATGGCGATGAGCGCGTTCAATATGACAATGCCAAAATTGAGATACACGGAGAAGAAAAGAGAGTGAGGAAGAGAGAGCACGTAGATCAGCACGATCATGAGGGTGGCAGCAAGGAGGTAGATGATTATGATGGTGTTTTGCAGGAACGGGGCAAAATACAGGCGCCAGATGGATCGCTTGGTCTTGGGCAGCACGTTCTGTCCATGTTCCGCGAGACGATGCTTGGCTTCTTCCTCTGACAGCCCCAGGGTGGGGTCAACCTTGAACTCTTTCAAGACCTCGTCCTTTTCCTTACTATAACTCGTTTGTTGGCAGCCTTCATTCGAAGTAGTGATAGCGCCCGTTCGTGCCATATACATGACCGCTATTGATGGAGTCTTTCAATTACAATAGGTAGTGATATGCATACAATTGGTAAAAAGGACTAGAGACGATAACAAGCACTTCTCAACCTACGAAAGATAGAGCATAATTTCATTAATACCTTGGAAGATGTCGAAACGGACGAAGACAAGATTGTCGTTGATCACCTTTAGTTTCACACCTTCCTCAACTGGCACGAGTCCTTGCTCGAAAAACTCGTTTCCCCAGATGGCAACTCCGTAGGGCATTGGCTTCGAACTAGTAACCAAAATCTTGACGACATCACCTAGATTTTCGATGGACGCATCGGGAATAAATTCCTCGGAGAGAAGTAGCTCGTCGTTCGTAGGCCGCGGTTCCTTGTAGTTGCACACCCAGACGGGCCCTGCCTGCGGCTGGTCGAACACAAGCATGCAATCCGCATCGTAATAGAAGAATGAGTGCTTCCACGGCGGCTCGGCGAGCAGCGAATCGGGTTGGGAGACGAATTGGTCGACCTTGTTAAAGAATTCCTCGTTGAAAGAGAGCCACACGTGCTTGGGGTGCTGGTAGGTGCCTTTCACGCTATTCACGTAGGTCGCGCTGAGCTCGTAGATAGGAATATCTTCGAAATACATGTAAGCAGGAGGTTGGGTGCCTTGGTAGTGCTCGTCGAAAATTTCCAAGGCCCCGTTCGCCGTCGTGGCAATGACGTTCTCCTGCGCCGCCACGTGGTCGAAGAACAGGGAGAGCATCTTGGCCGTGTAGTCGATGCGCCCCTGACCGCTTTGCATGAACGGGATACACGTGGGCGTGGCTTCCATCTCGTGGGCTTCTTGGTGCTGGTGGAAGAAGATGTAGTCGTTTAGATCGAGATTTCGCAAGTATTGGCCGAACAATGCTTTCCAGTACTCCACGTTCTCGTCCGTGCACTTGGCTTGCGACTCGACATCATTTGGGTCAGTTGAATACGCTTCTGGCTGGGCATAATGGAAAGCTTTGTTCAGGTCGCGTGCGGTCCATTCGATGTTGATGACCCGCCCCCCTGTGCGCACCGGTTTCTTGAAATTCACGGGATTCACGTACCACTGGCCCCACGGTGCGCCGAAATCGGTGATGTTATCCGTGCCGATTTGAAAGGGGCAAGACCCCCACATTCCGGGGATGTCGAGGTCCGCCAGCACGTGGACGAGGGAGGTGCTTCGATAGCCGGTACCCACGACCTTGATCTCAGCCCACGACAGGATGTCCTTGACCGTATTGATCTCGGCATCCACGTGTGCTTTCAGGTCATTCTCGTTCTCTGGTAACATGAGCTCCTTGTTGCGATCCATGCTGTGATCGTCCTTGTTGAGCATATATCCGACCGCATCGCCGAAATCATCGTGAAAACGCGTGAATAGGTCCCGCTCGATCATTGCAGATTTGGGGGAAACCAACCACGTGACGGGGAACATCATTTCCTCGCCCGCCGCGTTGGGCCGACGCTTATGCGCGATTTCCCCCATAGTGAGTATCCCGTGATGGGGAGATCCAAACCCCCATTTCTCGTCCACGAAGTAAGCACTCGAAATCAACGTGTAAACCAGCTTGCCCATGGAATAGGGCATTTCTCACAGGCTCTAAAAACCTTGTGGTTATTTCGGGCATCCTGGCTCGCGCCGGAATACCAAGAATTTCTGCTCCTTGCGCGTGCCGGGCTTGTCGACAACGAGAAAGCCCGAGAATCCGGATTTCGATCCGAACGCTCCAGAAATGATGTCGAGTTCCTCTCGAGATTTCGGGTAAAACTCGATCACGCCACGCCCGCCGGGCTTGATCAAGCCTGCCAGTTGACGTGCAAAAGAATCATAGATCTGCTTGGTGCGGTCCAATTCATCGACCTGCTGGGACAGGAAAGTCATCGCGGAAATACTCACGAGCACGGAAACCACCTCCTGCCGGAACGGGAGCCGTGCCATGTCTGCTTGGACGACGGGGTTATCCAGGTCCCGCAGGGCAAGCATGTCCGCGGACAGCTCGACCCCCACGACGACGGAAAATCCGTCATCGAGAATAACCGCCGTCGAGAAGCCATTCCCGCACCCCGCGTCGAGCACGATGCCAGCGCGGCGGTCGTCGGCGGACAGTGGCTTACCCATGCGCTCGTCCTCGAGCAATGCCAGCGCCCGGCGCGTGGTCGTGGCTTGGATGCGGGCCATCCACCGCGCGTCGTGGTATCCCCGGGCGTTCTCGTCAACGAAGGCGTCCTGGGTCGGCACCTTGCGCCCTCGCGTCATGGGCAGTCGCGCAGGCCTTTCAGGCGTTCCAAGTCCTGCGGAAATTTTTCCGCGTCAGGTGTCTCAACCGTGCCGGGGTGGTCCTTGAACCGGGCATCGTTGATGAGCCATCGGAAGCCTTCAGTACCCATCATGCCCTCGCCGATGTGCGCGTGCCGGTCCTTGTTGCTATCCTTTTCATTTTCCGAGTCGTTGATGTGGAATGCCCGGATCCGGTCAATGCCTAGCTCGGAGTCGACTTCTTTCATGACCTTCTCATAGGACGCCTCGGTCGTTATATCGTAGCCCGCGGCGAACGCGTGGCAGGTGTCGAAGCAGACCCCGAACCGCTTCTGTTCCTCGAGCTGGTCGAGGATACGCCGGATCTCGGACCATTTTCGGCCGACCGTCGACCCTTGGCCGGCCGCGTTCTCCAGCAGGATCATGGTTCCGCTGTCGGGATACTTCTTTGCAATATCGTTGAGCGACGCCGCGATCTGGTCTATGCCCGCGTCCAAGCCCTTTCCCTTCGGAGCGCCGGGATGGAACACGTAGAAGTCCAAGCCAAGCTTGGACGAGACATCATACTCCCATTCAAAACAGGTGACGGATTTAGACAAGATCTCGGGGTCCTCGGCCGCGAGGTTGACGAGATAGGTCCCGTGGCAGAACACAGGTATGTTGCCGTGCTCGGAGCGGTAATCCTTGAAGGAGTCAAATTCCTTGTCCTGCACGGCCCTGCCGGCCCAGCTCCGGTTGCTTTTCACGAAAAACTGGACCGCCTCGCATCCGATGTCCAGCCCGCTGGCGATCGCATTTTCAAACTTCTTAGCCGCGGACTCGTGAGCTCCAATTCGCATGCGAGAACGTAGCCCGGAATTGCTAAAAAACCTTCCGCACATCGGGCCGCGTTCAGCTTCGTATTTTTATCGGGCCTACATTGGTTCTGTTATCAAATATTGGCGGTAACGAATTGTAAAAATAATTACGTGATTTGAATGCCAGAAACCAAGCAAGTCAAGCTCAAGATAATGTATGGAAAGGCACGCCAGATCAACATCATCAAGCGCGATCTCTTCATTTCTAAGGAAGTTCGTGAAAATATGGACAAGGCGGTTCCCAAGATGCGGTACATTACCCCGACCGAACTGAGTGGCAAGTACGGCATCAAGGTCTCTGCGGCCAAAGAATACCTTGCAAATCTGGAACAGGAACATGTCATCCAGCGTGCCGATGCGGTCAAGGACGACCGATTGCTCGTGTATGTTCCGGTTTACGTTGAAAAGGCCAAATCCAAGTAAAAATCTTACCTCTCTTCTCGAATCCCGATTTCAGCATGAAATATCCGCGCGTGTGGTCCCCGCGAGCCCCGAGTTTTTTTCAACACTTGCACTGAAATTTTCATTCGAAACACATTTATAGGAAGGTGCCTGTTAATCAGAATAGAAAGGGGCTGATAGTCGTGGAAAAACCTTCGACGATGAGATATGAGACCATCATGCATAAGTTCGACGAGATCGAGAAGGAAAACCTGCTGCTACGGAAGGAGCACGAGCTTATCCTGCGGCAATCGGACGAGCTCAAGCAAGAGGTGTCCTCCTTGCAACGACGATTCGACAGCATGGAAAAAATCTCGGATCCAACCACCCAGCGCTTCTCGATCAAGGATTTCGCGGAATTAAGCGGAGACGGGACGTCGAAGTTGCTCATCAATGCCATGAAATATGCCGAAACCCACTCTGGCTGCCCGTTTTACCACGATCACTGCCAAGGGAACGACGAGTGCGGCGGCGTGTGGGTGTATCTAGGAAGCCCGTGCTGGACATTCGTGGACCGGATAAAACGGGCCAAGACCGAGGACCCTTGAAGGAAAAATGAAAAGATTTGACCTTTGATTTAAGCCTTTTTTTCAAGCACGAGCAGCTTCGACAGGAAGAGCACGTTCTTTATGTTCTTGAGCAGGCCCTTAACCTTCAACTTGCCAGTGAGCAGGGCCTTCGTGGCCGAGATCGCACCCGTGGATAGGTCGAAAAGGTCCTTGAATTGTCCTGCTATCGTGAAATTGGAGTTATCAATGGCACCGGGGGTCAGCTCTACCTTCCCGTGATCCGCAACGAGGGACACGAATACTGGCTCCGATTGCCCCGCATCCCCAACCAACAACGCGAATATTGCCCGGGTGGAAAATGCCTGCAATTTTGGTTGCCATACTTGTTCCCCTTTTTTTTCTTCGATGATCGAGTTGATCGTGGCGATGAATGTGTCGGTCATGTTTGTTCTGTCAGATGCTTCCGTGGGGGTTCACCGTGAAAAAAGTTAATTCGTATCCAAATTGGATAAACTCCATAAAAGGTTATTTCATCTATCATTAAGTGAGTGCAATGCCAGCAGAAAAAAGCACCGATTGGGCCGCCATGGTGAAGAAGTGGTTGATGGATGAACAAATCTTCAAGGTGAAGCTCCCGAACAACGAAAACGTCGCGTGGGCTTTCGAAGGATCCTACCCGTTCATGCACCCTCAACCAACGTCGATTGTCGTGCTGAACCCGAAGGGCAAGGATTTTATCGTCATCCAGATCGCCATCAAGATGAGCCCGCAACATGAGGAGGCATTTATCAGGAAGGATCCCGACGTGCTGAACATGTTCTACGAGCGGTTCAAGGTTATGTTGCTCGAAAAGGATATATCGTACAATATCGACCAGCAGGCGAACCAGTGGATCCTGACGGAGCAAATCTACTACGAAGGCCTGACCAAGGACCATTTCTTCAAGGATGTCCGCCGGGTGTACAACAGCTCGGTCCTAGGAAACCTGATGATCGAGCAGATACTGAACTCCCCGGCGTCAATTTGATCCAGATTGATGATCACTATGGACACGATCGGCGCACTCAAAGCCGAGACCGGCACGATCATCCTCGCCCATTATTACCAGACAGGCGACGTGCAGGCGATCGCCGATTTTCTCGGCGATAGTTTGGAGTTAGCTCGCAAGGCAATGACCATCGAGGATGCAAGCTACGTCATCTTCGCGACGGTCGATTTCATGGCCGAGGTCGCCAAGATCCTGAACCCGGCCAAGACGATCCTGATGGCCGACACGACGGCCTCGTGTCCCATGGCCAACCAACTCCGGGCCGGTACCGTCCAGGACTACAAGCAAGTCTATCCGGGCCTGCCCGCCGTCCTGTACATCAACACTCTCGCCGAGGCGAAGGCCGAGTGCGACACAATCTGCACTTCCTCCAATGCCATCCCCGTCACCAAGGCCATCGCAGCGGAATGGGGCGTGGACCGGGTGCTCATGGGACCTGACCGCCATCTCGCCAGGCACGTGCAAGTAATGACGGGCCTCGACATCATCGCCATGCCGGAGAAGGGCTGCTGCGTGGTCCACGACCAATTCGGCGCAGAAGATGTCAATTTCCAGCGCGACCAGCACCCAGACGCGCTTCTCATCGTGCACCCCGAGTGCAGGCCCGAGGTCCAAGACGCGGCCGATTTCATCGGTTCTACGAAGCAAATGATCGAGTACATGGAGCGCGACCTGGACCGGGAATATATCGTCGGCACCGAGAGGGGCCTCATCGATCATGTCCTCGCACTGCATCCCAGTGCAATGCTCTATCCCCTCGCCCCTGTTCCCACCGGCGGAATCTGCAAGAACATGAAGAAAACCACCGTCGCCAAGATTCAAGCCCTCCTGGAAATCATTAAGGACGGGGGCGATCTCGCCCCGTACGAGATCATGGTCGACCCGTCGGTGGCAGAGGGCGCGAAACGGTCGATCGACGCCATGTTCACTTACATGCAGCAGTGATGCGCCATGCCCGTGGAGAAGACCATCCATCTCCTGTCGAGCGGCATCGACTCGCCCGTCGCAGGCTACCTGCTCATCCAGGCGGGCATCGAGCCCATTTTCCTATTCTTTGACGCCAATCCTTACAATACCGAACGAACGAAGCAGGTTGCCATCAAGCTCGCCTCGAAGCTCGCGACCATAGCGGGACATAGCTTCAAGATGTACATCGCCCCGCATGGCGGGACCATGTCGGCCATGAAGGCGGCATGGACCGAGGCCGAGCAAAAATACAGCTGCCTCTTTTGCAAACGGATCTATTACCGCATCGCCGTCGAGATCGCCAAGCTCGATGGAGCCCAGGCCATCTCGACTGGCGAAATCATCGGCGAGCAGGCCTCCCAGACCATTGATAACATGACGCTCATCCAAGATGCCATCGGCACGTTCCTCATCGTGCGGCCGTTGCTCACCATGGACAAGCAACAGGTCATCGACATCGCGAGGAACATAGGAACGCTGGAAATAAGCAACGAGAGCAAGGATCCCTGCCAGCTGGCCCCGAAATTTCCCATCACGCATGGGCGGATAGAAACATACAAAAAGATCGAAGAAAAAATCGATGTTCCAGCGCTCCTTCAGAAAGTCATGTATAATCTTGAAATCATCGATATTTTGCCAGCAGATATCGAATAAGTGGCGTAAGTATTCAATGTTCACGGGATGTCGATGGGATAGGTCCGGTATTTCTTGTACGTCTCCATCATGACCGCGACGTTGTCGAGCCGGCAGGAATCTGTCAGATCCGTGCATGGTGAGAACATGTACCCCCCGCCCGGGGCTCCATCCCGAAGGCATTTCTTGACTTCGTCGGCTACTTCCTCGTGCGTGCCGTACGGGAGCAACCGGGACGAGTCGATGTTCCCAACGAGGCTCAGCCTGTCACCATATGTTTCCTTGCAATGCTTGAGATCCATACCCGCCACCGGTTCCAGGGATTCATGCGCATCGAGCCCGATCTCGATGAAAAACGCGTAATACGGCTCGATGAAGCCGTCCGAGTGCATCATCACGATCTTGCCTTTTGAATGTCCGATCTCGATCATCTTGGCCAGGTGGGGAATGATGAACTCTTTATACATGGTAGGAGACAGGATCGGCCGGCCCTTGTAAGCACAATCATCGGGAATAATAATGACGGGGGCCTCGGTCTTGGCCAAGAAGTGCATTTTCTTCAACGCGGGTTCCATGATGAAATCGCAAATCTTTCGCAACAGGACTGGATCCCGGCGAGCAAATTTCCCGATCGAGTCGATGCCGATCGACGCAATGAGGGGTTCCATCAACAAACCAACACTTGGGATCTCGAGAAAGTCGTGGTCGAACCCCATGCGCAGCGCCGCGTTGAACTCGTCCACGTGCGAATCGGCAATATCACCGACGACCCGGCCCTCGTTCCACGCTTCCCAAAGCTCCCTGGTCTTGAGCAACCCGTCCACTTGGAACCCGTGGGGGTGCCCCATGAGGGTCTCGTTCTTCACCAGCGTGCCGGCGCCGGTCACGACGTAATCAGGGTTGATATTCTTGTATCGGTCATTGAAAACTTTGACCATTTGAGCGTGGTCCTCGTTATAGGATAGGGAGGGGCCTGCCGATCCACACCAGCTCGAATCGAAGCCATAATACTTGTGGATCGTGATGTCCTTGTTGGGGAGCAGGATCACGTCGTTTTCGTCGATGACATCTCCCAATTGCTCGTCGAATTGCTTCGCAAAATACTCCATAATGCCTTGCACGAACGAATAGACCCTGTCTGGTTCACCCTCGTGTTTCAGCGAGGTGACGATGCCTTCTGCAACGTCCATGACCTGCATTCCGTCGCGTGGGCATAAAAGGCTTAGAAGTGAAGAAAATCGGCCAAATGAAATTAAGAAATTGCCGAGAATAACTTGAAAACTGATTGCTTTCCATCACTCTAATATCCGATTGGGAGCTAGATCGATGATTTTTATGCCGAATGCCATCCATAGAACCGTATCTCACGTACTCACTCTCGTCCTGGCATTCTCGATGGTTTCATTCGCGTTTAGTGCCTTTCAACAGACGCAGACGACCAATCCTGCAACAGGCACGAATAATGAGGCGCTCGGAACCGCCGGAACGTTCACGCCAACCAACCAATACCAAGGGAAGGGGAACACGCTGCAGGGAACCGCCACGGCGAGCTACACGACGAGCCAAACAGGGCTCGGCGTAACGAACATCTCGGCAACGACGGTGCCACTTGCCATAGACAGGGCCCACGGGTGGTCGGGTACCAGCGTGTCTGGCAACATCTCGAACATCCAAGACACCCGGGACTGGATCACGGCCGGCGCCGGTAACGCGGCGATTGTTTCAGGCATTCTTGCCAACCATATTGCTGAGAACACCACCTATCCCATGAACAACACCGGTTACTTCCCGAACGTGGATAACCCGGTGGCCGTCTACCAGACCGAGCACGTGCTTGCCAATGCAAGCTACATGGCAATCAAATTGCATTTTGCCTACGTGCATATCTTGGCCGGTGATTATATCAACGTGTTCGACGCCGTGGATAACGTGATCTACGACATTCCAGGGCCAAGTAATTCCACGGATTTCTGGAGCCCGTGGCTCGCTTACGGGCAGATCAAGATCGGGTACATCTCGACGGCCAACAGCACGACCACGCCATCGGATCTCTACCTCATCGACCAGTACGAGTACGTTCCCGTTGCCCAAACGTACACAATTAAGCCAGCCTTGCAATCATTGCATCCTTACGCGCTGACAAACGACAGTAACCCCGAAACCTCGATCGTCGCAGCGAGCAGTGCAAAGTATATGCGGGTCCATTTCTCCTTGATAGATCTCATGCGGCCAGATCCTGCGGACCAAGCCGAACTCATACTCCTCGATAACCAATCCATTAACAATTTTAGTTACTCGTATAATGACTTCTATCCTTGGACTGAGTTTTACCAAGTGGACGTGTGGTCGCCGTGGTTGAACACGAACAGCATCACGTTCAACATCACGATCTTGGGCAATCCGGGCGTGCCGCCAACGGGCGACCCTGGCGGGTACACGGTCGACAAGTATCAACTCTCCAACTACGACCCGTCACAGTACGAGGCAAATGCGATAAATATTTCAAACCGGCCCATTTTTTGGAATCATTATAACGCGTCCACTGCACTCGGAAAAGATAACATGACATTTTCGGCTCCCGTGGGAACGACGTACATGCGTTTGAACCTCTCCTTTGCATGCTTCAGCAGCGGTGTTGATTACCTCGTCTTTTATGACAACGAATCAAATTGGATTTATGATCTAACTGGCGATAACTATAATGTCATGACGCCGTGGTTTCAAACGGATAGGATCACGATCTCCTATCTGTCAAGTGGGGTTCCTTATTACCTGACGAATCTGGACATGGGTGCCCAGATTATCGGACTCGACTACACGATGAATGCGACCCTAGACTTGGATGCCCGGATGAATGGGTGGAATTTCACTTCTGATTATTCCCAAATTGGCGGAAGAGCCTCTAGTTTCAGCGGTATCCGAGGAGGCAAACTTGCCTTGGGAGTCTCCTTGGTAGGCATCAACGACACCGGGCCGAGCAGCTATCCTTACAGCTATGGCACGTTCGCCTATGAACCAGATGACTTGGCCGAGTTCTCCCAGGTTTTCCGTCTCCCGCGTGGGCCGATCGAGAACGGTTACTTCTCGGTTGACTTTTTCGGACAAAAAGTCATGCCTTCAAGTGACATGGAGATGTTCGTCGCGATTAACAACACGATCATTTACACACGGTCGTTCGCGCTGATCTCCGAGCAACCCAATTCGTGGTCGTCCACAGGTAAGATTTACATAGCCGTTTGGCAGAACCTCACCGATCTGTTTTCAGGATTAACAGCGGGTTCGAGTATCATGTTCTCGGTGGGTATCAAGTACACAAGCCCGTTCTCGGTGGAGTATTCATACTACCCCAATGGGGATCGCCAAGTGATGTTCTTCAACGACATCAAGCTCGTGCTCACAACCGCCGCGAACGCGACCCAGCCAGACATTGATCTGCAGGTGAACGGCGCGTCGTTAACGTCTTCCCAGACCGAGTGGGGGATGGCAAGTTTCACGCTTCTAGGGTCATGGACATCGAGCCCCATCGATCTTGCCTTCACGACGAGCTCCCCCTTGATTTCCTTCACCGCCACGTTCAATGTTCAATTGCAAGAGCAAGTGAATTCCTCGTACGGTCAATCGTTCACCAATCAGGGCACGGCGTTCACGGCCGTGGCTGGCGCGAACTCGTCGTGGGCGTGTTACGAAAACATGTACATTCCTTCAGGGTATCAAGATTACAACTTGACGGTGACCAAACCACGGCCATGGGTGCTGGACAGCGTGCTCGATCCGACGGGGATCCCGGCGGTTTTCTCTGGCGGCGGCTTGAACCAATCAACCTTTTCCATACCCACAACCACGGCAGGCTGGTTCTTGATCAGCGCCCACTCAGCCAACGTCCTGGGAACGACCATGATCTCCACCGATAATGCCACGTGGGTAACGGGATCGACGCTCAGGAACCAAGAAACCTTCTACACGAGAACGAGCTTCTCGCCGCCCCTCGCGTCTATTTCCGGCAATGCTTTCCTGCTCATCCAGAACCCGGCCGGCCATTCGTGGTACGAGGCGAATGCCAGCACGCGGACCACGGCCTATTTATGGCTGGGCAAGGTAACCTTCGGGTCGGTGAATAGCACCAGCGGCATCTACACCGGGTTTGTCGCGTGGGAGAATGGCACCAGCGCGGGAATGACGAGCTTTACCGTGGTGGAAATTCACAGCTCCCTGCTCGAGATTTCATCCCCGAGATTCTCCACGACGACCAACAAGACCACCCAGCAAGCTCGATCCGTCGTCCCGCTCCTGGTAACATTGAACGACACCTTCTCGAACGTTCTCGTCGCGGGCTCGAACGTGTCATATTCCTGGGCAGACGGTACCGGTGTTCTCCACGATGACGACAACGGCTCGTACGATGCCGATATTATCCTGCCACAGACTACGGGTTTGTTCACCGTGACCATCACGGCTTACATCAACCAGACCTACACGGTGGCCCAGACCACGTTCTTGATATCCGTCCAGATTCCCACATCCCCTGAAACGTTGCTCGTCGACGCCATCGGTATCGGGATCATTATCGCAGGGCTCTTCGGCTTGCTGTTCGTCGTGTACCTGCGCCCGCGCATCATCAAGCGTCGGCTCACGCAGTACGAGGAAGTCAAGACGTGCATCGTGCACAAGGGCCCGATTAAGGAAGGGCTTACCTATGTGTGCCCGACCTGCGGTAGTCTATATTGCACGACGTGCGCGCAGGCACTGTTCAACAATCACGAGGCCTGCTGGACCTGCAAGACCCCGATCGCCCCCTTCGTCGTGTCATTCCAAGACGAGTGGCGGTCAAGCTTGCAATACCTGATGATCTACGTGAACGGGACCGACGAGCCCGTCCACCAGCAGTCCCTCGGCAAGGAAGAGGTGATCATGCAGGACATGCTCGCCTCGCTGCAACGGTCGATCCTCCAGAACATGGCGGACCTCTGGAAGAAGAAGCAGAAGGCCGGCGTTCTGGAATACTTCAACTCGAAGATCTTGTTCCACCGCGGTGACTTCATCACGCTCGTCATCGTCTCGAAGTTCGAATCATCTTTTATCAAGCAAAAGATGGCAGAGTTCGTGGAGGAGTTCGAGGAATTCTTCTACGATGCGAGCAAGAAAACGTGGCGGCAGGGGAGCCGGGACACGCTCGCCACGACCATCCAAGGATTAATCGAGAAGATGTTCGTGAATCCCTCGATCGAAGAGGTCACCGAGCAGGGCCCAAAGGGCAAGGGGAAAGGAAAGGGAAAGGGTAAGAAAGCCCCGAACGAGAGCTACGTCAATCCAGCGGACGCTGCCCACAAGTTGGCCAAGCCAGGGGACATCTCACCGAAAAAGGGTCCCCCGCCCAAGGCGTCAGCACCGGCTAAATCGGATCGTTCCCAGAGGAAAAAAGCATTCATCCCGGTTGCATTGCCGCCCGAACCAACAGAAACGGAAAACAAGCCAGTGGAAGAACAAGACATCGAGAAGGCAAGGGCCCAGATTGCCGAATGGCTCGGCGAGGAAGTGATGCCCTCGCAGGTAAGTCCCGCGCCGATGACGGTAAAGAACTTGCCAGTGGTCCCCGCACCGGAAGCACGGGAATCCGAACCTCCAGTAGAAAGCACGACCGATGAAGAACAACCTACGGGCAGTACCGAAGAACCGGCGCCAGAGGAAAATCGAGAACCCGACAGCCAAGCATAAGTCTTTCCTATGTTTCTCAAAATTTTTTACTCTTTTATATTCACCACGATGTAAAAGTCGTCTCCACGTTAGATCGCGTTAAATTGGTTTGCGTGAAATCGCAAACTCAAAAACTCGTGGATAAGATCCCAACGGCGGATAGCTTGCATGGAATCCGCCGATTTCCGTGCCATTTTTATACAACAATTCGATAGCAGATTGCTCACCGGGCATGGTGAAAGTACATGGAAGTGCTCCATCTGGGAGATTTCGACCTCGCCGCCCCGTTACCGGATTGGTGCGATATCAACATCATCACCAAGGACCTGCGAGACGTGCTTGACACGCTTGATCCAAAAAAGTTCACGGACCGAGCAGAGTGCCGGGAGATGCGGATTTCAATTGCCAAAACCATCGCGCTTATGCGGGAGGAAAAAGCGGTCGAAAATCGCATCACTTTGGCTAAGGACATTCTCGTACAACTCGATCAGTTCAGGTTACGCAACGCTGGCATCGCGAGGACGTGATGGTACGGGCTTGCAGGTCTGACCGCAATTCTTTGTTTCTTTTTCACAGAACCCGATGTAAGGACAAGTTATAAATGGACAAGATGGATAATCTGATAAACCACGTGCTAACTGGTGAAAAAAAATGTCAGACGAAGATATGACCGCACAACTCACGGCCGCCCTGCAAAAATGGGCCGACGTGGTGAACAAGCCAGAAGTCGGAGAGCAATTCGCAGACTTCAACAAGACCATGCAGCTGGTCTTTCCGGACGTTAATGTGAACCTGAAACTAGTCATCAAGGACCAATCGGCCACGGTCGAGGAGGGCTTCGACGAGGGCGCAGACATGAGCCTCGAGATCACGTCGGAGATGTTCCTTGGCATCGTAAACGGAACGATCGACCCCATGGAAGCATTCATGAATGGCGAACTAAAGCCCAAAGGCGACATGGGGGACCTTGAAAAGCTTCAGGTGCTCATGGAAGAGAGTTGAACCTTCTTTTTTCTTTCCAGCACGACCGGAACATCTTTTTCAAGAGGGGTTTAAACATGGATCCGATAGGATACAACAAAGACAAAGCAAACAAGGTGCTTGAAAAGCTGGGCATTGATGTCTTGATCGCCTCGACCCCTGTCAATGTGTTCTACACGTCGGGGATCCCGACCCTGCACGTTGCCCCGAACCCGATCCTCTACGTGCTCTCCAACCAGTTCCCCACGCTCGTCCTCGTTCGCGGGGATGGTGAGGAGGCATTGATAAACTGGATTACCTACCAGAGCACCTCGAAATTCTCCTGGATCTCGGACGTGAGCGGCATCCCTTCTCCCAAGGCCGCGATCGAGAATCTTCGCGCCAAGATCGAACAATGGGGCTTCAGCGAGGGGCGCATCGGGATCGAATCGCTTGCCCCGCGGTATCAAGCAGATTTCTTGCGGGAAAAGTTTCCCTCGGCCACCTTCGTGGACGCGGACCAAGCGTTCCTGGAGATGCGGCTCGTGAAGACCGAGGAGGAGATCGCCCGCATCAGGAAGTCGACCGAGATTTCCGAGGCCGCCATCTCCACCATGATCGATGCCGTGGCCGAGGGGATGACCGATTTTGATCTTCTCCAAATCGCCCGCAGGGCCATCGTGGACCGGGGCGCGGAGGGCTGGGACCACCTGACACTTGGCATCGGCACGTCCGATCCCGAGGCACCCGGCTCGGGCACGGTCGTGGGCCGGGGCGATATCTGTCGCTTCGACATCGGGACCGTCTGGCAGGGCTACATCTCGGACGTGAGCCGTCACGTCGTGATCGGCGACCCGCCTGAGGGCTCGACCGCTGCCATCGACCGTATGATCCAGTTGCAGGAATTCACCGTGGATAACATCAGACCTGGGGTCAACACCAAGGAACTTAGTAAGCAGGTGAAGGATTTCGGCAAAAATCTCGCTGAAAAGAAGGGGTCGAACTACGTCACGGTCCACAGCCTCGGGCTGGAGGTGGAGGAATGCCACTTGCTAAGCCCCATGAAGATCATGGATATTGCCTTCGAGGAAAACTTTGTCATGGACATCGAGGTGTGGGAACCATTCCGGGTCGAGGGCGGGATGTCCCTGCTCGGCGTCGAGGATTGCTACCGGGTCACCGCCGACGGGTGCGAAAGGCTATCAAGCCTCGACAAGCACATCACTATCAAGTCTTGAACACGGCCACCAGAAGTGAACGACATGCGAGTCAAGGACAAGGTATGCATCCTGACGGGCGCCGGCTCGGGCATCGGGCGGGCGACCGCGATCCTTTTCGCCCGCGAAGGCGCCATCCAGGTCATCTCGGACGTTGACGAGGCGGGCCTGCAGGAGACCATGGATCTGATCGACGACGAGGCCAAGGAACGGACGACGGCTGTCCGCTGCGACGTCACGAACTCAGCCGACGTGAAGGATATGATCGACAACGCCGTCGCACAGCACGGGCGCATTGATGTGCTCATCGCCAATGCTGGCGTGGTCAGGGTCGGTCCAGTTGACACCTTCCCCGACGAGGATTATGACCTGCTCATCAACGTGAACCTGAAGGGAACCCACAACACGTGCAGGTACGCCGTTCCCTACTTCAAGCAGCAGCTGTTCGGGTCGATCATCACGCTCGCCTCGGTGGCGTCTCATATCGGTCAGCCGAACCACGCGAACTATTGCTCGACCAAGGCGGGCGTGCTCGGCTACACCAGGGGGTTGGCCTTGGATATGGCACCGTTCAACGTGCGCGTGAACAGCGTGAGTCCAGGATCGACGGAAACGCCCATGTTGCAGGGTGATTGCAAGATCGAGGCCGAGCAACGGGGTGTTTCATACGAGGAGGTCAAGCACGAGCGTGAAAAGGAAGGTGTCATCCCTCGATGGGCAGACCCGGCCGAGATCGCTACCTGTATCCTGTTCCTCGCAACCGAGGATTCCAGTTACATGACGGGCAGCGATATGCGGGTCGATGGTGGCTGGACCACGCGGTAGAACGCATTTTATTCAACTTTTTATCATATTTTTAGGTTTTGGCCTGAAAATTACGACCAAAACCTGCGATTATATCGCAATACGGCATCGATACATCGTTGATGCTCGACGAGTGATTTTCCACGACATGATTGGCATATCGAATTGCTTCCAGCCGGGGATTGCCTTCTCCGTTGCATTTTTACTTCCCTATCACCGACTTCCGTCGGTGATACCACACCGACGGAAGGCTTTCATCATCCTTTTATACCAATCAGTACCAATATTTTCAACCCAGTCAGTTATTGGGTGGTGAGAGAAAATGTCATGGGATGAAAATTTTTTCGATAACGTGGAAGTCCACGACATCGAGCTGGACGTGGACGGGAACATCGTCAGCTTAAAAATCCCGATCCTGCAACCCGTATTTCACATGGCAACGGGAACTTGGTAGCCGAATTCCACGCCAGCCATGGTATCGTTGATTGTATCGACTAGGGTATAGACCGGCACCGTGTGGAGCCAATCGTACGAGGCGAACGATCGCTGGTAGATCTGGGTCGTGCAGTTCACCCCGAGTCCCTCGAAATCGCTGAACACGTACCCGTCGGTGGGGAACAGGAGACGGTTGTAATTAGCGGTCGTGCTGTCGAAGGTCATGACCACTCGAATCGTGTTGGTCTCGATGGTCATGACCTGCACGAGGGGGATCGATGCCGAGCCAAACCGGTCAGTGTACGTGACCCAGTCGGAACGATTCACCTGAAACTCGTAACATACCCCGTCGGTGGCGCGCTGGAAAACCTCGACGCCGCCACCCCCAGTCGGCTGTCCTAGGATAATTCCCATCCGGACGCCCAGCTGGCGACCCTGCAGGTACATTGACGCGAATCGGCCGTCAAGCGAACCCAAAACCGAGCCGGTCTGGGTCCTGCCCACGCCGGCGATGATTGAGAAATCATCGGCCGTGCTATTTGCAGGCTGGCCGGTGTAGTACCAGCCCCACGGGTAATCGATGTCGGGCGTCCCGTGCGGGAAGCTGGACCCCCAATTCATGTCACAGTAGATGCGGAACTGCGGGCCCCGCATAATGGGATAGGTCGTGCCGTTGATGGCGACTGTCCCGTTCACCTCGGCATCGTATGCATAGGTGTTCCAAGCGATTAACCCCGCTTGCCGTGCGATGCCCTCGATGTCCTGCTCGCCGTACCAGCCGGCGATGCGAACCACGGAGAGGTTCCATGACACGGTGCTAGTGGCGGAAATGTCTTCCGATGCCCACACTTGACTGGAATCATTCAAGTTCCCGAGGAGGTGGTAATGGCTCGCGTCGATCACGTCGATTTGGCCAGCTTGGGCTATCGTCACGTTGAAATCGCCAGAGGTGGTGAACTGGCTGAGGGGGTACTTGTAATATAGTTGGAACCTTGACGTGCGGTTCACTAGGGCCACCAACATGTACGCTCCCGTGTTGGTCAGATTCGTGGCCGGCCTGCTCATGCTGTAGACAAACGCAAACGTCATCCCCGTGGCGTAGTCTTTCAGCGAGAAATACCACCACTGGAAAAAGGGCTCAGTCGTCGGGTACTCCGCGCCTCGGTACCGCTCGTAAGTGGTCCCGGGGTTCCAGATGCCATCGGGGCCGATCGTTATGCCAAGGTAGACCCAGGGCGTGGCGGCCATAATCCCGAGAATCGCGACCGTTAGGATAGCTACCTTCCAGCGGCGGGTGAGCCGATGCTTGCGTATCGCGCGTGCCATCGTGATTCTCCCGAATGCCAGCTTCTTCTGAAGCTGTATGTTAATAGTGTAAAAAAATCACAGGGTCATACCGCCGTCGACGGACAGGGCCGTGCCGGTGCAGAACTCGTCGGTGATGAGGAAAAGCACGCCCTCGGCGATCTCCTCGGGGCGGCCGAGCCGGCCCATGGGTTGTCGAGCGACGAGGTTCCTGCGGGTTTCCTCAGGGTCATCGGTGTCGTTGATGCGATCTCCGAGGGATGGCGTGTCGGTGGTCCCGGGGCAGATCGCATTCACGCGAACCCCGTCGCCGATGTAGTCGGCGGCCATGGCCCGTGTCAATGACAGGACGGCACCCTTCGAAGCCGTATAGGCTGCGCGGTCCTTCACGCCCTTCAGCGCGACCGAAGAGGCCGTGTTGACGATGACGCCACGGCTTTCCTTGAGGTAGGGCAGGACGGCCTTCGACAGCAGGAACACGCCGCGCACGTTGACCGCCATGGTCTTGTCCCACGCTTGCACCGTGCACTCGTCCAGCCGGCCTGGTATCACGATGCCCGCGTTGTTGAACAGGATGTCGATGCGGCCAAACGTGGCGATCGTCGCGTCCACGATCGATGCCACGTCCTCCTCCTTGGACACGTCACCTTGGGCGAAGAAGGCCTCGCCGCCCGCATCCATAATCTCCTGGACGATGTTCGGCGTCGTGGCATCAGATAGATCGGCGCAACACACCTTCGCGCCCTCGCTGGCGAACAACTTGGCCGTGGCCTCGCCGATGCCCGCGCCGGCCCCGGTCACGATGGCCACCTTCCCTGACAGTTTTCCAGTTCCTTGGTTTGACATAATCATTCACCTCAAGCTCACGACCGGGGCAGCGAGAGCATCTCCCGCGCCTCGGCACCGGTCGCGACATCCCGGCCCATGTCCTTGGCGAGCTGCGCGAACCTCGCGACGATTTCAGCATTGTCGTTTGCAGGCACGCCGGGGCTGATGAAGGGATTGTCCTCGGTCCCGACACGGATGTTCCCCCCGTGGCTGATCGATGCCACGACGATGGCCATCTGCTCGGCGCACGTGCCCATGATCGACACGCTGTGCACGCAACCGGGCGGAAGATACTTCACCCGGTGGTAGTACTCGTCCACGGTCGGCGGCGACCACGTCCCACCTGGCCAGTTGAAGAACATCGTGCACACCTGCGGGGATGGCTTGCACCAGTCGAGTAATCCTGCCTGGAGCAGGTGGTTCAGGTTCCAGTAGGATCCCATATGCCAGACCTCCCACTCTGGGCGGATGTTGAATTCCTGCGTCCGCGTGCAATAGGCTTCGAGTTCTTCCAGCTCGTGGATGACCCGGATAGGAACGGGGAAGGCTTCATCGTGATGGTTCAAGATGATCGAGAGCATGTCGGCGCCGGACGCGAAATGGGCATCGCGGTCCTCGATGTGAAATGAACTCATGCCGCACTGGATGATCGCATCGGGACAGCGATCCCGGACCTTGTTCACGACATATGATTCCTCGCCGGATGGGAGGTGGATGTGGAGGATCGCCGCGCCCGCCTCGTAGCACGTGATGGCGGATTCGATGAGATCCTCGGTGTTGAGTGCCCAGTTCTTGACATCGGGATGGATCCACGAATTCGCGGTCGTAGCGGTGATGATGAGCTTGTCCATGTTGTTAATGTCTATCAATCTATGTCACTTGATCTAATCGTGTTATTTTTGGATCAGGTGTCAACTATGCGATTAATATTAAATCGATTCCGGGAGCGAGGAGTTAGTTCCTAATTCAAGACACCCTTCTGCTACAAGCAGATGGAGTCTCGCACGACTACAACAAACGAGAAAAAGTGGAATGAAAAAAAGCGATTGGCGCATTAACGCGTTAGAGCTGGAATCATGGCCTGATCGTCGAAGGAGCAAGGGGTGTTTCCTTGGGACGACCACGCTCGCCTCGTCTCTCGTGCCGGGTGTTTACATCGTAATAATGCGGTTGTCCGTCTGGTTTCGTACCTTCCGGGGCTTTCGCGCTGGTCAATCGTTGTCTCCCTTCCGTAGCAGCCTGCCTCTTGTTCCGGTAAGAATCGCCATGATGGAGCGGGACGCAGATATCGGCGTGCACTTCGTAAAGTTGCAGGGAAGTAAACCCAGTTCCGCAACCGGGGCAACGCCAGATCATTGTTTTTCATCCTCCGTTGCCCGGCACCAGCACAGTGACGAGCCACTACACCCGCACCCGTGCTGCACAGAAAAACTAAATATAGTAAAATTAGACATAAAGATATTAAACTATCTTGTGGATATGATATTAACTATTTTCCGTTATAGACGTTCAGAAGATTCTTTCTTCGAATTGCCTGCTCTGTGGCCCTTCAATTTCTATTCGGGGGTTGAAGAATGGAGCCTTGCCAGCTTTTGAAAATCATCGAGATTCATGTTCGATGGCACGCCGAGCCTTGAAAGGATGGCAAGCATCTCGTGGATAGAGATTTTGGCGATTTCAGCAGCTCTCTCGACAGAGATTTCTTGCAAAGCATATTTCTGGACGGCAAAATTGAGTCTCTCCTGTTGTAACCCATCGATCAATGCTTTTTTCACGAGTGCAGCTCGATCAAGATGTTCTTGCTTTGCAAGATCCTCGAATTCCTGAACGACGTTTTTATCGATCCTTATGTTGAGTTGCTCGGTCATGGTTTTTACCTTGGTTGTTATTCGTGTAATCCTTTCTTCTTGGCGATTTCTGATGCTCTCGTTTTAAAGAAATCTACGATCGAAAGTTTTAATTGTTTGAGGGTTGCCAACCTCCCAAATTTCTCGTTGAATTCTTCTTCTGCCAAGACATTTTTATCGAAGAGGTCAAGCAAGATGAATTCTGATGTTTTCGGTATTAGGCCGCGGCCGACCGCATAGTTAACGGCTTGGCGATCATCGCAAACAAGAATCGCCTCATCGCTCAAACAATATTCTATCGTTTCTTTTTCACCTTTACCGAGATTTGAAATGGAAGATGTTAAGATTAATTCGCTTTCTTGTATATGGATAACACAATTATCGATATTTTCTTTGAGTGTCTTTGCATCTGGATGCTTTCCTTCATCTTCAAGTAATTCATCTTTCACGGTAACACATATATTGACACGCCCGAGGCATGGCAAGAGTTCCTTCGCCCCGATTTTTGTGAGATAGATCAAGGAACAGGCGTCGTAGTAGTATTCAGTCATCTATCTTACATATGAAATCATGCGTATTATAACTTATTTATTAATTGATATGAATGCTATCAAGTATTTTACAGATCAAATGATTGATTCTTTATGGATTATGGAAGGAATGTAAGCACCTTGCGCGTTTTACATTTAAAAACAAGTTAATTTGTACGTGGGTTAAAGATCAAAGGCTCCGGTTTCAATTCGCGTGTATAAATAAAAAAGAAAGAATCACCAATTGATGCCACGGGCATAGTTCTGCTGGATCATAGGCTGCAGGTCCTGCAACACCTGCCCCGAGCCCCCGTTCGACGCAAGGTCGTAGAGCTCGCTCATGGTCGCCGGTGCACCTTTCTTGGCGGATAGGTAGCCGAGCAAGACGACGGCCACCGCGGCCTTGGCTTGCTCTGGCGTGAATTCGGGCTCCGTGTCGTTCAAAATGCACTGGGCGAAGTAATTGTCCTCGTGGAAGAATGAAATCTTGTAATAGAGGGGGTATGCTCCATGTTCCAAGCCCTCGATTGTGTAGTACTCGCCCTTCTTCTCCGCAGCGGGCGCGGACGAGAATAGGCGAATCGGGTCTTTCCACGAGTGATCTTCGAGAAGGTGGCCTTTAGTCCCGTGCAGCTCGGTGTTGTTATTTAGTGGATGAATGGCCGTGGAGGAGACGATCACGTTCACGATGGCGCCGTTCTCGAATCGGAGGTTCATTATGGCGTTGTCCTCGCCCTTGTTCTCGGGGGAATTGATGGCCTTGGACAGCCACGCCTGGCCGCTCTCGACCTTGCTATCGAGCAAATATTGCAGGAGGGCAAACTTGTGCACGCCTTGGTCGGCGAGCACTCCACCGCCGCCCCGGTCGAGAGTAAATTGCCAGTTATTCGCATCGGTGAAGTGCTTGACGGGCACGAACGCACCCTCGTAGGTGCGGCCGAGGTACACGTCACCCAGCATCCCGTCGGCAATGAGCTCCCGCATCTTGTTGTGGGCCGGCAGGAAACGGTGATTCTCGTCGATCATGAACTTCACGCCGGCCTGCTTGGTTGCGGCGATCATCTCGTCACATTCTTCGAGACTGGTCGCCATTGGTTTCTCACAAAGGACGTGCTTACCTGCTGCTGCAACCTTTTTAACCATTTCAACGTGAAGGAAGTGCGGCACGGCGATGAGCACCGCATCCATATCGGCATTTGCGAGAAACTCATCGATGTCCCCGAAGTAGGGCGTGGCACCGACGCGCTTGGCCAGCTTCGTTGCCGCTCCCTCATTGATGTCAAAAACTGAAGTGAATTTCACGTTACCATCGTCCCGGCCCTTCGACGCGTTGACATGCATACCGCCCGCATCGCCGGCACCAATTACTCCAAATTTCACCTGTTCTGTCATATGATCTCCATCCTGATTGTGTGGTAAATAGACGTTATGCCGACCAGCCATAAAGAAGTAGCTTGTTCCCGATCTTTCCAGCTCGGCCCGAGCCGCCCGGTATGGTCCCGGGCACTTCGACTCATCCAGTATTCACGGGAGAAACACGGCAAGTTGCAATCAAGCCAACGAGCCCAAATTTCGTGCTATATCTTGTCCTTGGCCTTCAAGTCCGCTAGGACGCTGTCTGGGTATTTCGCCTTGTAAAACGGGAGTGAATCGAAGAAATGGCTGAAGATGGCGGTCTTTCGAGATGGCTTGTTTTTCCCGAGATTCGCTGCCTTGAAAAAGACCTGGCGATAGCCTTCAGCGAGGTGCCAACCAGAGCGAGACACCAGGCCGTGTATGATAGCCAGCGGGAGATGGATGCGTCCCATGCTGTTGAGCAACCAAGCTTGTGTTTTATGGCAGGCAATGAGCTGGTTCGTGAGTTCCTTGTCGGCTTTTCCGAACCCGAAGAAGAAATTCGGCGTGAGGGACTGGTAAAAGTACAGCTTCGGCGTGTATCCAAGCATTCCGTGGTAGATGGCGTGGAACACGGCCCGACCGTGGTACGTGTGATCGTGGTGGTAGTACCACGTGTAGATGGGCTCGGAGGCGAATACCACGTCGGGATGCTCGGCGATCAGGTATGCCGCGACACGATCCACGAACTCACGGTTGAACGGCACGAGTCCGTCGACGTAGCCGAGGAACGTGATGTGGTCTGGGTGGATGCCGTGGATGGCCTGCGCTGCATAGAGTTCCCTGGTCCGTACATTTGCCAACACGTCTCCCTTGAATCGGTCGTACTTATCCCCCGAGGAAGTGTCCATAGGCGAGCTAGCTAGCCCGAATTCACCCTTCGTGATGGAACAAATGCAGACGTCATTGCCCCTGCTAGCAAGGTAGTGGATCAGGTGCCCGCAATTCAGCTCGAGGTCGTCGGGGTGTGCTTGGAAGAAGACGAACTTGGACAAGGTGAATCGATAATGCTTGGGTAGCGATTGGTGAAAAATCTGCTGGCGCGATAAAAATTAATGACCATTGTAAGTAACACGTAGCTCAAGTGAAATATGAAGAAGGGTTGTTAAACAGTTCCTCTGAACTTGGCCAATGTTGGACATGACTCGGTAGAGTTTCCTTAAGTTGGAACAATTTTGCGTCATTGGCTTCTAAAGTCCCCAGATCGACAAAAAGCAGAATGGCAAGGGGCCATCCCTAACATAGACCAATGTGCTTGCCTTTATCTACTTGTCGGGGCTCCGACAAGTAGTCTATTTTTACGTGTTCGCGAACCTAGCGCCAACGCCCTCGGCGATGCAGGCGATCCTGATGATCGGGAGCATCGGGCTCATCATCGCGGCGATCTTCCTGCTCGGCAGGCGCGGGGCGCAGCTGGAAGAGATAAAATGAAAAAAAAGTCAGTTTCAACCCTGGTTTTCCGCTCTCATGGCCAGTATTTTTCGTATTCGTTCCATATCCTTCGGGTACGTGAAATACACGAGCGTGAACAGGATCAAGCAGGCGAGCCATGGGAAGAAGCAAGAAACCCACAAACCCATAGCAAGCGGGTGGGCGTCGGCAAAAGTTCCCGCCAAACTATTGTTGTAACCGAATGCCGTTGCCACGTACGTCACGATCAACGGCCCGAATGCAGCGAGACTGCCCTCGAACATGGAATCCACGGAAAAAACGGACGCCCGAATCTCGGGTTCGAATAGCTCAGTAAAGATGGGATTGTTGGTGGAGTAGCTTCCCCACGTGGCGAACAACATCAAGAGGCAAAAAAACACGGCATATAGAAATATCGAGTTCGTGTTCATCGGAATGACTAAGAAGAGAATGGTGATTATCGGGAGACCCGAACCAATCGATATCTGCGCGGCCAGGATGCGGCCCCTTTTCGGGCTCCATTTTGCCATCTTGTCACCTACCATACCACCGAGTACGGCTCCAAAGGCACCACATATGCCGATCAAAACGAAGGTGAGACCTGCGTTGACTACAGTAAATCCGATGTCTTCAAGCCATGGCAAGAAAAAGGCGGTCCCTGTCCATGGAATCGAACCCAAGATTCCTTGCGTGATGATCAACATGAACGTCCTGTTCGTGAATATCTTCTTGAAATCCTTCACCCGCATTTGATACCCCACTGGTGCCCCGGGGATGATTTCCCCGGTATCCATCAAACCCCGTGCGGGTTCTTTTGCTACCACGAGGTTCACGAATCCTATGACGATACTAATGATGCCGAGCACGTAAAAACAAAATCTCCAGTATATATTACCGTATATTTCGGTTACGATAAATCCAAACATAGCTCCACCAAATGAGCCGAGGCCGGACATCATACCAACTAACCCGTATGCTTTGCCTCTTTCCCGAGGGGCAAAATAATCACCGATCATGGAGCTCACTGTCGGGACGATCGCGGAAAGCCCGAAGCCCGTGATCACACGGAATAAAAAAATGCTAATGATGCTCACGCTGGCACCGACTATGATGGTGCATATTCCCCAAACAAAGCATCCAAATGACAAGACCTTCACGCGTGAATGATGGTCACTCCAATAGCCCCACATCGGCGTACATGTTGTTTGAAGGAAGGATCGAATCGAAACAATCCATCCCAAGGTAGTAAGTGGAATTCCGGTGGTTATTTGAATCGGGTTCGTGAGAACGGGGAATATTTCCGCATCCGCGCCGTTCATAAAATACGCAGAGTTGATGGCGAATTGCGATCGTCGCCTCCCTGGGGGGACAGTCACCTTATTCTCGGAGTTGGAAACATTTTTGTCATCGACATCTGGATTTATTGGTTCGTCCATGCTTATTCATCAGGTTCGCTCATTTTACGTTGAATTCGAATACCGCACAAGCAGAAATTCTCTTGCAACCGAACTATAAAATGGTATTTTTTCGGCGTCGTGTCAAAGTTAGTGATATCGTGGCGCTAGAGAATTAATTATCATCTATTTTTCCCAACATTCAAGAAATGTTGTAAAACAAGGGACTTAACGCCGTGCTCCCAAGCTATTTTGATGTTTGCTTATTGTCGGAAAGAAAGACGATTAAAGGGAGGGGATTCTTTGCCGAGGTTGTCAGGACCATGAAACAAAGAATCCTTGCTCCCATTCCTGTCAAACAAACGTCTCTTAATAA
>Ga0326727_10001947_pt1 | contig 73499 bp, 63 predicted proteins | sample MB2enrmetagenome_FD_207643 | JGI IMG/M metagenome (GOLD analysis project Ga0326727, IMG submission 207643) | Lab enriched peat soil microbial communities from McLean, Ithaca, NY, United States - MB29MY | ecosystem: Environmental > Terrestrial > Soil > Wetlands > Peat | place: USA: New York... | reverse complement strand
CTTCCGCATCGGCAGCCAGACCGCGGAGGCGCACTGCGAAGAAATCACTCCGGGGGTGTACTCCTTGTTGATGGAGGGGCGGTCATACGAAGCCTCCATCTCCAAGCGCCCGGGCGATGCCCCCGGCCTCGCCGGCCCCTATGTGGTCGTGGTGGGGCTGCGGCGATACCTTGTGGAGTTGCGCGACCCGCGACGGTGGCGCCGCAGCGGCTCCTCCATCGAGGCGGAAGGCCCACAGGAAATCGTGGCGCCCATGCCCGGAAAGATTGTGAAAGTACTGGTGACCGAAGGTCAGGAAGTAAAGCGTGACCAGGGCCTGCTGGTGATCGAAGCCATGAAGATGCAGAATGAGTTGCGGGCGCCGCGCGCGGGGCGCGTCGAGCGCGTTTACATGGCGGAAGGCCGGGGTGTGGAAAGCGGCGCGCGACTGTTGTTGCTCGTCTGAGGCGACGGATCGGGTGATCCGGCGATCGAGTGAGCTGGTGTTCGGTTCCTTATTGCTCCCCCGATCGCCCGCTCACTCGAATTGCCCATTCCAAGCGCCTTCACGTTCGCCGCGCTTTTCTACCCCCCCTGGGGAGGTACGCCACCTACCTTCACGACATCCTCCGCCAAGTGATTTTTTACATTGGAGCGGTTGCGAAGCATTTCGATGTAAGCCGCCTTCAGGAGTTGCTCCTTCTCATTGCGCAACGTTTGCCGGATGGCGCTCTGCACGCGCAGGTCGGAAAGGGTGTGTTGGCCGGCCTCTTCCACCCCCAGAAGCTTAAAGATATGGAAGCCGATATTGGATCGAATGATTCCAGAAATTTGGCCGACTTTGAGCGAGCTCACCACTTGCTTCAGAGCCGCATTGAGGCCGGAGGCAGGGATGAACCCCATGTCGCCTCCGCCGGCGGCGGTGCTGGGGTCCTCGGAGTACTCCTGCGCCACCGTGGCGAAATCTTCGCCGTGCATCAGGCTTTCGTAAAGGGCCTGAATTTTGTGCTCAGCGGCGGCGGGAGTCTTGGCATCGTCATTTTTCAAGTTACGGATCTCCGCATCGGGGCGGGGCGTCACCTGAATTTGGGCAATATGGTAAGTGGTCTCCGCAACGTTGAAGTTCGCTTTGTTCTTCTGATAGTAGGCGGTGATTTCCGCATCGGTGACGTTAATATGCGAGATGATATCTTTATTAATGAGCTTCGTGAGGATGATATTTTCGCGGATTTCCTTGCGCAAACCTTCGTTGTCCAAGCCCTGATCCTGGAGTTTCTTTTGAAACTCTTCTTGGGAATAGGGGCTCTTGAGTTCCCCCACTTTGGCGTCGATCTCCGCTTCCGAAGCCGTGATGCGTGAGCGGGAAGCGTGCATGACCAGGATTTGATTATTAATGAGTTCGTTCAGGATATTGAGCTTGAAGCTCGTAGCCTCTTCGGGGGTGGCGGCGTCCGTGCCCTGGGTCGTCCGGCTGTGGTAGAGCCGCTCCACCTGCTCGCGGTAAATGGGCTGGTCGTCGACTTCCGCCCAAACCTCCTGCCCGGGCGCGGACCGGCGGGTGCCACACCCCGGCAGCAGGGAAAGGCCTGCCAGGACCGCCAGCGCGGCCGCGGTCATAAGAAAATGCGAACGATTCGGTTTGTCCATGCAATCATTGTAACTCGGCGAAGCTTTCTCCGTGGGCAAAATTGCGGCTGTCTGGTAGAATAAAAGTTTGCAGTATCCCAGCTTTCGATTCAAGAAGAGGTGTAGCCATGGCACGAACCTGCGACCTTTGCGGAAAAAGTCCCCAATATGGAAATCGTATCAGTCACGCGCACAACGTGTCGAAGCGCCGTTGGAATCCCAACCTGCGGCGTGTGCACGCCATGGTGGAGGGCACGCCCAAGACGATCAAGGTGTGCACGGCGTGCATTCGTTCGGGGAAAGTCCTCAAAGTCGGCTAACCCGTAAGCAATCCTCAATGGTCAGTCGTCAGTTCTCAATCATCAGTTCTCAGTAAAGACCCCAAGTCGGAGCCGCATTTACTGACAACTGAAAACTGATGACTGACAACTGCTTTTCTCAGCCCTCGACTTCGGCGATGAGATCAATTTCCACGGCCACGTTGCGTGGCAGGCGTGCCACTTGCACCGTGGCCCGGGCCGGCGGGCAGTCGCCGAAGAAGCGCGCGTAAACCTGATTCATCATGGCGAAGTCCGCCATGTCCCGCAGGTAAACCGTGGTTTTCAGCACTTGCCCCAGGCTTGACCCCGCGGCCTCCAGAATTGCCGAGAGGTTTTGCAGCACGCGCGCGGTCTGCACGGCGGCGTCGCCCTCCACCACGTGCCCGGTTTCGGGGTCAAGAGGGATTTGCCCGGACAGGAAAACCAGGTTCCCGCAACGAATCGCTTGCGAATAAGGGCCGATGGCCTCTGGCGCCAAAGGGGTGGAGATGGCTTGTTTGCTCAAGTGATCCTCCAAGATTTGCGGTGGCAGCGCGGGTCTAAGGTTGCATCACGCGTACCACCTGATAGACGCCTTCGATTTTGCGCAGCGATGAAATGATCTTTTCCATGTGCTCGACGTCCACAATGTCGACGGTGACGTCGATATTGGCGCGCTTGTCGCCGGTGCGGGCCTCGATATTCTGAATATTCGAATGCACCCCGGCAATGGCGGCAGTGACGTCGGCGAGCATGCCCTGGCGGTCTTCCGTCAGCAGGGCCAGCTTGACGGGATAGAGCGTGTATTTGGGGCCCTTCCACTCGACGTCCATGCGGCGGTCTGCGTCGTAAAGCAAGTTTTGAACATTGGAGCAGTGTTTAGCATGCACGGCGATGCCCTTGCCGCGTGTAATATAGCCGATGATTTCCTCGCCACGCACGGGGCTGCAACACTTGGCGCGATAAACCATCAGGTCATCGTGGCCATCCACCTGGATGGCCGCGTCGGAAGCCACCCCTAAGGCATGCTTGACGGAGCTCGCCAGCCGCGAGGCCTGCACCGGTTCGAGCTTGGCCGTGGGCGCAAGCTTGGCGAGCACTTGCCGTGCCGCAAATTTTCCATAGCCGATGCCGGCGTAAAGGTCCTCGGCCGCCGTACAGCCACAGTCGCGCGCCACGCGCGAGTAATCCTCGCCGCTAAGCTTCTTCAGGGCGACCGCGTACTTGCGCGCCTCCTTTTCCAGCAGCCGCTTGCCGATCTCCAACGCCTGCTGGCGTTGCGCCACGTTGATCCAGTGCTTGATTTTATTGCGCGCGCGAGAAGTGTGCACCAGCCCCAGCCAGTCGCGGCTGGGAGCGTGGCTCGCCTGGGTAATGATCTCCACGATGTCACCATTCCGCAAGTGATACTTAAGAGGCATGATGCGGCCATTCACCTTGGCGCCCACACAATGATGACCGACCTCAGTGTGGATGGCGTAGGCGAAGTCGATGGGCGTGGCGTCGCGCGGCAAGACAATGACTTTTCCTTTCGGCGTGAAGGTGTATACCTCTTCCGGGTAGAGGTCGACTTTCAAGGTGGAGAGGAATTCGCCTGGGTCGCGCATTTCCTGCTGCCACTCCACGAGATGGCGCAACCAGGCGAAGCGCTGCTCGTCCTGCTGGGTGAGCGGGTGCCCGTCCTTGTACTTCCAGTGCGCGGCGATGCCCTCCTCGGCGATGCGGTGCATTTCCTCCGTGCGAATCTGGACTTCAAAGGGCTGGCCGTGCGGGCCCATGACGGAAGTATGCAGCGACTGATAGAGGTTGGGACGAGGGATGGCGATGAAATCCTTGATGCGGCCAGGGACGGGCCGCCAGGTATTGTGAATGACCCCCAGCGCGGCATAGCAGTTCTTGACGTTGTCGGTGATGATGCGTACCGCGAGCAGGTCATACACCTGCTCGATGGGAATTTGTTGGCGGCGTAACTTCAACCAGATGCTGTAAAGGCGCTTGATGCGGCCCTCGACCCGCGCCGGGATGTTCATTTCTTTCATTTTGGCTTCGACCTGAGCGCGCACCTCCGCCAGGAAGTCGTCGCTAACCTTGCGCCGGCTCTCGATGGTGCGCTTCAGGTCTTCGAAAGCCTCGGGCTCCAGATGACGGAAAGCTAGGTCTTCCAACTCGCCGCGAATTTTTCCCATACCCAGGCGGTGGGCAATGGGGGCGTAGATTTCCACGGTCTCGCGCGCCACCCGTTGGCGGCGGTCGGGAGGAAGGTACTCGAGCGTGCGCATGTTGTGCAGGCGGTCAGCGAGTTTTACCAGGACCACGCGAATGTCATCCACCATCGCCAGGACCATTTTGCGGAAATTCTCGGCCTGCTGTTCTTCCGGCCTCAGAAACTTGATCCGGCTGATCTTGGTGACGCCCTCCACGATGCGCGCGACTTCCGCGCCAAAATCCTGCCGCACCAATTCCGGCGTCGTGTGCGTGTCTTCGATCACGTCGTGCAACATGCCGGCCGCCAGGCAGACAGGGTCCAATTTCATGCCGGCGAGGATGTGTACCACTTCCAGCGGATGGGAAATGAAGGGCTCCCCGGAAAGGCGCTTCTGCTGGGCGTGTTGCGAGGCCGTGAATTCGTAGGCGCGCCGGAGCAGAGAGAGATCCTCACCCCCGCGGTAGGACTGCACTTGCCGGAGAATGTCCTCGAATTGAACCATAATCACTTCCAACATTCATTTTAGCAGGTCGGAGGAGAACGGTGTAGCCGCGGCTGGTGGGAGCGCAGACTCGCAAAGAAGCCAACCGCTTGACGAAACCTCATTGCCTCAACTGAACCAGGGCTTCAAGGGGAGAAGATTCTGTGGTACCCTTCCGCTCTGCAAAAAGAGTTGAGGTGGAGCTTTCCATCATTTCGCTCTCTGCTCAGAGAGGTGCACGAAGAGCGAGGAGGGGGACATGAGACAGCGTCATTCGATCGTGATTTCCCTGGTAATGCTTCTGACTGCGGCATTTTCGGCCTCGTGCCAGAAGCCCCTTCATGAAGAGACGGAGCAGTACATTCTGGTGGCCGCGAATATCAACCTTGAGTACTGGCAGGAAGCGGGGGCTGGTTTCCGGGACTCCGCGCGCGGATTGGGCGTAAAGGCAGACTTCCAAGGGCCCACCTACCGTTCACCCCAGGAAGAATTAAAGGTCTTCAAGGAAGCGGTGGCGCATCACCCTACGGGAATATTGGTGGCGCCCGCACAGCCGGAGCTTTTCAACACTGCCATCAACGAGGCCATCAGCGCGGGAATACCCGTGATCACGATGGACACGGACGCACCTGATTCCAAGCGCCTTCTGTATATCGGGACGGACAATCGCCAGGCCGGCATGGAAAGCGGCAGACAAATCGCGAGCTTGATGAACGGCAAAGGCCAGTTGGTGGTGGTCACAATTACCGGCCAGCTCAACATGGAGGAACGCCTGCGCGGCGCGCAGGAAGTTCTTGCGAAATATCCGGGCATCAAGATCACGCACACGCTCGACGACCAGGGCGATCCCCGCACGGCAAACGATTTACTTTCCGATTTATTGACAAAGAAGGAAACCGTCGATGGCATCATGTGCCTGGATTCATCGGGCGGCCCCGGCGCAGGCGAGACTCTGCACCGGCTCGACTTGGGTGGCAAGATTCCGATCGTGGCCATGGACCTGAACGTGGAGACCCTCGATTTCATCCAGCAAAAAGTGATCTCCGTGACGATCGGGCAGAAACCCTACACGATGGCGTTCTACGGGCTGCGGTTCCTCGATGACTTGCACCACAACGTCGTGCACGAGTTCAAGGACTGGCAGACGGCGCCCGCTTCACCTCTGCCGGCGCGCGTGGACACCGGTACGAACGTGATTAACGCGAGCAATCTGGCAGCCTTCCGCGCCGCCATGGCAAGCCACCGGAGCCCGCTGTGACCCTGGCGGAGGCAAGGCGAGAGTGTGTGAGGAGTTGAAGAAATAAAGGCCGGACTCGCTGTCGACCTGGCGGATGGAGATAAGTCCGGCCACCAGTTCGAGGGGAGTAGGGGCACGCCAGGACGTGTCCCTACTGGGTAGCCAAGGAGGTGGCTCCGCTCGAGCCGGCGGCCCCCGCTTTCATGGCCGCCAAAGCCTTATTCACCCAATCCTCAGCCAGTTTCAAATCCGCTTCGCGAGTCTCATCATCCGGGTCAATCTCCGCCTTCTGGCGGTACATCAGGCTGAGATAGTCCATCGAACCGCCATCGTTCGGTTTAAGTTCAATGGCCTTTTTCAGATTATTGAGGCCCTCGTCAACCAGCGGCCCATTCTGGTCGGCCAGTCCCTTGCGCAGTTTTTCCGGAATCACCGGCAACTGATCCGGATGGGCGGGATCCTTGGCCACGTTAAGGTTATGATCCACCCGCAACTGTTGCGCGCGGGGGAAGCAGATCGCCCAGTCCAGCACGCCAATCCAATAGTAGGGCTCGGGATTGTTGGGTTCCAGCTTGATCCGGCGAAAGTTATATTCCTTCGCCTTGTCGAATTTCTTCTCGGAGTAATAAATCTGCGCAATATATTGGATGGCCGTAATATTATTGGGATCCCGACTCAAGACATCCTGGAAAGCGTCAATGGCTTGTTGAGCGATCTTTAAGTTGTCCTCGGATTCTGCGCCCGGAACATACTGCTGCGCATATGCAGTGGCCAAATACAGACGCGCGTTGAGCAAGTTGGGATCAAGACGTACGGCCTCTTTAAAATGCATGATGGCGCCCTGGAACTGCGCGTTACGATAATCCTGCACTCCCTTATTAAGGTGGTCTCGCGCCTTCAGCCGGTTGCAGCCGCAGGCCGCCAGCGCCAGCAGCAGCGCCCCACAGAGGGGGGCGAGTTTGTAGCGTTTCATTAAGGTTCCTCCCTCGACGGAAGCAAGTAAGAAACTACTGACCTTCCTCGATCGCCCTGGTAATTAACCCAATCTTGTCGATCCCCGCGCCTTTCGCGATGTCAATGACCTCCGCGACATTGCCGAATCTCACGTCAGGGTCACCCTTCACGAACATTATCCGTTCGTTGCGGGTTTTGAAAATGTCTTCCAGCCGGGAACCGAGCTCCCCGATAGTGACCGGGTCCTGGTTGATTTTGAGATACCCCCGTGCGTCGATACTGACCACGATCGTCCGGTTGAGGACATCTTCCGACGGCGGCGTTTTGTCCTTACTCGGCTGGGGAACCAGCGCGTCGAGTCCATGTGGTGTCAAAGGTGTGATCACCATGAAAATAATGAGCAGCACCAGTAAGACGTCGATGAGCGGGGTAACATTCATGTCCACCATTGGACCTTTCTTGCCACCCCCCACGGCCATAGCCATAGCACTACCCTCCTTTGGGTCCAACGACCCGAGCCCCGCATCCTACGGCCGCGCCTATTGCGTGGGAGCTGTGAAGCGGTGTTCGACTCGCTTTTCCGTCAGCAGCCCCAGGGAGTCCACTCCCGCGGCCCGGACATTGTCCACTACGGTGACGACATCGCCATACTTCGCGCCTGCGTCGCTTTTGACGTAGACCGTCTTATCCAGCCGGCTCGAAATCCGGTCCTTGACCGTTGTGGTGATTTGGTCAGGAGCGATGGGATCAGATCCCAGGTAGATCTTACCATCCCGGGTGATGGCCAGCACGACGGCGTCTTCCTTATCGGCGTCCTGCATGTCGCGCGTGTTCGTGGCTTTCGCCATATCTACGCTGACGCCTTTCTGTAACATGGGCGTAATCACCATGAAGATGATCAGCAAAACCAACATCACATCCACCATGGGGGTTACGTTAATATCCGAGACTGCCCCAAGCGATACCCATTTTCTGGCCATTTACTTCTTCCCCCGCGACGCACGCTTGATGAAATAGTCGATCAACTCCGAGGAGGAGTTATCCATCTCGACGTCGAACGATTCGATCTTGGTGGTGAAATAATTGTAAATCCACACCGCCGGGATGGCGACGAACAGACCGATGGCGGTGGTAACGAGGGCTTCGGAAATACCGCCCGCGACCGCGGCCAGCCCCGTGGACTTCGCGGAGGAAATCCCTTGGAACGCGTGGATGATGCCCAGCACGGTGCCGAAGAGGCCGACGAAGGGGGCGGTGGAACCGACCGTGGCCAGGGTGGAAACGCCGCGCTTCAGTTCGGCGTGCACGATAGCCGATGCCCGCTCCAGAGCCCGCTTGGACGCTTCAATGGTCTCACCGGAGATATCCGGCGACACCTGATGCGCCTGGAATTCCTGGAGGCCGGCGGTGACCACTTTCGCCAGGTGGCTCCGCTTGTTCTGTTCCGCGATGGAAATGGCTTCATCAATTTTCCCATCCTTCAGGGCTCCCGCCACGGCTGGGGCGAAAACCCGTGACTGCTTGCGCGCGGAGCTGAAAGCGATCCAACGATCGATCATGACGCCAATCGACCAAGCCGACATAATGAATAAGACGATGACCACGATGCGGGCCGGCCACCCCATCGAATGCCACATGGAAATGGGGTCCCATCCCACCGCCTCTTCTCCCTGGAACAACCACAGACCTAAACTCAACAGGTTTGCAGCTAACATAGTGTTGTTTTCCTCCTCAAAAATTACCAGAATCTTCTGGTTATTCGGTTATAGCGGCGGTCTATGACCGCCGGAATCCCTTGAATCAAAAGCCGCCGGTCGGGGACCGCCGCTACAGCAAACTCACCTACTACCGGTTATTCTGCCAACGTAAAGTTCACATCGATCTCCGTAGCTACCTCGACCGCTTCGCCGTTCAGCAAGGTCGGCTGATAGCGCCAGCGCTGCACAGCCGCCATCGCTGCACTGACCAGCAACGGGTGGCCGCTGATCATTTTCAAATCTTGAATCGTGCCATCCTTACTAATGATCGCGTCCAGGCGCACCATTCCCTGAATGCGCGCCATCTTGGCGAGGGGCGGATATTCGGGCTTGGGCCCGAAAATCAACCTCGCCCCTTCCACCTGGCCGCCCACGCGGATGCGCTTGGGAGCTGCCGGCTTCGGTGGGGGCGGGGGGGGAGGAGCAGCGGCCGAAAGCACGCCGCCGATGACGCCGCCCAGTACCCCACCCATCTGTCCTCCCGGCACGCCACCGGGAACGCCCCCGACCACCCCCACGGCGCTGGTGGGCTCTGGCTCATCCTTGACCTGGGCAATGGTCTTGGGAATGACCGTGGGCGCGCGCATAATATCTTCCACGCTCACCCGATGGATGATCTTGGGAGCCGGAGCGGCCGCCGGCGGCGGTGGCGGGGGCGGGGGAGGTGGAGGCGCCGCCAGGAAGGTCATCAACTCTGTCTTGGGCAGTGCCTCGGTGTAAATCAACGGCACCAGCACCATCACGCCGAAGATGATGACTTCAAAAATATAAGCGATGGGAAGGGTGGCGCGTTTCCAGTCGCCCGTCTTGGCCGCGCTATAGAACAGATAGATGATAAATCCCACCAGATTGAGCAGAAGGACGAGGACAAACCAACCCCAACGGTTGAAGCCGTGGCGTCCCGCGTCCGCCAAGACATAGCAGAGGATTAAGGCGAAGCCTGTAATCACCACACCCACAATCGCCGACTGGGTTAGAATCACACTGGTCTCGTTGGCCGAGACCGTGGGCAACAAAAAGTACAAAGCGAAGAACGTAGCTGCGCCGATGATGATCGAGATGAGCCAATGTTTCCCCGTCAAAACCGGCGCCCTTTCGGTCGAGGACTCCAGCAAGCTATCCTCAAACATGGATTATCGCCTCCTCAAGAACTCCGCGCGGACCGAACCGTCACGCGCTCAAGCTACTTTGACCCTCTGACTCACCGGACTCACTGGACTCTTAGCATAACGCTGATAAAAATACACCACAATGGGGCTGGCAATAAAGATCGATGAGTAAGTCCCGATGATCACTCCCACCACCAGGCAGAAAGCGAATCCGTGGATGACTTCGCCTCCAAACACGAAAAGGGAAAGAACCGCCAGGAAGGTCAAGCCCGAGGTCAGGATGGTCCGGCTGAGCGTCTGGTTAATGCTGCGATCGACCAGTTTCGAAAAGTCCCCGCGTTTGGTCGCATGGACGTTCTCCCGGATTCGATCGAAGACCACGATGGTGTCGTTCATGGAGTAGCCCACCAGGGTCAGAAGGGCCGCGATGACCGTCAGTGTAATTTCCTTATTCAGCAAAGAGAAAAATCCGAGCGTAATAATCACATCGTGGAAAGTGGCTACCACGGCTGCGACGCCATAGATTAGCTCAAAACGAAACCAAATGTAAATCAACATGGCGCCCAGGCCCGCCAGCGTGACGTAGAGGGCCTGGCGGCGCAGGTCGGAGCCCACCTTCGGACCTACAATCTTGGTGTTGGTCACGGCGTAGCTGGACAGGTAGAAATCCCTGGACAGCGCCGAGATCACGGCCGGGGTCACGCCCGGCACGCTGCCCAAGCTGCTAAAATCCGCCAGCAAACCACTGCGCGGCGGTGCGTTCCGGCAATTGACCACGGCGTCGGCCAGATCGCGATAGGTTTTGGTGGCCGTATCCAGACCTTTGCCCGCGGCGCCCAGGGGGTCTTCTGCCAGCAAATGGTCCGCCACGGTTTGCGGGCTGGCGTTGTTGAAATCCGTCTTTCCCTCCGGGCCCTTGCCGAAAAGATTCGAGAGGCTCGTGATCACCGCCTGCTTGCCGGTGTCCAGCGCGTTGGTGGAAGTCGTGGTTTGCAGGTCGAGCCCGATAATCACAGCGTGGTCGCTCGCCGGCCCATATCCCTGAATCGTGGCGTTGCGCAGACCCGCGCGGTCTAATTCGTGGCGGATGGAATCGACGTTGGGCGATTGCGAAAACTTCACGTTCACCACCGTCCCGCCGCGGAAGTCAATGCCGTAAACCAATCCTCGGTGAACCACCATGGAAATAATCCCCGTCAGCGCCAAGGCCACGGAGAGGGAGATGAAGTACCACTTTATTTCCATCCAGTCAATCTTTGGTTCGTGGAAAAACTCCATGGATCCCCTTCACACCCCTCCGTTGACATTGACACCGCAGCGACACGCCAAGTTCCCGAAAATTCTAAATACTCAGCGCCGCGCCTTTTTCACGCCGCGACAGAACGTAATCAAAAATCACCCTCGAAACAAAAACCGAGGTAAACAAGTTGGCCAGCAAGCCGATGGTCAAAGTTACGGCAAAACCACGAATCGGCCCCGTCCCGAAGGCAAAGAGTATCGCGGCAGAAACAACCGTGGTTACGTGGGTGTCAATAATCGTCCGGAAAGCTTGTTCAAAGCCCGCCGCGACTGCTGCTCCAACCGCCTTACCCAGCCGCAATTCTTCCCGAATCCTCTCAAAGATAAGCACGTTTGAGTCCACACCCATGCCGACGGTCAAAATGACTCCCGCGATGCCCGGCAGTGTAAGAACCGCGCCAACATAGCCCATGGCAGCGACAAGAATGAGCAGATTCAGAGTCAGAGCTACGTCGGCGTTAACGCCCGCGCCGCGATAATAAACCAACATGAAACCCATTACTGCGAATAAGCCCACAATCGAAGCAATCACGCCGTGGCGGATCGAATCGGCTCCCAGCGACGGGCCAACGGTCTCCTCAGAAAGATACTTGATCGAAGCCGGCAGGGCGCCGGACCGCAATACCAGAGCCAAGTCATTGGCCGACTGGGGGGTGAAATTTCCCCCTTCAATGACGCCGTTGTCGGTAATCTGGCCGTGAATTACCGGGGCGGTGAAAACACGATTGTCCAGCACCACCGCCAGGAGTTTGTTGATGTTCTCGCCGGTCACGCGTCCGAAGCGCTCAGCGCCTTCACGGTCCAGATGGAACGCCACGTTGGGCCGCCCGGCAGAATCATGCGAGGGCTCTGCCCCGGTCAAATCCCGCCCCGTGACCGCGGCCACGCGGTTCAACACATACCAGACTTCATTTCCGTTTTCGGTGCCCGGCAATAGTTCGGTATCCGGGGGCAGCACTCCGCCATGCGCCGCGAGGGCCGCTTCCCGGGAAGAAAAAGGCCCGTCTTGCACCAGCTTAAACTCCAGCAATGCCGTGGATTGCATGATGTCTTTAACGCGGGTGGGGTCATCCACCCCCGGCAATTGAACGACTAATTCGAAATCCCCCTCGCCGTACTCGGCAATCGTCGGTTCCACGACTCCCAGCGCGTCGATGCGGCGGCGAATGGTGTCCATCGCCTGCATGAGCGCCTGGTTGCGAATGGTGGCGGCCGAGCTCGTTTTGAGAACCAGCATGCGGGCGGTCTCATCACCGGGAACCCGCACCAAGTCCCAATCCGTGTACTGATCGGCCACTATGTTTTGCAAGTCCGGGGATCGATCCTGGGGAATGCCTTTGATCAGGATGCGGTGAAGGGGGGGATTTTGGGTCTTGTCGTCGTCCGATTGGATATCCGCGTAGGGGAGGTTCTTGGCCTTCAGTTCATCCTTCAACCGGTCGAGCGTCTCGCCGGCCGTGATGTTCACGGCATCCTCAACCTGTACCTGCACAATCAGGTTGGTTCCACCTTTCAGGTCGAGCCCCATATGGATGCGGGTGTGAACATTGTCCTTGAGCTCCTGGACGTTCTTGGGAAAGCCGATGATGCCAAAAACGCAAGCCACCACAACCAGCAGAATTGAAATCGCCCGCCCTCGAATCTTGGTTTCCATGAGATGAACTACCTCAGCCGTCCCTTCGACCTAGCCTGGCCACGCACCCTTCATCCTCCCCAACGTAGGAAGGTTCTTGCGCCCTCTTGTCCCCACGACAAAGTGTCTGTCGAGGGACGATGTGCTGTTGCCCGTCCAGAGGCTCCCAGTCCCACCTGTCTCGCCATCCAGCGCACATTCCAGCAGGAACCCGGTCCTCGCGCCCGCTACTTTTTCCCCTTTGCCCCGGACTCCTGCTTACTCGAGTCCTCCGTCTGCTCGGTTGCGATCCCAGTAATCGCCGACCGTGCCAGGTCAACCTTTACTTGGTTGGCAATCTGCAACTGCACCGTGCCATTCCGGAAGCCCACGATCGTACCGTAAATACCGCCGCTGGTTACCACCCGGTCTCCCGTTTTCAGGCTGGCGAGCATGTCCTGGAGCTTGCGGCGCTGCTGCGATTGCGGCCGTAGTACCAAGAAATACCAGATGGCGAATAGAGGGGCGAAAAAGAAAAGCAACTGACCAAGCGCGCCCGAGATGCCTGGGTCCGCCGCCAGGAGGAAAGGATTTAAGAGGAGGTACTCAATCAAGGTCGAGCCGTAGTTTCAAAAATTAGGATGAGCAGCCCGTCCGCAAGCTACGGGAGTTTCTCGGTTCGGGCTTTCCGGATTCGCTTCGGGTATGAGAGCGACTAGGGTCTTGCGCGCACCCTACTGTGGAATTCCGCGAACTCTCCAAACAGGAGAGACTGCCTGATTCTGCGCATGGTGTCAAGGTAAAAGTGGAGGTTGTGATGCGTGGCCAGGATTGCTCCCAACATTTCGCCGGTCACAAAAAGGTGGCGAAGGTAGCAGCGCGAATAGCGGCGGCAAACGGCGCAGGTGCAGGAAGGGTCAAGAGGTCTCGCGTCCCGCGCGTAGCGGGCGTTCTTAAGGACGATCTTGCCCTCGGAAGTAAAGGCACAGGCGTTGCGAGCATTGCGTGTGGGCATCACGCAATCAAACATATCGATACCCCGGGCTACGCCCTCCGGCAGATCCTCCGGCGTTCCCACACCCATCAGGTAGCGTGGGCGGTGGCGCGGCAGGAGCTCCGCCGTGAACTGCACTGTGTCATACATTTCCGACTTGGGCTCACCCACAGCGAGTCCCCCCACGGCGTAGCCCTCAAAATCCAGGTCCAGCAAAGCTTCGGCGCTCTGGCGGCGCAATTCCCTGTCCGTCCCTCCTTGCACGATGCCAAACAATGTGGGAAAGGTGTCAGGTGTCAGGTGCCAGGTGTCGGGTGTCAGGTTCCGACCGTCAGAGCTCTCCGGCAGGTTACCGTTCGGCTTCAAGCCTGTCGCGTCACTTGGCTCGGAACCCATTGCATCCTTCCCTGTCACCTTTTCGCCTAAACGCTCAAACCGCTCGCTATGGGAAACCTTCGCACGCTTGGCCCAACGCGTCGTCAGGCTCACGGCGCGTTGGAGCGTTTCATGGCTGGCCGGGTACTCGACGCACTCGTCCAGGCACATCATGATGTCCGCGCCCAAGGCCAACTGGATTTCCACGGCGCGCTCGGGCGAGAGGAAATGTGACGAGCCATCCAGGTGGGAGCGGAACCACACCCCGTCCTCCGTCACGCGGCCCAGGGACTTCAGGCTCATCACCTGAAAACCGCCGCTGTCGGTCAGAATCGAGTGCGGCCACGACATAAAGCGATGCAGCCCGCCCGCCTCGCGAATCAATTCGTGGCCCGGACGAAGATAAAGATGGTAGGTGTTCCCTAGAAGGATTTGTACCCCCAAGGCTTCCAACTCATCCTGCGGCATGCCCTTCACCGTGCCGCCTGTGCCCACGGGCATAAAGGTGGGGGTCTCAATAACGCCGTGCGGTGTGTGCAGCAATCCCGCGCGCGCACGCGTCACCTTGTCTTCCGCAAGAATTTCAAACTTGATAGGCATGGGGGTCTGTGGATTTGTGCTGATCGCGTGTGAGGCTGCGGAGGGGTGGGCAGTGGCGTGTACATAACCTTCTTGCAACCTCGCCCCACCTCGCCTTGCTATCCCATCATCGCGACCACGCCGGCGTGCCCCGCCACCCAGAGCACCCAAATCCCCAGGTAAATGAGAAAAACCGCAAGAGTCCCAACTTTTTTCCCCGTGGCGGCGGAAAGCCCCAGGGAGGACAAGACGATGAACCACACGTGGAAAACGTCGAATGAACTGGCGATCACATAAAGCGGCTTCGACGTCTCCCGGGGGTTCAGGAAGAATCCCACCGTAGTGGGGAGGAAGTTTTCCGGGTTGAATTGTTCGAGGTCGCCAAACAGGATCATAACCAGGGCAAGAACCCCCGAGACGAGGAGGACCAAATTGGCGTAACAAACCACCGAAAGACACGTCTTGAAATTCGCCGAAGCTCCAAAGATGACGTTGACCACAAAAAGGCCCACCGCCGCGATGACGACCAGGAAAATGGGCACGCCCAGGACGCCGCCCAGGCGCATGCTGAGGGCCGTAAATCCCGCCACCTTTTGAACTGCCTGATCGATTTGCTCTGGAGTCATCTGGGAAGCCTTGCCACTTATTTCAAGCGACTGCCGGATGATGCGCTCGGCGCCAATTTTCTCCAGCATGGCTTCAATGATGATATAGGATGCCACCGTCATGATTATCAGTGGCGCGAGGAAATCCGGCCGGCGCGCTATTGATTCGAATGTCCGTCCCGGTGAGATGAAAACTCCGAGGGCACGGCTCAGGAAAGAATCGGCCGGCGGTTCTCCCGGCATAGGAGGCGCAACCATTGTTTCGCCCATAATTCACTCCTTGATGAATTCCAGTGTTATCGTGGGAGTCGAAAGAGGTGCGCTTACTCGTACGCGCTGGCGCATGACTCTGCGGCCCGCCCCTTCCATGCTGAAAATATCAACTCCTTTGAAGGGAAGCAAGACCATTCCCACAACCGGCGCACGCGATTGCAGGGGGTTGGAACCTCTGGGCATGATCGAGAGGAGGCGAATGAAGTGCGGAGGGCGTGCGCCGCACCGTCCGGGTACAAAACCAGCTTTACCGGAAGGCAGTGGCCAAGAGCCGGCGGCGGCGCTCAGAGAGAAAATCCGCGCGGCGCCGGCGGAACGGGCGCTGTTCGATTGCCGCTTTCGGAGCGGTTGGGGGTCAATCAAGTGAAGTTTACAATCCAGCCGAAGAGGTAAATCGCCACCCCACCGAAAAGCAGCAGGGGTTCAAGGAACGTGCGCAGGGTTGCGAGGATCGGAAAATCAATAGTCGGCCAAGGCCCATAGCCGCCCCAGTAAACCTTGATGAGCAGCCCCAGAACGATCATGGAAAGGGCCCGGCCGCGGATTACCTTGGCGCGTTGGGGGCCGATCCAGTAAGTTCGGCGTTGGTAAACAGTGCCCGCCTGCGCCACAAGGGAACCATCGCACTTGCGGCAGACCGCGGCATTATCGTAATTGGCGTAACCACAGTACGGGCAGTTTTTCATGGGAGCGGATCCCCTGCAAAAGGAATCGATTCAACTTGTGCACTGCCCCGCTGCATCGGGGTAACTTCGGGATTTTTACTCCCGCACGGTAGCATTAAGGAACGCCCGCAATTTACGGCTGCGCGAGGGGTGACGCAGCTTGCGCAACGCCTTCGCTTCAATCTGGCGAATGCGTTCGCGCGTGACGGCAAAGCTTTGTCCGACCTCTTCCAGCGTGTGCTCGCTGCCGTCGTCGAGGCCAAAGCGCATCTTGATGACTTTTTCCTCGCGCGGCGTCAGGGTTTTCAGCACCGACTCCGTCTGCTCTTTCAAATTAATATTGATGACCGCTTCCGCAGGTGAAATGACCCCGCGGTCTTCAATGAAGTCGCCCAAATGCGAGTCTTCCTCTTCCCCGATCGGGGTTTCGAGGGAAATAGGCTCCTGGGCGATCTTCAAGACTTTGCGCACCTTCACCACGGGGATTTCCATCCGCTTGGCGATTTCTTCCGAGGTGGGCTCGCGTCCGTATTCCTGGACGAGCTGGCGCGAGGTGCGGATGAGCTTGTTGATCGTCTCAATCATGTGCACGGGGATGCGGATGGTCCGCGCCTGGTCAGCAATGGCGCGGGTAATGGCCTGCCGGATCCACCAGGTGGCGTAAGTGGAAAATTTGTAACCGCGGCGGTACTCGAATTTGTCCACGGCTTTCATTAAACCGATGTTGCCTTCCTGAATCAGGTCTAAGAACTGGAGGCCGCGATTGGTGTATTTCTTGGCGATCGACACCACCAGCCGCAGGTTGGCTTCAATCAACTCGCGCTTGGCGGCTTCTGCCTGTTCCTCGCCCAGCACAATGGTTTGGTAGCTGCGCCGCAGCTCGGTGGTGGTGGCCTGAATGCGCCCCTCGAAATCGCTCAGGCTCGTACGCGCTTGACGCAGTTCTTTGCGCAGATCGCGGTTGCCGTTAGTGCGGGTTCCTTCCACGCGCTTTTCCAGGCGATGGGTCTCGCGCTCCAGCGGGCGCATTTCATCCATCGCCTGGCGGATGGTCCCCATCAGCACCTTGCTTTGCGTGTGGGTGAACTGGATTGACCGCAGCAATTGTGAAATCAGGATGCGATGCTCGGCCACCGCCCAACTGTAGCGGCGGAAATCGCGTGGCCGCTTGCTGCGGGAAATGGCGTCGCGTTTGGCCCGCAACTGCCCGAGCCGCTTGTAGAGGCGCTCCATCTCATCGATGGTGCTCACCACCTCGTTCAAGCGCTGGGCCACGCGGTCCTCGGTCAGCTCGTCGTCATCAAAAACCACCACTTCCTTGATGGATTTCTCCCCGGCCTTGAGCTGCCGGGCCAGTGCAAAGAGGGCCTGAATCACGATGGGAGAGCGGGAGAGCGCCTTGAAAACTTTCATTTGGCCGCGCTCGATGCGTTTCGCAATCTCCACTTCGCCTTCGCGGGTCAGCAGCGGCACCGTGCCCATTTCCCGCAAGTACATCCGCACCGGGTCGTTGGTTTTGTCCAGAGCTCCGGGGGTCAGGTCCAGCTCAACGTCCTCGCCCGCTTCATCCGCCTTAAGGTCATCGGTTTTATCCAGAGCAATGCTTTCCGCAGATTTGCCGCGCGGGGAATCAACCACTTCAATCCCCTCGTTATCGAACATGGAGAGGAGATCGCTAAGGTCTTCCGCTGAATGCACGTCAGAAGGCAAGAGGTCGTTGACCTCATCGTAAAGAAGGTAACCCTTCTCTTTTCCCAGGCTGATCAGCTTGTTTACCTGATCGAATTTTTCATCAAACGCCAAAGCAATGCCCTCCCCACAGGCAAGCGATTAGTAGTGCTTAGAAATGGAAATAGGCGACACGCCACTCCCGGCCTCGGCGGTGCCACCTCGGGCAACCCTGAAGCAAGATTTGACATTGGCCGTCAATCTTCTACGGCTCCACAAAATTAGATGTAGTATATCTGAATTCGTTTGTCTCTGCCCGGATTTTTTTACGGGCGGCCTAACCTTTGTAACTCCTTGTCAAGATTAGCCTTTATACGGTCGAGTTCCCGTGCCCTCCCCGCATCTCCCACGCTGACGGCCTCATTGTAATCGCGGACGATCTTTTCTACCTCGGCATGGACCTTCTCAAACTGAAGTTTCCGCCGGGTACGGTCGAGTTCCCGTGCCCTCTCCCAATCATTTGCGGCGACGGCCGCATTGTACTCGCGAGTAAGTTCGTCGAACCCAGACCTGACCTTCTCAAGCTGAAGTTTTCGCACCAGGGCCCTAGCCACTTCCAGCTTGGGTGGATCGCCTGGCCAAAAGAGAGCTTCCAATGCCAGCTTCCTCTCGGCCTCCGAAATGTTGATTTCCGTGCTCGTTACATCCAACGGTTCGCCCCGCCGGCGAGCTTCCCACAAGCGGGTGAAAACTCCCTCCCCCAGAAGGCCCCGGGCCGCGCCGCCTTCCACCAGCTCGGGTAGAACTGCGTCAGCAATCTCCTCACTGGTTAGGCAAAAGCGCAGCAATTGCTTGACGGCATGGTTCGCCTGCGCAGAAGCCGTCTCCTCGCGCACGCGGACTTCCCCGCGCTTCTCGCCCGCCGCCCGCCGCAGTTCGTCGCGCAACAAACGCTCATCCACCCGCAAGCGCTCGGCTAGGCGCCCCGCCAACTCGGCGCGCAGCAGGGGGTTGGGAACTTTGATGAGATACGGGAGAACCGCGTTGGCGGCGGCCACCTTGCCCTCCGGCGTGCGCACATCGTGGGTCTTGGCCGCACGCTCCGTCAAATAATCGAGATAGGAAGGCGCACTTGCCAGCAGCTCACCATAAACTTTCGCTCCTTGTTTGCGAATGAACGCATCCGGGTCAAGTCCGCCGGGCAGCGCCAGCACCTTGGCTTCAAATCCCGCTTCCAGCAGCAGCGCCAGCGAGCGCTCCGTTGCCGCCATCCCCGCCGAGTCCGGATCGTAATTTACCACCACACGGTGCGTATAGCGGCCGAGAAGCCGAATCTGCCCCTCCGTCAGGCTGGTGCCGCATGATGCCACCACGTTTTCGATGCTGTTCGAAGCCACCGCAATGCAGTCCATGTAACCTTCCACCAAAATGGTGTAATCCAGCTTGCGGATGGCCTGCGCGGCACGGTCCAGGTGATAGAGCAACCGGCTCTTGGTATAAATCACCGTTTCAGGTGAGTTTAGATACTTGGGCTGGTCGTCGCCCAGCGCCCGGCCTGCGAACGCCACAACCTTCCCCGCGTCGTTGGCGATGGGATAGATGATACGCCGCCGGAAACGATCGTAAGGACGCCCGCGTTCGGCATCAAAGATGATCAGTCCGCTCTTCTCCAGGGCCTCCTTTTCAAAATCCGTACCGCTGAATTGCCGCACCAACCCCTGCCCATCCCCTGGAGCATATCCGAGGCGGAAACGGCCCACCACTTCGTCCGTCATGCCCCGGTCGGCGAGGTAGGCGCGCGCCATGCGCCCTTCCGCCGTCGCTCCCAATTGAGAGGCGAAAAACTTGGCGGCGATTTCGTGCAACTTCATCAGCGCCGCCCGCAGTTTGGTGTTGGCGTCGTAAGTTCCCTCGCCCGCCCTCTCTTCCAGGTGCACACCGACCTTCTCCGCGACTCGCCGCAGGGCCTCCGGAAACGACAGGCCGTCCATTTCCATCACAAACTTGAAGACGTCGCCACCTTTGCCGCAGCCAAAACAGTGGAAGATCTGCTTGACCGGATGGACCCCAAAAGAGGGCGTCTTCTCCTGATGGAACGGGCACAGCCCCACGTAATTCGCGCCCGATTTGCGCAGCTTCACATAGTCGCCCACGATCTTGACGATGTCGGCCGCCGCACGAACTTGATCGACGTCGCTCATAAGATCGGGACACGGGACACGGGGTACAGGATACGGGGCCCTGGATTGGGGATTCGGGAGTTGCGAGTAGCAAACACAGACGCCGGACTCGTGGTTCGAGCTTGCTCATTGCCGGCGTTTAAGCCACTGAGTTTCAAATCCTGACTCCCTCTCCGCGACTTACAGCTCCCGTGTCCCGTACCCCGTGTTCCGTGTCCCGGGATCGCTAAGATAGCAGCACAATGTTGGACCCGGATTTCTGGAATTCTTCCTTCGGGAACTGCGCGCGGATCAAATCCAGATAGGCGCGCCCTTTGGGCCGCCCATTCGCATGCGCGGCGCTAAGTTGGGTGAGGAAAATCAGCGCGTCGCGAATATCGCTATCGCGCAAGGTGGTCATGCCCACGCGCTGTGCCTCCTCTTTCCGGAAATCCGCAATGGCCGCCTTCAGATGCTCGTACAATGCACGCTGCAAAGGGTAGTCCAGAGGCTTCTCGTAAATAATCCCGCTCGTCTGAGTGCGGTACGTCTCCGCCAGCGTTTGCAGCGCCACCAGGACGTCCGTATCCACAACCTCGCGGTGCTCGGCGGCAAATTCGCAGACTGCGTGATCGATATCGACCAGCAACGGCCCATGCGTCTCCGCGAAACTGCGTTGGAATTTCACTTCCGCGAAGGGCATCTTGGCCCAGTCGATTTCCAGCCGCGCCAGGTCGTATTCGCGGCTCACCATGAGGTACGTGCAATCGCTCGGGCAATCGATGGTCACTTCGCGCTCGGTGCCGCAGCAGATGGAACAGATGCTCTGCGCGCGCGCCGGACACAGCCGCCTGGCCTTGCGTTTATTGCAAATCGGACATACCAAGGTTTTCTCCTCAATTCTGAAAAGATGATTATGCCACACTTCCGCCGCGGGCTTGAGAAGAGCTGAGTATCAGGTTTCAGGTTCCAGGGGCTGGAGGCGAAGCGAATCGGGTCATCGGGCCTTTGAGTGATTTGAGATTTGCGATTTGAGATCTTTGCAGCTCCGGCTAGTAAATTCGCAGGAACAATCGGCAATCGCTAATTCAAAATCGCAAATCGGAAATCGTCAATCGAAATTCGAGAATTACAGAATCCCCTTGACCCCTCGCGCCGCATGGCGAAAACTGGAAGGGCAGCGGCGAGTGGTCAGTGGCTAGTGCTTGGCGTTCGTTCGTGTGATTCGCAGTCGGCAATCGCTAACCACCACCCACTTCCCACTACCGACTAACCACTGCTCTTAATCATGCCGGAAGATTCTTCACACGCTGCCGACGTGCTGATCATCGGTGGCGGGATCATCGGTTGCTCGATCGCCTGGCGTCTGGCGCAGGCGGGGATGAAGGTGACGGTCCTCGACCGCTCCGAGCCCGGCGCGGAAGCCAGCTCCGCTGCCGCGGGCATGCTCGCCCCGTTCGGCGAGATGGTTGAGCCGCGGACGTTTTCCGAGCTCTGCGTCGCCAGCCGCAGCCTTTACCCGCGCTTTGCGGCGGAGGTCGAAGAATCCAGTGGCCATCCCACCGGTTATCGCAGCGACGGCTCACTGCTGGTGGCGCTCAATGAAGAGCAGGAGGAAGGACTCACGGAGGTTCACCGCACGCAGACCGCGCAGGGCTTTACCCTCCATCGGCTGACAGCCGCAGAGGTCCATGACCGTAGCTCCGGGCTTTCCCCGCAGATTCGCGGCGGCCTCTTTGTCCCAGATGATCATTGGGTTGACAACGAGCGCCTGATGCGCGCGTTGTTCATTGCTTGCCAGCGCGCGGGGGTGCGGCTGGAAGCAGGGCATGCCGTTCACAGGTTCCATATGCTAGGTGACGACATCAAAAGCGTGGCAGCGGGAAACGGCGCTAGCTTTACGGCCAAGACTTACGTCCTGGCGGCGGGATGCTGGTCCGGTGAAATCGCCGGCGGCCTGGGGATTCACCTGCCGGTCATTCCCTGCTGCGGGCAGATGATGGAATTCGAGGCTCCTCACGAGTGGCCGTTCGTGGTGCGCGCGGGGATTCACTACCTGGTGCCGCGCCCCGACCGGCGGCTGCTGGTGGGGACGACCGCGGAATACACCGGCTTCGAAAAAGCGGTAACGGCCAAAGGACTGCTTTCCATTCTTGAAGGCGGGGTGCGCCTGGCGCCGCGGGTCAGCGAGTTCCGCTTCCTGCGCGCATGGGCTGGCCTGCGGCCCGACACGGCGGATCACCTGCCGATTCTGGGTTATGGAGAAATTGAAAACCTGATCTTCGCGACCGGCCACTTCCGCAACGGCATCCTGCTGGCGCCGGTGACAGCGGAAATCGTCGCGGATCTTATTCTGAAAGGTTCAACTTTTCGGCCGATGCAAGCCTACTGTCCGACGCGGTTCAAGCCAGAAGGCAGTAAGCAGTCGGCAGTGGGCAGTAAGCAGTAAGCAGTAGGCAGCTTAACCACAACGTACGATTGGCATGCTGCTTCAGGAGAAGCGATCCGCAAATTTCCGAAAAAGGCTTGCTTCTGCTTTAGGCCAGTCAGTGTTCTTTCAAGGATTATCCGGAGTTCTGTTCAGGCGAAATTCTTCCTTAATCTGGGCGCCGTCTTTTACCTGGAGTATCGGTTTGTACTCCCTGCAGAACTTCTTTTCATCTTGCGGATTGCTCCCACGAAAGTGCTGCCTACTGCCTTCTAATTAACGAGGGGTTCTTCGAAGCTCGCGCGTGGGCGGGGATCGCCCGCGGTTTCCAGCGAGCGGATGAAGGCCTTCACGATGTTGGGATCGAACTGCGTCCCGCAGCAACGGTTCAACTCGTGCACCGCCTCTTCGATGGTGCGTCCGCGCTTGTAAGCGCGTTCGGAAACCATGGTATCGAAGCAGTCGGCCACAGTGATAATCCGAGCGCCCAGGGGGATGCTGTCGCCCTTCAGACGGTCAGGGTAGCCCGTGCCATCGACCATCTCATGATGATGCCGCACCATGCCGCGAATCCGTTCGATGGCCTTCACCCGGAGGGGCTCGAGAATCTCCGCGCCCTTCGAGGAGTGGATCTTCATCACTTCGAACTCTTCCGGGGTTAAGCGCGAGGGCTTGTTGAGAATCGCCTCCGGCACGCCGATCTTGCCGATATCGTGAAGAATGCCGCCCAGGCGAATTTCCTCAATCAGTGCATCCGGCAGACCCATCTGCCGTGCGATCTGCGTGGCGAGCCGGGACACGGACTGCGAATGGCCCTGGGTGTAATGGTCGCGGGCATCGATGGTGTTGGCCAGCGCGGTCACAGTATCCAGCAAGGGGAGAGCCTCACCGTTGCCCTTCAGCATGAGGTCCTGGAAGCGCTTCAGGTAATGATCGAATGCCTCCGGCCCGGTGGAGAACATGCGCTTCATGGTGACGCCCAAGTAGGCCTCCAACAACTGGCGCTCCCAGTCCGACTCCCCCGGGGCGTCGATCAGGGATGCCACCCGCACGCGATTGCCTTCCTGATGCTTGGCCAGATACATGCCGGAATCCGCCACGCGCAGGATTTCCTCCTGGGTGGGGCCATGCACGGGAAAGGTCGAGATTCCGAAGCTGGCGGTCACGCCGTGGGCGGCCAAATAGGCGTCCGCTTCGATGTTCGCGCGCAGGCGCTCGGCCAGAATCTCCGCCTGCTCGGTGCGCGTCTCCGGCAGCATGATGGCAAACTCGTCGCCCCCGTAGCGCGCCACCACATTCGATTGCCGCACCCGGTCGTTGAGCAAGTTGGCCACGGCGGTCAAGACCTTGTCACCTTCCAAGTGACCGTGCCGGTCGTTGACCTGCTTGAACCCGTCCAAATCCAACATAATCACGGAAAACATGTGGCCGGAGCGCGTTGAGCGGCGCCACTCGCGATCGAGGGCTTCCATGAAGTAACGATGGGTTTTCAACCCCGTCAGCCCGTCGGTGATGGCCTGCTCTAAGGCCACTTGATAAGCGCGCGCGTTGTGCAGGGCAATGGCCAGTTGGTCCGCCAGGGTTCGCAGGGTGAGCACGTCCTGCTGCGAGAAAGCATAGTTCTCCCGGCTCTCTAGGCTGAGAACTCCCAGCAATTCCTCGCGGTACTTGAGGGGAAGGCTGAGCGCGGACCGAATGCCGGGATGAAGGGCAATGTAACGCGGCTCTTTCACCACGGAGTTGGCCAGGACCGGCTCGCCCGAATCCCCCGCGGCACCCGCCAGGCCTTCACCCAGGCGAATGCGGCGGCCCATCAACTCCGGCCCGTAACCGGCTTCCGCCTCCACCACCAATTCCTCGTGCCCCGGGTCCAGCATCTCGATTCGCGCCAAGTCGTAACCGAAAGCATTGCGGACTTGCCGGCAGATGCTGGGCAGCAACTCCTGCGGGTTCAAAACCGAACTGGCTTTGCGTCCCAGTTCGTTGAGCAAAGCCAAGTGGCTGGCGCGCCGCTGTTCCCTCTTGAAGAGACGGGCGTTCTCCACGGCCACGGCCGCCTCCTGCGCCAGCACTTGCACCAGCTCAAACTGGGTCTTGGTGACCGCGTGTTGGCGGTCCATATCGGCCAGCGCCAGCACGCCCATTGATCCATCGGAGAATTGCAGGGGCACCCCACACCAGGTTTGGATGCGCGGATTCATAGGCGCCAACCCCAATCGCCGCACGGCGCCCGGGACATCGCTGGCCACCAACAGCGGCTGGCCGCTGCGCTGCACATATTGCTCCAGCGAACTCGCCGGCCCGCCTTGCACGGTGCCTTGCGGCCCTGCGTTCTCAAAGGGCACCACCACTTCCAAGGGCACTTCCGCGGTGTCCTGCAAGGCCAAACCGAAGTTCGTCGCGTCCATCAATCCTTTCAGCTCCTGGCGGAGGATTTCAATTTGGGCGTTCATATCAAAAGTGGCACGCAGAGCTTCGCCGACGCGGTGCAGGATCCTCAGCTCCTCCTCACGCCGCTCCGCCGCCCGGTTCAGTGACCAGTTCTCGATCGCCATGCTCACCTGGTTGCCAATCGCCAGCGCCACGCGCAACTCCTGCGGTTCAAAGCTCCGGGTGTTGCGGAAACCCAGGATCAGAGCCCCATAAGATTTCTCCCGAACCTGCAACCCGACAGCAACCAGCGTCCGCAGCTTTTCGTTCTTCAGAACATCGCAAAATTCGTGGAAGACAGGATCCCGCTGCCACGCCGTCACCACCTCCGAGCGCCGCAGGTCACGAAAGAGCATCAAGGGGCCCCAGCGTTCGCCACTGGAAAGGACGAAGCGGCGCAGGGGTTCCTGACTCAGCTTCTCTGCCCCCTGCGCAGAAATCCCGCGGATGCTACAGTGAACCTTTCCCTCGTCGCCCTCCTCATGCACCAGGAGGTAGCCCTCCTTTGTGTCGAGCATGTCCAAAGCGCCGCGCAGCGCCTGGTCCACGATCTTTTGGGGATCACGACACTCGGAAAGTTCTTTGCTGAAAAAGTGGAGGCTGGAAAACCAGAAGACTTCCGTATTGCGGCGCAGCCTTTGACTCCGTCCGCGCAGATAGGGGGCAACAAACCCCGCCACTACCAGCGCGACCGCCAGGGCCGGAAGAAAAACGGCAAATCCCAGGCCGCTAAAATAGTTCCCCATCGCAGTCACCCCAGACGAGGAGGCGCTACCAACCCCCGCTTGCAGGACTTCTGCCTGACCTCGTGTTTCCCATCGACTGGCGCTAACTCGAGGGGCACAGAGAGTGTTTTGATCGCGCCAAAAGCGGCCGTCCGGCTCCCCTTGCCGAATCGGCATGAATACAGCTACATGAGCGCACTATACGATATCCTTTTCCGTGCGTCAACCATTGTTTGGTTACAAATACTGTGAGATGGTTACAATTTCGGCATTGCGCCTCGTGAAACTGGCGCAAGCTTGCCCCGCTGTCGGGCGCGCCGTGTCCGGTGGAGATTGTCCACACGATTCCCCTTTTTCGCCAGGTGGCGAGCGCGCCGTTCGTAAGGGGAGAGGGGCACAAATCCTTTCAAGTTTTTTCCGGAAACGCCGATGAGAAGAACTAGAGACAGAGCCTGCCAGCGCTGCGATTTGACCCGCCCAAATGCGGCGCTGAGCCCTTGGCGGCAAGTTCGAAGACCCCTTCGCCCCGACGAACACACTTGCCGCCAAGGCACCCTCCTGCGCAAATCTCCCGCCCAGGCGCCGGTAATGAGCCAGTTTCCCAGAACACCCTCGTTCGCCCAGAATTTCGGATTGACCCTTCGGGTTCAGCGATAAACCCTTGGCGACCTTGGCAGGACCTATGCAGGAAAACACAGCCAAACTTCATTGAAACCCGGTGGTTATAGTAACAGCCCACTGCATCGAGGCGCTCCCGATCAACGCTAACGACAAGGCAGGATCTAGTTAGACCGAAAAGGGTTGCCGATTCATGTCGCAGCCTTCATGAAGATTGAGTCTGTAGGGCGGGAGGCGTAGAATCTCGCACGCATTGGAAAGATGAGATCGGCAATCCCGGTTTAGAGGTGGACGCGATGTCAGCCAAATCTGAAGAGATGTCGGCACAAAAAGGGCCAATATTGGCTGTGGGCGTTGCGGATTTCTGTCACAGCGTGTTGCGTAATGTACGCCTGCGGCCTTTTCTCCAAAGATTACTTTCCGCTGCCCCTGTGGCAGCTCCTTTTGCGGGTTTGTATCTCCTCCTATTCTTAGGGGTTCGCGACACTCCGCAGAAGGGTCTATTGGGGCTGACGAGGCTTATCTCTGAGGTCGGCATCTTGATCTCATTCTTCCTTTTCGCTTTGACACAGATGGGCGGGCCGTTTTTCAAGTTGGCGTTACCGCTCTTTTTCTCGCAGTGGGTTGTGGAGGTAAGTGCAGGGAAAACAACCCCTCGATGAATCAGCCGGACCGTAAGGAGAGGCGGTCGATGCCGCGGATCGTTGTATATGGCGTATCCGCTTTTGTGTTCCTTGCGGCAGGTGTGAGGGACATTCAAGCTCTCCTGTATCGTCGCCCACTCGGAAACTGACCCCCTCTCCAAGCATCAGCCTACTCGCCCAAAATCTGCTATAATAAGAATTCGGGGCACCACCAAGGACTGCAAACCTAAGGACAGCGTCTTTCGTAACGGCGGTTTCCGACCGCCCGACATTGGGGGTTTAGAGAACGCTTCCACAGCGGAGGGTGTCAGTACAATCTGTAATCCTCAATAAGCAGAAGACATGCGCATCGCTATCCGATTCCTGGCCATTCTGACCATTGCCGCGCTGCTCGCCCCGGGCGTGAGATGGGCTTCCCTGCGCGCCCCAGTGGAGGCCTGTGCGTGCCCCCCGGGAGCCTGCATGTGTGCCACCCATCACCACGCTTTGGGACACACTCCAAGTTGCTGCATGGGCAAGGGCGGCCAGTGCGGATTGGAATCTCATGACAGCTACCTTGCTTCTTTTCTCAGTACCTTGAATTATGTGCCCACCGAACACCATTGGTCGAACCCCGTCGCACCTTGGAGTTTTGGTCACTACACTTCAGATTTAAGCTTGTTGCCATCCCACGCGCAGATTCCTGAGCAGCCTCCCCGCGCCACTCTCTGATACATCCTCGCTTCACCAGATGTTCGCGCGCCCTGCGCTGTAAGCTGGCGTATGAGACTGCGGGAGCCCCTGAACCTCTCGCCCTTCCTCGCCAGCCTGCGGCCGGCACTTAGATTCCATTCATCTAAGAGGAGGCTTCATGCGAAAGCTCGTATTCTGTTTGTGTCTGGCGGTTTTTCTGATGTTTGGTTCCCTGCTCCATGCCACGATTTTTGGAAGAATACAAGGAATCGTGCACGACCCGCAGCATCGGCCTATGGCCGGAGCATCGGTAAAGCTTCAGGCGATTACTTCGGATTGGTCCCAAACCGCGCAAACGGACGATAATGGTGAGTTTTCATTCGCCGCTGTTCCGATCGGCGACTACAAGATCACCGTCACTCAGCCTAAATTCCAGACTTCGGAGCAGACGGTCACAGTCGATTCCAGCTCATCACCGATTCTTCACTTTCAACTGGCGATTGCGGCCTTGAATCAAACTACCGTGGTCTTGGGCCGGGGAGAAGTGGCCAGCATGGATTCGGTAACCCCCACCACTCTGGTCGATCGCCGGGACATATCCCAAACTCCCGGTGCCGACCGCACCAACAGCATGGCCATGATCACCGACTACGTTCCCGCCGCTTACGTGACCCACGACATGTTGCATATGCGAGGTGGCCACCAGGTAAACTGGCTAATTGACGGCATACCTTTACCCAACACTAATATCGCCTCCAATCTGGCGCCGGTGATCGACCCAAAGGACATCGATTATCTCGAGATTCAAAGGGGCAGCTACGATGCCGATTACGGAGACCGTACGTATGGGATCTTTAACATCGTGCCCAGAACCGGCTTCGAGAGTAACAATGAGGGCGAATTCGTCGCCACTTTCGGCAATTGGTATCAGACCAACGATCAACTCAATTTTGGAGGGCACACCCAGCGCTTCGCCTATTACGCCAGTGTCAACGGAAATCGCAGCAACTACGGTCTACAGACCCCGATTGCGCAAGTTTTTCACGATGCAGAAAACGGCTACGGAGGATTCGCGTCGTTCATTTTCAATCCCGATGCCAAGAACCAATTTCGGCTGGTCACCTCGCTCCGGGAGGATTATTACCAAATCCCCTATGACCCCGGTCCCAATTCCATTGGAAATCAGCAGTTGGTGGCGGCGGGCGAGTCCCCCAGTTACGACCTCCGTGATGGCGAGCATGAGCGCGACGGCTACGTCGCCTTCTCATGGGTCCACACATTCAATCCCAACCTGCTGCTTACGGCTTCTCCCTTTTATCACTACAACAGCGCCCACTACCAAGGCGGCGCGAACGATTATCCCGTCATCTCAACCTTTGATCAGGATGCCAATTACGGCGGCACGCAAGCGGCCCTGAATGCCACCGTCTGGAGAAATGATTTTGAGGCCGGAGTGTACGGCTTCGCTCAGCACCAGGACAACCTCTTCGAGAATCAGTTCACGGACGGCAGCGAAAACTTCCCCGCCTCGTCGATTGGCGTAACGGGAGGGCTGGCGAGCATATTCATTAACGACAAGTTCAAAGTGACCTCGTGGTTGACCTTACTCGCCGGCCTCCGCCAAACACACTTTACGGCGGACATCGTGGAGAACGCGACGGACCCACGCTTTGGTCTTGCCATCAGAGTCCCCCGCCTGAACTGGGTCTTTCGCGCCTTCTACGGTAAGTATTACCAAGCCCCGCCCCTCGTGACGGCCACCGGCCCACTGCTCGGCTTGGCGAACAGCCAGAATTTTACTTTCGCTCCCCTGCACGGCGAGCGCGATGAAGAACACCAATTCGGTGTCACGATTCCTTATCGCGGCTGGGCGCTTGACGCCGACACCTTTCAGACCGAGGCGAGCAATTGGTTGGATCATAACAATATCGGAGAATCAAATCTCTTCTGGCCGATCACGTGGGATGGCGCCTTGATTCAAGGTTGGGAACTCACCTTGCGGTCCCCCCGCCTCTGGCATCGCGGCCAATTTCACCTTGCCTATGCGAATCAAATCGCGCAGGCAACTTCACCCATCACCGGAGGCTTGATCTGCCCTAGCCCCGTGACGCCGGCATGCCCACTCGATATACCGCCGGGATATTCTCCGGTAGACCATGATCAGAGAAACACCTTGAACTTCGGTTTCAATGGAAATATTCCCTGGCACGCGTACGCTTCGACGAATGTGTACTACGGCTCGGGGTTCACAAACGGGATTCCGGACACGCAATATCCGGGGCCGTATCTGCCTGCGCACGCCACGTTCGACATTTCGCTGGGCAAATCCTTCCGCGAGAAATATACCGTTTCCGTCAACGCGCTGAATGTGACCAACAAACGCGTGGAGCTGGACAACAGTCTGACGTTTGGAGGCTTTCACTATAATGACCCGCGACAAATCTACGGCGAAATCAGGTACCGCTTCCACTTCTGAACCACGACGCGACGCAAGACGCGAGTCCGCGAATGCAGGAGGGGTCAATCAATTCGAGAAATAATGAAGAGGGCAAGCCATGCCCCCACAACCAAGGCAGAGCGGCTGGCATATTGTTAGAATTTAGGTGTTACGCGACACTAGCAGGCCGGGGGAGGCAGCTAATGCGAGCACAACGGTCGATGGCAGGTCTGGCCGGCTTGAGCGTGGTATTGGCTTTGGCGGCATGTCAAAAAGAAAAGCCCTTGCCGCAGCAGCGTTTTGATCTGCGTGGGAAGGTGGTGGCGGCAGACAGGAACGCAGGCACTGTGACGCTGGCGCACGAGGCAATCCCGGGTTACATGGCCGCCATGACCATGACTTATCCCCTCGAAGATCGGTGGGCCTTCGACGTTCTCAAGCCGGGCCAAACCGTCACCGCAACTTTGGTGGTGGCGAGTGATCGCGCCTGGCTGGAAGGCATTGTCGTGACGGAGGAGGCCAAGCCGGAAAGCAACTCGCTCGCGCCCCCGGAATCGGCGCGCCCACTTTTGGGGGAAGAAGTGCCGGACTTCCCCCTCCTCAATCAAGATGGGAAGCGGATTCAGCTTCATCAGTACCGCGGCCGGGCCTTACTTCTGACCTTCATTTACACGCGCTGCCCGCTTCCCGACTATTGTCCCTTGATGAGCAAGAACTTTGCGCAAATCTTGGCGGAAGTGCTCAATGATCCTAAGCTCTCGTCTTCCACCCGCCTGCTGAGCATTAGCATCGACCCGGAGTACGACAAGCCCGCCGTCCTGCGCGCATATGCCCGGGACGTGGCGGGCAACCCCCATCCCTTCGATCACTGGGAATTTGCCTCGGGCACGCCGGAGCAGGTGCGTAAAGTTGCTGAGTTCTTCGGGCTGAAATACTGGACCGAAGGAGGCCAAATCGTGCACGCGCTAGTCACGGCGCTCATCGGCACGGATGGAAAAATTGCCAAGCTCTACCGCGGGAACGATTGGCGACCGGCCCAGGTGGTCAGCGACCTCCGGGATTTGCGAGAGGCAGCGACGGCTAAGTAGACAGGGGACGCAATTGGGCGGCACCCTCGATTCTTGTGCTCTTTAAGAGCTGGGTTTGCGGAAGATCACGCAGTAGTGGTTATCGGGCCAGTCGTCGATACGCTTCACCACCTGAAAACCCGCAGACGTAAGCTCCTCGATCAGGATTTTCTCCGGCATGCCGTGCCCACCGCGATTCTCGGGTACACCCTCCACCTTTTTGCTCCCGGGTGCCGGTTCTTCGTCAATCACCGCCAGCAGTCCGCCAGGCTTGAGCGAGCGAAAGAGGCTGGCGTCGATTTCGGCCGGCTTGGTGAGGTGATGATACACGAGCCGCATGAAGATGGAATCACAGCACTCAGGCGGAAGGTTTGTCTGCGTCTCGCCGGCCTGGAGGGCCGTGATGTTTTTCTCCTTGGCCGCAAGCTCCTCGAGGTGGGCCAGCTTTTTGGCGTCGAGTTCCGTGGTGTAGACACGCCCGGTCGTGCCCACGCGCTTGGCGGCGTCGAGGGTCAGCTCTCCCTTGCCGGCGCCGATTTCGGCCACTATGCCGCCTTCTTGCCAGTGCAGGTGCAGCGCTAGACGGTCGGCTTCCTCCTGGTAGGTGTCCTGGGCGCAGCCGGTGGCAACAATGAACGCCGACAGAGCCAGCGCGAGGATGAACGAGCGGTGTCGCATATGAAACAGCATTTCCTTTTCGGCCCCCTGAGCCACAGCAGTATACCACCGCAACCGAATCATTCCCGACCGCAATTTCGCCCATAACAGCTTGGCAATGCCCGCCGGTCCTCTTGTCGAGGTAGTGTGGAAATTCCGCTATTCCATTTTGGCGGCAGGCGCAGCTTTTGCTATAATGTCCGCGCGCCGTTTAAGGTTCATTGATTCTCATGCCCAACGCACTGCCACGCATCACGGTCCGCGACGCTTTCGGCAACCAGCGCGAGATCGAGATATCACGCACGCCCTTCACGCTCGGCCGGCAAGGCGATAACGACCTGGTACTACTCGACACCCGCATTTCCCGCCGTCATGCCCGCATCATCAGAGACAGCGAAGGTTACTTGCTGGAGGACGCCGGCAGCCGCCACGGTACGTTCTTGAACGGCGAAAAAATCCCGGCGCCCACCCGGTTGAAGTCGGGCGACCAGTTCAGCCTGGGGGTGTCGGATTCCTACGCGCTGGCTTTCGCCTTAGAGGAGTCCGTGCTTCCCGGGCTTCTGGAAAGATTTGAGAAGGCCTCGGAGGGATCCGCCCCGCAACTGCATCACCTGGGTCTGCTCCTCCAGATGGCGCAAATGATGCTGCGCGCTCCGGCGCTGGAGGAAGTGCTGACGGCCTTGCTGGACTCCGCCGTCCAGCTCACTAATTCGGAGCGCGGGCTGCTGTTCCTGAAAGAAGCGGAAGGTGAGCTGGAGCTTCGCCTGGCGCGCGGCAAAGGGGGCGTCTACCTGCGCCCGGAGATGACCGATTACTCCCATAAGGTTGTGAAGCGCGTGGCGGACTCCGGTCAGGAGGAAGTGGTTCTGGAAGACGAGTCCTCCGGCCGCACGACGCATGAAACCGGCATCATCCATACCAGCGCGCGAGGCATCGTGGCTGTTCCCCTCCAAAAGCTGCATATGGCGGAGGCCTCGGGAGAGACCTTTACAGCGTCTGCTCCGGATTTGCTCGGCGTGCTCTATCTTGACACCCGCTCGCAGGCCGCCGCCGTCACGGGACTTGACCGGCAAGTGCTCCAAACCTTGGCGGTGGAAGGCTCCACGGTGATTGAGAACGCCCGCCTGTTCGGCTTGGCGCGCGACCAGGAGCGCATCCAGCACGAAATGTTCTTGGCGCGGAGCATCCAGCAAGGATTGCTGCCGCGCGAACTGCCCCAAGGGGATTTCTTCCAAATTTCCAGCATCACCACGCCTACGGAAGCCGTGGGGGGCGATTACTATGACGTGGTGGCACTTCCCGACGGCCGCTATGGCTTCGCGCTGGCCGACGTTGCCGGCAAAGGTATGCCCGCGGCCCTGATGGCCGCAAGCCTCCAGGGGGCCTTCGGTGCCGTCGCCGCGGGGGCGCCCGAGCTCGGCGAGCTTTTCCGCCGCGTCAATGATTACCTGGTCGACCGCACCCCGCCAGAAATGTTTGCCACCCTTCTTTATGGTGTCCTGGACCGGCAGGGAGGATTCGAGTTTGTTAATGCCGGGCACATCCCACCCCTGATTGTCCGCGCCGGGGGCGGCGTGGATCACATTGCGTCCTCCAATTTCCCGGTGGGGCTCTTCCCGCACGTAGATTTCACCACAACCCGCGCGCAGCTTAGCCCCGGCGACTTGATTGTGACTACTTCCGACGGCGTTACGGAAGCCCGCAATGCCCTCGGGGGGCTGTACGGTGATCCCCGGCTGCTCTCCCTCCTGCAAGGTTGCTCCGGCCAAAAGGCAGATGAGGTGGTCCGGAGAATCCTGGCCAGTGTCCGCGAATTTGTCGGCCACGCCCCCCAGTCGGATGATATCACCGTGACCATCATCCGTTTCGGACCCGCCTGAATCAGCCTCAGGGTTAGCGCGTTCCCTTAATCTGCTTAGAGGACGATTATCTATGCTCAGCGAGTCGCCTCGCGAAGAGTTCCTCACCGTTTCCGCCAATCGTGAATGAGCATTCGAACCACGAAGCTGAGCGCATCGTACTCCACCACTTCCCTAATCAAGTCCACAGAGAATTCGTCATCATAGCTGTGTGGAGGGGCACCCGGAATCTTCACTCCCTGGGTTTCGTAGATCGGGGTTGGCGAGCTTGGCCCGAATACGAGGAGTACACCCTCGACATCATTTTCACTGTTGGGACTCGAGGAAAAGTTATGGGGGAATTCCATCCGGACAATTGCATCAAGGCCGGCAGCGTCACAAGTCGCGCGCCGATGCCAGGGCAGTTTGGTGAGGAGCCCTTTGGGTTTACTTTCTTGCAAAACGAAACGATCGATAACTTTTGCCTGGTCCGGCGGCAGGTTGTGCGTGTCAACGCAGTAGGATCGGATTTTACCGAAGGCAGCAGCGTCCAACACGTATCCCTCCAGCTTTTTGTTCTGGGCAAACAGCCGGGAACCCGGCAGCAGCAGGATAATCCACAGCCAACACTTCGCTCGACCGGCTCCATGCCGGCGGGCAGCACAGACTCGGCGTGCTGTTCCCCGCCCCAGGCACCCAGGGGTTACCCCGCCGATAAGGTTCAGTTCAAGCTCGTAATGCATCGATATGAAATTTTGGCGCCGATCCTTTCCGCGCGGCCTCACCTTTTCCAGGCAACTCTGGATTTTAACTCGGCCAGCGCTATAGAATGGGCGTCCAAATTTTCGAGCATAGGATTCACTCATGAAGAGCCCCGGAACGATGCGAACATTACTTTTACCTGGACTTGCCATCATCACCTTTCTGGTTGTCGTTTTCGTGCAAGGCCCTTTCCTGCCTTCAGGGATGGCGACGGAGTTGGGCGGCTTGCCTCCTTCGAAAAGCTCGCAACCGAAAATGAAGATCCCGCACCCGAAGGGAAAGGCTTTTTACGTTTCGGGGGCGGGCGACGACGCTTGGTCAGGAAAGCTCGCTGAGCCCAATCGTGCCAAGACTGACGGGCCCTTTGCCACGCTCGCCCGCGCCCGCGACGCCATCCGGTCGATGCAGGCGGGCAAGCCGCTGCATCAGCCGGTCACAGTTTACGTGCGCGGCGGGGTTTACACCCTGAGCGCTCCCCTGCTCTTCCAGCCGGAGGATTCCGGCACCGCCAAGTGCCCCATCACTTACGCCGCCTATCCGGGCGAGAGGGTGGTTCTGAGCGGGGGCCGCACGATCACGGGGTGGAAGAAAGCGGCGGAGGGCGGGCAGGGAAGTGGCCCGGAACTCTGGACCACGGAAGTTCCCGGCGTTAAAGAGGGCGAATGGTACTTTCATCAACTTTTTGTGGACGGGCAGCGCCGACAGCGCGCGCGCTCCCCCAACGCGGGCTTCTACCACGCCGATGGCCAGTTTCTGGCGGGTAATCCTGCGCGTTTCAAGTTCCACCCCGGCGATATTCACGCCGCCTGGGTTGAGCAAGGCAATGTAGAAGTGGTGGGTCTGGAAAAGTGGGCGGAGTTTCGCATGACTGTCAAGGCTGTGGACACGGCCACCCAAACCGCCACGCTCTCTACTCAGCGCCAGCCATGGGGCGATGACAAGGATGCGCGCTACTGGGTGGAGAACGCCGCCGACGCTCTCGACGCACCCGGCGAGTGGTTCCTCGACCGGCGAACTGGCACCCTCTCCTACCTCGCCTTGCCTGGGGAAGATGTGCCCCAGGCCCACTTCGTTGCTTGCTTTCTCCCCCAGTTGATCCGCCTGGAAGGCAAAGAAGGAACAAGCGAGTTCGTTCACGACATCGTTCTGCGTGGCCTCACTTTCGCGCACACCGATTGGTCGCTGCCACCGAAAGGTTATGTGGACATGCAGGCCGCCTTTGACATACCTGCCGCTGTCGAACTTGTCGGGGCTCGCCATTGCCGCATCGAGCAGTGCTCTTTCGTTCATTTGGGCCAATACGCGCTGGAGATTCATAAAGGCACACAGGACGGCCGAGTAGTGGGCAACGAAATGACCGACCTCGGCGCGGGAGGCGTGAAGGTTGGCGATCCTAAGATCCCTACGGGCGAGGCGCAGGCAACGAGCGGGATTGTTGTTTCCGGAAATTACATCCACAACATCGGCATCGTGTACCCCGCGGCGGTGGGCGTATGGATTGGCCAGAGCAGCGGCAACACCGTTGCGCACAACGAAATCGCCGACACGTACTACACCGCCATTTCGCTCGGCTGGACGTGGGGCTACGGCCCTACCGCCGCGCATGACAATCGCATCGAATTCAACAACCTCTACAACATTGGCCGCGGCCTGTTGAGCGACATGGGTTGCATTTACTCGCTGGGCGTCCAGCCCGGCACCGTGGAGCGGAACAACCTGTGCCATGATGTGACGCGCTACGCCTATGGCGGCTGGGGCATTTACACCGACGAAGGCAGCAGCCAAATCGTGATCGAGAACAACCTCGTCTACCGCACCCAGGATGGCGGCTTTCATCAGCACTATGGGCGCGAAAACATTGTACACAACAACATTTTTGCTTTGGGACAAGAGGCGCAGGTCCGGCGCACCCGCCAGGAACCCCACCTGAGCTTTACGTTCGAGCACAACATCGTGTACTGGAACCAAGGCAAGCTGCTCGACGGCACATGGAAAGACGACCAGTTCCACCTCGATTACGACCTTTACTGGCAGGCCGGCGGCCAGCCGATTGAATTCGTGAAGGAATCGCTGGCGGAATGGCAGAAGCGCGGGCAGGACGTACATTCGCTGGTGGCGGACCCGCTCTTTGCCGATCCGGAGCATGGCGACTTTTCGCTGAAGCCCGGCTCGCCCGCCGCGAAAATCGGTTTTCAGCCCATCGACACGAGCCAGATGGGGAGAACTAAATGAGCGGGTTGCGCGCTCTGCGCTTGCCATATCGACATATCCATATGATACATTTCCCCGTATGAAGACAACCGTAGAGATTCCCAACTCTCTGCTCGAGCAAACGAAGCGGCTTGCCTCGCGCGAACACACGACGGTGAGGGCTTTGGTGGAAGAGGGGCTTCGCCAGATCGTGGCCGAGCGCAAGCGGGCCGAGGCATTCAGACTGCGCAAGGCTTCCTTCCGGGGTAAGGGTCTTCGATCCAAGATGGCCGGCGCGGGGTGGCAACAGATTCTTGACACGATTTATGAGGGGCGCGGCACGTGATTGCGGTGGATACCAACATCCAGGTTTATGCTCACCGCGAGGATTCGCCCTGGCATGAGGCGGCGCGGCATGGGCCATTTTCTGGCCCTGCCTGCACGAATTCCTGGGCATCGTAACCCACCCGCGGATCTACAATCCTCCCAGCCCTCTGGAGATTGCCCAGGCTCAAGTGGAGGCTTGGCTAGAGGCTCCTGGCTTGGTGTTGCTGGCTGAGACGCCCGGGTATTGGCCGGAATTGCGCGCCACACTCAAGGCCAGCCGTGTCACCGGTTCGGCCGTGCATGACGCTCGGATCGCCGCCTTGTGCCGCCTGCATGGAGTCCGCGAGTTGTGGACCGCAGACCGGGACTTCAGCCGCTTCTCGGGTCCTCGGGCCATCAACCCGCTGGTCGCCTGAAGAGCGGGCGTGCTCGCGGACCGCCCTTACTTCGTGCGCATCAGCCAGATGTTTCCGGTCGTCTCGGCGTATTCGTAGACGATTTGATCGCCGCGTGGCGACCAGCTTGGGTAGCGGACGTACATGTTCGTCTTGGTGTAGTTCGTAATCTGCTTCTCAGTCTTATCGCGACGTGACACCCAGTAGATGTTCCAGACGCCATTGCGCAATCCGGCGAAAAGGATCTTCTCCCCATCGGGCGACCAATCGTGGGACCAGCTCTGGCCGTGGTCTGAAGTTAGTTGAATTGCCGTGCCACCGCTACTGGGGATGACTCCGACTTCACTCTCACCTGCTCGCTTGATTTCGAAGGCAATAAATTTTCCATCGGGCGACCAGCAGGGGTACCCCGCCGATTCCTTATCAAACGTCAATTGTTTTGCGGGGCCGCCTTCCACTGCTGCGGTCCAAACGTTAGTTGTCCCCCCCTGGGTGGAGGCAAAGGCAATTTGTTTCCCGTCGGGCGAAACGCGCAGCTGCGACCAGTCATCACCGACCTCTCGGACGCGTTCTTTTCTTCCCGTTTCGATGTCCAGCGACCCCAGGTACCATTTCCCCCCATGAGACAGGTAAATGCCCACCCGTTGGGCGCCCAGGAACCCGATTCCTGTGCCATCGGCAAGCAGCTTCGCACTTTTGCCCGCGGCGTCAACCACTCCGGTTTGGGCGCCGGAGCCAATCTGCCCGACTAAATAGATAACGGATTTTCCATCCGGTGAAAAATGCGGATTCGTTTTGCGAATGCTGGTGTCGTGCGTCAGGGGCTCGGGAGCTCCTTCCGCCTCATTCCGAGCCGTTGAATAACGCACCGACCAGATGTTGCTTATGGCGGATAACGCGGTGTAGGCGAAGGATTTGCCGTCGGCAGAAAAGTTCATGTATTTGTACGACACTTCGCCCGTAGTCTTGATCCTCTCCGGCTCACCTTGCGGGGCGCCGCCGGGTGAAATCGCCACCTTGAACAGGCCCCAGCTTTTGCGCCCTCCCCCTCCGGAAAAGTAGACGGCTTGCCCATTCGGGAGGAAAATCGGATTGCACGTATTGCCAACGAAGCTTCCGACCAATCGCTGCGGATTACCTCCGCTCACCGGTACTGACCAGATTTCCTGAGTGCTCGTGGAACTGAAGACAATCCGCTTTCCGTCCGGCGACCACGCCGGGGCGCCGTCCCCCTCGGAGGGATTACTGGGTCGCGTGATTTGCGTCGGGGCGCCACCCTGGGACGGCACGGTCCAAATTGTGGAAGGGGGTGTGGCATCATAGGAATACTGGCCAAAATCGCCAAGCGCAGCCGACTGAAAGGCAATCTGCGAGCCGTCGGGCGACCAAGCAGGCCGCGAGCCGAAATCGGTGATTTGGGTGGCAGTCCCGCCCAGCGCCGGAATCAACCAGATCCCCCCGCGCTTGCGGGAATAGTAAGCGATTAGCTTTCCGTTCGGCGACCACGCGGGCTCAAAGTTATCGTCCCCATCCGAGGTGAGCTGCACCTCTCGCCCGCCCAGCGTTAGGGACTTCACGTATATCTCAAAGCTGACATTCTGGTCAGAGCTGTAGGCAATGGAACTTCCGTCGGGAGAGAGGGAAGGAAAGATATCCAGACTTGGCGAAGTCGTGACCTGAGTCAGCGTGGACTCATCCAATGCGACCTCCGAAGGACGCGGCTCAACATTGTTGTGCGGTCGTGAGTAATGCCACGCGAGCCAGCCCAGCACGATGAGAACGAGCATTCCTGTTGGAGCTGCCACCATCCACCAGCGCCTTCGTAGGGGCAACCCTTGTGGTTGCCCTGGGGCGGCCACAAGGGCCGCCTTTACTTCTTGTGTGCGCGACCGGGATGTTCCCGCCACAGGGCGGCTAGAATCCGTATCCCGTTTCAGGCGTTTCAAATCCGCGCGGATTTCGGCGGCGCTTTGGCAACGTAGGTCGCGGTCCTTTTCCAGCGCCTTGTTGATGATGCGCTCGAGCTCCGGCGGCAATTGGGGATTCAGGCTGCTCGCCGGCACCGGCGCTCGATTCAAGATGGCGTCGTGAATGAGCGCCGTTGTGGTCCCGGTAAAAGCCTCTTGACCCGTCGCCATCAGGTAAAGCACCGCGCCAAAGCTGAACAAGTCCGTGCGGGCATCCAGTTCTTCGCCCCGCGTTTGTTCAGGAGACATGTAATCGACGGTGCCCATCGCCATCCCGGTGTGGGTGAGCGACGACTCCGTGTCACCGGTTCGGCGCTCCTCAATCACTGCCTCGGGGTGCATCAGCTTCGCCAAGCCGAAATCCAAAATCTTGGGTTGAAGCGTCCCGCCGCGCCGGATGACGAAAATGTTTGCGGGCTTGATATCGCGATGAATGATGCCCTTCTGGTGAGCGGCATCGAGGGCGTCGGCAATGGGAATGGCCAGGTCAAGCAGCGTGTCGACCGGTAGGGGCACGCCATGGCGTGCCCCTACGGGCCGAACGCTGTTCGGCCCTACGTCATGCGCCAGCATTTGGCGCAAAGTCTGGCCCTCGAGCAACTCCATGGCAATGAACGGCTGGCCATCCTGCTCGCCCACGTCATAGATCGTGCAGATGTTCGGATGGTTGAGAGCGGAAGCCGCGCGCGCTTCGCGCTGGAAGCGTTCCAGCGCCGCGGGATCGATTGCGGGCGCCCCTTGTGGGGCATGGGGTGGGGCCAGCCCCACATCCAGAATGAACTTCAGCGCCACGGCGCGGCCCAGCCGCGTGTCCTCGGCCTTGTAAACCACGCCCATCCCGCCGCCCCCGAGCCTTTCCAGGATGCGGTAATGCGAAACCGTGCGGCCCAGCATCGCGTCCGTGCCTGCCCCCTGCGCATGATCCCGCGCCAGGGCTTGGGCCGCCACCTCCAGGGCCGGCTTTCCCAGAAAACTTCCCGTTCCCTCGCCTTGCTCCAACAGCGACTCCACTTCCTGGCGCAGGGACTCATCCCCAGCGCAGGCCTCATCGAGAAACTGCGAGCGTTCGCTCGCTTGCCGCTCCCGCGCGGCGTGATACAAGCGTTCGATTTTCAGCCAGCGCTCACGCTCCACCTTGCTTCTCCCGGCTCAAGACCTCGCGGTGGCACAGGCACTCCTGCCTGTGCCACCGTCAATTTACTCAGTCGCTCTTTGCTCAACTCGCGCTGTAATCAACTCGTTCTAAGGGGAAATCGCCCACTGATTTTCCCACGCTCGGATGCAGATATTTTAGCACGGTCGAACACTCAGGCTTCAAATTCCCAACCCATGCGACCGGTTGGGAGCGCAGACCTCCGCCGGAAGGTGTGAAAAATAGACAATCTCATCCGTCAGCCGACGGACCAAGGCGCAAAGACTCGCAAAGAGCAAGCTTTTTGTTTTCTTTGCGCCCTCTGTGACTTCGCGCCTTTGCGTGAAATGCTTTTGCTGTTCGCAGAATTCTTTCACAGCTTCCCGTTGAGGTGTGCAGCTCTTTTGGCGGAAAACCACAAATCTCAACCACGGAGCCATGCCCTCGGATTTGGACGCCTGAGTTTAGGGGAGAACCGCTGCACCGGGGGGCAACGCTTGCTTTGGCTACCTTAGTTCAGGAAGCCGCGGGGGGAAGAGTTTCTGACAGTTTCTGCCAATCGTGAAGGAGTATTCGAACCACGTAGTAGAGCGCATCGTGCTCGAGAACTTCCGTAGCGAATCCCTCACTATTGCCCTCGAACACATCCGTCATCATAACCTCGCGCGTTTCATAGATGGGGCTGGGTGAGCCTGTCTTGAACACGAAGAGCACCCCGTTGATTTCACGGCGCATGAAAATACTTGGAAAATGGTCGGAGGGGAATTCCGTGCGCACAATGGCATCAGGGCCGCCTTCTCGACACGTCGACAGCCGATGCCAGGGAAGTCTGGCCAGGAGTCCGGTGGGTTTGCTTTCGCGCGCCACGAATAGATCGATAACCTTCACCTCACGCAGCGGCAGGTTGTGCGTGTCAATGCAGTAGGATTGGATTTTTCGGAAGGCGGCGGGGTCCAGAACGTATCCCCCGAGCTTCTTGTCCTTGGCCACGAGCGGAGAGACGGGCAACAACAGGATGATCCACAGCCAATGCTTCATTCGCGTGGTCTCCCTTCTCGGCGGGCAGGCCCAACGCGCGGAATCGCACCCCGCCCCTATAGCGCGAGGTTACATCAGCGAAAAAGCGACTTCAAGAAAATATTACAGAAAGGTGACGATTTTATTGCGAGTTGATGAAGGCCATTTTTCCGGCGTTGCGAGGCCTATTAATTGGGGGCTGGAGCAGCAGGCTGGGCAGCATTTGCAGTGATGTGATCCGGCACGCCGGCCTTGGCAAAGAATCCCCCTGACGCCGAAAAAAGCGCCTGGGCAATTACCCTAAGAGTTTATGATTACAGGCTTGGCAGGCCCAGGCGAAAGTTATGGGTCTTGGTCGGCAATGACCCGTCTGAAGTCCAAGGAAGGCTTGAGCGTAAGCAGCCTATGTCCTGGTCGCCAGCCGGACGGTCCGTGTCATCTTCAGGAGGGCGCGAAGGGCACGGTTGACGGCGGCTTCTGTGGGGAAGGCTTCCGCAAGCTCGGGGTCAAGCAATATGAGGTTAGTGCCGGCGCGATACCGCCTGGCATATTTGCCCCGAACGCCCCCTCTCATCGAAGCAAAATCGTACTCTGGGCGCATGTCGTCCGCCGATTTTCGATTATTCTTCTTCATAGAACCTTCGTTCGTGGCGTGTAGCTCGCCTGGCGCTGATGATCCGAACCTTCTCACCCTCCTCACTGTGCGCCACCACCAGGAGGCGTTGGCGGTTGGACACGCCAATGGTCAGGAACCGTGACTCAAAAGCGGAATGGGCAGTATCCGGGAATGTGGTCGAGAGCGTGTCGTCGAGCACCGTGGCGGCTTCGTGGAAGTCGATGCCATGTTTCTTTAGATTGGCCGCGGCTTTCCTCGGATCCCATCTGAAAACCACGGAACCAGTATACGCCTATCGCCGCTGACGAGCTACCACGCTCAGCCAATTCACTTCATGCGCATCACCCAGATGTTTCGGGTGGTTTCGGTGTATTCGTAGACGATTTGATTGCCGCGTGGCGATCGGCAGGGTAGCGAACGTAGCTATTGAGCTTCGAATAGTGGGCAATCTGCTTCTCGGTCTTGTCGCGCCGTGACACCCACCAGATGTTCCAGACGCCGTTGCGAAGTCCCGCGAACGCAATTTTGTCTCCATCCGGCGACCAACCGCATGGCCAGCTCTGGCCGTGATCGGAGGTGAGTTGGATGGGCGTTCCACCGCCGCTGGGAACGTTGCCCTTCCAGCAATTCCATAGCGATGAAGGACCGGCCGCCGTCCTCATCAACATCATAGATCGTGCAGACATTCGGATGACTGAGAACGGAAGCCGCTATGATTGCCAGGGTCACGGAAATTTCCATCGCACGCGAGCGTCGTCCCGAGAAGCAGCTTCCGTAAGGTGTGAGATTCGCGACCTGACGGAGCACTTAATTTTTCGCTTGCTTGTTCGCCTTTTATTCGCCTAAAATGTGGGGCTGTCAGTGGTCCGTCGTCAGTTGTCAGTTGTCGGCGGTGAGCGATCAGTGGTCAGTGGCTAGGGCTGAAGCTGGGCAGAAGGCCGCATACGGAATGGGAAAATAAAACCACCAGCGACTGACGATTCAGCGATGTGATCTGAGAACTGAGAACTTACAACTGACGATGGACAACGGACAAATGACAACGGACAACTGAGAACCGACAACTTTCTTCCCCCGGAGATTAATCCATGGCACTGACGCGACGGCAAAAGCAGGTTTTCGATTTCTTGGTGGGATTCATCAATAGCCACGGCTACTCGCCGAGCTTCGAGGAGATCGGCGCGGGGCTGGAGCTGTCGTCACTCGCGACCGTTCATAAGCATATGCAGACCCTGGAGAAGAAAGGGTTCATCCGGCGCGGCTATAACCAAAGCCGCTCGGTAGAAGTGGTGGCCATTCCCGCTTCCGTGCCCTTCGCCAAAACCGCCGTCCGGCCGTTTGGGAGGCGCAAGACGGCAGCCGACGACGGCGACAATCACCCTGGGGTCGCGCCTGTGGCCGTGCTCATGCCCTCGCAGGTGCTCGGCAACATGGAATTCCCCCTGCTCGGCCGCATCGCGGCGGGCCAACCGGTGGAAGCCATTCCCAATGCCGAGACTTTTTCCTTCGGCGACTTTACCGGCGGCCGGGGGAATCTCTTCGTCCTGCGCGTCAAGGGCGACTCCATGATTGACGACCACATCTGTAACGGCGACTATATCCTGGTGGAAGGCGCGCAGACGGCGGACAACGGCGATATCGTGGTGGCGCTGATCGAAGGCACCGACGCCACCCTTAAGCGCTTCTTCCGCGAACCCAACGGCAAAGTGCGACTGCAACCCGCCAACGCCCAAATGGATCCCATCCTGGTGGCCGCTCGCGACGTGAAAATCCAGGGACGCGTGGTGGGAGTGTTGCGAAAGTATTAGATTCGGATAAATTGTCATGAAATTGCGCATCATCGCAGGAGCGCTGTGGGTCGCCGTAATATGCCTTGGGGCACCATGTGTTACCTTTGCGGAAGAAATCACCCTGAAAAACGGGCAGAAGATTGTCGGAACCATCGTCGGCTATGAAAAGGACATGTTTCGGGTCGAGACCGAGTACGGCATCGCGCTGGTCCGCAAAGACAAGGTCGCTTCCATTCAGGTGAACAAGCCCGACGCGGCCAATCCTCAAGCCCCCCAACATCCCGCCAGCAAGACTATCGAGGTGAAAACTGCCCCGGTCGCGGCAGCGCCGGAAACGCTTCCCAGCCCGGCGCCGGTGCGTCCCACGCCGGCAAAGCCTCCTGCGCCGACGCCTGTTGCGGCGCCACCCCCCATGCCGGCAAAGCCTCCCGCGCCACCACCACCTCCCGTCAGTCACCCGCTGGATGTGCCCATGCCCGCGCACCTTCAAGAGCACGTCGACGGCAACACTTATTTCAGCGATACATTTCAATTCTCCATGTACAAGCCCCCCGACTGGAAAATATACGAAGGAGTGCCCAACGAAACTGGCTCAGGAATCATGGCTATGGGCGCGGAGGATGAGCAGACGCTCCTGATCGTCGATCGCCAGGTGTGGAGCGGCACTCCCAAGCTGACCAGCGACCAGGTAGAGGCCAAGCTGCGCCAAACCTACCAGGAGTATCACCGGACTTCCGAAGATGCCTTTGAGTGCGATGGCCAGACCGCAACCCGCCGCACCTTTACGGGAGTTCTGGAGGGCACCGAGTGGCACGGCGTGGCCGTCCACGTCATCCACGGAAACACGGTGTTTGGCATTATCGGACTCACCTCCGCGGAGACTTTTCAGTTCCAACAGGCCATCTTCAATAAGATTATCAAGACGTTTCATTTTCTCATTCCCGGTACCCCAACCGCTGCACTGCCCACCCTCAACCCGGCACCCTGAAAGTTTGCTAGCCTGCTCGGAGTGCGCGATTGCGGCAAAGTGGGTATGATGGGCAGGTTCTTTCGGGCATATTGTCATCGGCGGTCGACCAGGTCGAACCGGGATAATCATTACTATTCGCCTTATTTGCCCTTTATCCATAGTTGACTTGAGTCAGCTCCATGGAACTCGTACGGAAAATTCAACTCGGCAGGAGGTTCACATACCCATGAGCACCTCACGCAGGGATTTCCTTCGCGCGGTCGCGATTGCGCCGGCGATTGCGATGGGCCATGCCACCGAAACGCGGCCGAACGTGCTGCTTCTGCATTGCCACGATCTGGGACGGTTTCTCCACTGCTATGGCATCAAAACCGTGCAGACCCCGCACCTGGACCGGTTGGCGGAGCAAGGCGTGCTCCTGGAAAGCTGCTTTTGCGCTGCTCCGCAGTGCAGCCCGTCGCGCGCGTCGATGTTCACCGGCCGTTATCCGCACTCGACCGGTGTCATGGGGCTGACGCACGCGGACTTCGCATGGGACTTGCAACAGGAGGAAAAACACCTTGGCCAGATTCTCAAGGCCGCCGGCTACTCGACTGCGGGAGTAGGCGTTATCCATGAGACGCGTTCCGGCCCCGCCAGAATCGGCTTGGACGACTATTCTCCGAAGGCCCGGGCACAGGCCGCGGCAGAGGAAGCTATCCTGCGCCTGGAGCGGTTTGCCAGGTCCCCCGAGCAGCCCTTCTACATGCAGGTAGGATTCATCGAGCCACACCGCCTTTCGGCGGCGAACCCCACCGCGGACCTTGGCTTCACCGACCAGGACGTCCGGCCGGACGATTCGCTCGGCGTCACCGTGCCATCCTATCTTCGGGATACTCCCGGCACGCGGGCGGAAATCGCCGAGCTCCAGGGGGCCGTGCGCCATGCCGACCAGCACATGGGCCGTATCTTGAGCGCTCTCGAAGGTCTAAAGCTCGGCTCCCACACGCTCGTCATTTTCACCACGGATCACGGCATCGCTATGCCGCGGGCCAAGTGCTCGGTCTATGAACCGGGCCTGCAAGTGGCATCCATCTGGCGTCTGCCCTCGCGCCCGGGATGGCAGGGCGGCATTCGCAAGCGCGAGATGATTTCGAATGTCGATTATGTGCCGACGATTCTGGAAGTGCTTGGTTTGGCCCAGCCCGCCAACCTGCAAGGACGGAGCTTTGCGCCGCTGCTCGACGGCCGGGCGTACACTCCGCGTCAGGTCATCTTCGGTGAATTGACTTATCATGACTACTATGACCCGCGGCGCTCCATCCGGACCGAGAATCACAAGCTCATCGTGAACTTCTCCTCCGCCCCATCATTCATGGATCCCTCGCAGTCTTGGCGCCCGCGGTCCGATACCGTGGTCCCTCCGAATCCTGCGCTCGCATATCACGTGCCGCTCGAGTTGTACGACCTGCGCGACGACCCCGGAGAGACCCGGAACCTCGCTACCTTGCCGGCTTTCGCCCCCGTGCTCTCAGATCTCCAGGCGCAGCTTGCCAAGCATCTCAAGGATACAGGCGACCCAATTCTCGCCGGGGCGGTAACCAATCCCATGCACCGCCGCGCGCTCGAATGGCTGAAAAGCTAACTCTTTGAAGGCGCGACGCCGGACTGAAGCCTTGCCCTTTCAAAGGCGTTGGGAGAAGTTGGCGCTAGTTGCAATTAATTTGCAATCAGTTTGTAGCCAAAAACCTCTAACTCTTTATTTTTGAATCCAAATTTGACATATCAATTGAACAAACCTACCATCGAAGATGTAAGTCGTTGCTTATTTCCGGGACGTAAGCTCTACTGTTTATCATGTTTCAATCGCTGGTCATTACGCTCCGCGAAGGTGTGGAAGCGGCACTCATCTTAGGCATTGTCCTGGGTTACCTTAAGAAGACCGGTCGCACAGCCTGGAGCCGGTACGTTTGGTGGGGGCTGGCCACGGCCGTTGCCGCGAGCCTCGGCGGCGCTTACCTGGTTTATCGCTTCGAGGTCGTCGAGGATGCCTACGAGGGCTGGCTCATGCTGGCTGGGGCAGTCTTCGTCGCGTCCATGGTTTATTGGATGTGGCGAACGGGCAAGCGCCTGAAGCGCGATATCGAATCCAAGCTTTCGGAGCTTTCCGCCTCTCCCAGCCGCAGCGCCGCCTCCGGCATTTTTCTCTTCGTATTTCTCATGGTGTTCCGGGAAGGCGCCGAGACGGTGCTGTTCCTCGCCGCGGTTTCCTTGCGCACCAGCGAGCTGCTGAACTTCATGGGTGGCGTATTGGGCCTGGCGCTCGCGGTGGGGCTGGGCGTGGCTTTCTTTAAAGGCAGCGTGAAGGTTGACCTGCGGAAGTTTTTCGCGGTCACGACGATGGTGCTGTTTGTGCTCGCGGCGCAACTCTTTGTGTCGGGTGTGCACGAGCTTTCGGAAGCCATGGTGTTGCCTTCCGGCCCGCGCGAAATGGCCCTGATCGGCCCCATCGTCAACAACGATGCCTTTTTCTTTGTCGTCATTGTGGCCCTCGCGCTTCTCCTGATCATCGCGCAGCGCATCCAGGCGGGCGATGCAAGTGCCGCTGAGGTGAGCCGCTTATCGCCGCCCGAACGCCGCAAGCTTCTGGCCGATCAGCATCGTGACCGCTTCTGGAAGCTCGCCGCGACCGCCGCCAGCCTGCTGGTGATCGTGCTGATCTCCGCGCAGTTCATCTATTCCCGCACGGCCCACGCCATGGCTCCGCCGGAGCGCGTGAGCATTGAGAACGGCGAGGCGCAGATTGCCACCCGCCTGCTTACTGACCATGAATTGCACCATTTTGTGATCGACGTAGGGGGCACGGAGGTTCGCGTCATCGCCATCCTGGATTCCTCCGGCACGGTGCGAGCCGGCCTCGATGCTTGCATGATTTGCGGGCACCAGGGCTATTACCAGGACGGCAAAAACGTGATCTGCCGCAACTGTGGCGCGGTGATCTACGTTCCCACCATCGGCCAGGCGGGGGGGTGCAATCCCATTCACATTGACTACCGCGTGGAAGGTGACTCGCTGCGCATCGCCGCGACCGCCCTGGCCGAGGCCGCCCAGCATTTTCACTGAGCTTCGCATGATCTTTCGAATCGTTTTGGAATCTCTCACCCGCCGGCGACGCCGCAAGCTGCTAAGCGTTTTCGCGGTTGTCCTCGGTATCGCTGTCACGGCCGCCGTCGCCACCTTGGCCCTCGACGTGGGTGACAAGATCAGCCGCGAACTGCGCTCTTTCGGCGCGAACCTGTCGGTGACCCCGGCTGCCGACGGCCTTCCTGTGACCGTGGGCGGCATCGATTACCGTCCTGCCGGCGCCGGGGCGTTCCTGCCGGAATCGGCGCTGGTGGATCTCAAAAGGATTTTCTGGCGGAACAACATCGTGGCCTTCGCGCCTTTTCTCTACGTGCCCGCAACGCTCGAGGGCCAGCCGGTGGTGGTGATGGGAAGTTGGTTTGAGAAACACCTGCGGGTGGACAAGTCTGAAGTGTTCGTCACCGGGCTGGAAAAGCTGCACCCGGTATGGAAGATCATGGGCCAGTGGCCTTCGGATGACGACGCCCAAGGGGCACTGGTGGGCCGCCGTCTTGCCGAGCGGCTGAATCTGCATCTTGGCCAGGCGCTGACACTTATCGCGGCTCGCGGGGGCAACGCGCAAACCGAGCCTCCTTCACCGGCGGAATTCATCGTGCGCGGAATCCTCGAAACCGGCGGACCTGAAGATAGCCAAATACTCGCGCCGCTTGCTTCCGTACAGCGCTGGGCCGGCCTGGAAGGCAAAGTGCGGCGCATCGAGGTCAGCGTCCTCACCAAGCCTGAGGACGCTTTCGCCCACTCCGATATTTCGCGCCTCAGCCCGGCCGACTACGACCGTTGGTATTGCACGCCTTACGTCAGCTCCATTGCTTTTCAAATCCAGCAAGCGATTCCCGAGGCAAAGGCCGAACCGGTTTACCACGTGGCGGAGACCGAAGGACGGATAATGAATCGTATCGGCGTCCTAATGGCGCTACTCGTCGTCGCGGCGCTGGTGGCCGCGGGATTGGCGGTGGCTTCCATGATGCTGGCCACAGTCCTGGAACGCCGCGCCGAGATCGGTCTCTTCAAGGCGCTTGGCGCAACTGACGCTCGCGTGGCGGCGGTGTTCCTTATGGAGGCCTGCGCCATCGGCGTGCTCGGAGGAGTGGCCGGATATTTCTTCGGCAGTCTGCTGGCGTGGCGTCTGGCTCTGGCCGTCTTCGGATCGGCGGTGGGCGTGCATTGGGTGATTCTGCCGCTCTGCCTGGCGGTTGCGCTTTTGGTAACGCTGGCGGGCAGCGCCCTGCCTCTGGGCCGAGCCCTGAAAATCTCGCCCTCTCTCGCCCTGCGCGACTGATCATGAATGAAACCAAGCCTGGAGAATAATATGGAGCGGCAAGAAATGATCGCTATCGATACGACCACCATGCCCTGGGAAGAACGGTACCAGGCAGCCCTTGGCAAGAGCAATTTCCGCGAGCTTTTGCTCCAGGACCCGGATACGGGAATGGAAATTAGGCTGGTTCGCTACCCAGCCGGCTTCGTGACCACATGGCACACCCACTCGTGCGCCCATGGCATGTATGTGTTGGAAGGCACCTTGGTAACTCATGCAGGCAGCTTTGGTCCAGGCGGCTTTGTCTGGATTCCGGAAGGCATGCTGATGGAGCATGGCGCGACGGCGGACACGGATGTGGTGGTGGTGTTCATCACCAATAAGAAGTTCGATATTCATTTCGCTGAAAAAAAAGAGCCATGAAATTGTTTATCACTGACTCGATGGCCCGATGAGCCGATTCATGATGACCAGATCCTTCAATTCCCCGATCACCCGATCACCCGATCACCCGATCGCCCGATCCTCCATGTTCTGGCGCTTATGGTGGCGTGCAATCTCGGTGAAGCGCGCGCAGGCGGCGCTCGCGCTGGGCTCATTGGCCGTGGGCGCAGCTATCACCTCGATGCTTTTGAACCTATACGGCGATGTGCGCCGGAAGATGACAGAAGACTTCCGCGCATACGGAGCCAACGTGGTCATTGCACCCGCTCCCGCGGCCACTGCCGTCGGCACTGAGGACAGCACCACGGTGGAGGAAGCTGCCCTGGAACCCCTCGCGCAGTTCGCCCGCGAGACGCCGGGCACGTCGGTCGCGCCCATTCTCTACGGTGTGGTCCGGGTGTCGCCCGATCCCGCCGATCCCCGCTTGCCGGAATTCGCCAATGTCGTGGCGGTGGGGGCAGAGTTCGGCACACTGCGTCGCTTGAACCCGGGCTGGCGTGAAGCGGGCGAGGCAGTTTCTGCCGACTTGCCGCCTAGCGATTGCGCCGTAGGCGCTCACTTGGCGGCGCGGCTGCATGTGCGGCAGGGCGATTCCATTCAACTGCAACGCGTGCTTTCTGTAGTGGCGCTCTATGAGCGCCGAACATTCGGCGGTCGCAGACCGCCGCTACAAAACGCGGATGCGGAGGCGGCGAATGCGTCACCCTTTACGGCATATCGCATTGCCACCGTCCTCGCCACCGGCGCCTCGGAAGACGACCAGGTATTTCTTCCCCTCGCCGCACTGCAATCGCTATTGGACTTGAGGGGCAAGGTCACCTTGGTCGAGCTCAGCATTCCCGGCGAAACCCGTGACGTGGAAAGCGCCATCCACCGGCTCGCCGGCCTTTTACCCGGCTTGGAGGTTCGCCCCATTCGGCAGATTGTTTACTCCGAAGGGAAAGTCCTGGGAACCATTCGCTGGCTGTTGCTTTCCCTCACCGTCTTGATTCTGGTTATCATCGCTCTTTGCGTCATGGCCACGATGACAGCTATCGTGCTGGAGCGCCGAAAGGATATTGGCGTCATGAAAAGCCTGGGCGCGGCCGACCTGCTGCTGATGCGGCTTTTCATGACGGAGGGGGCGAGCCTGGGTTTGCTGGGAGGCGCATTGGGATATGGTGTGGGCGCGCTCGTGGCGCGCAGCTTGGCCGCCCGGCTCTTCGGCGTCTCGCTCAGCTTGCATGCGTGGACGCTACCCGTGGTTTGCGGATTGACCGTGGCGCTGGCCGTGTTCGCCGCGCAGGTGCCGGTGCGCATCGTGCGAGGGATTCAACCCACGGTGGTTTTGAAGGGTGAGTAGGGCTGCGCGGGCAGAGGCGGATTGCGCAGAGCACAGCTCTGCGACTGGCCGAAACGCAGAGCTGTGCTCTGCGCAATCCAAAATTCCCGAAGCGAGAAAAGAATTGTCATTCATAGAAGTTGAGGGTTTGACCAAGACCTACGGTGCGTCGCTCCATGCGCTCCACCGCGTTTCTTTTGCGGTGGAAAAAGGAGAGTGGATGGCCGTGATGGGCCCCTCCGGCTCCGGCAAAAGCACGCTGCTCAATATCCTCGGGGGTCTCGATGCACCGACCTCCGGGCGCGTAGCGGTGGATGGGCAGGAAATCTCCGCGCTTTCCGGCAACGCCCTGGCCCGCTTTCGCGCGGAAAAAATCGGCTTGGTTTTTCAGCAATTCCACCTGGTTCCGTATTTGACGTCGCTTGAAAACGTGATGCTGGCGCAGTACTTCCACAGCCTCTCGGATGAACGCGAAGCCGCGGAGGCGCTGCGGCGCGTCGGACTGGGCGACCGGCTGAAGCATTTACCCTCGCAGCTTTCCGGGGGCGAGCAGCAGCGCGTGTGTGTGGCACGGGCGCTGATCAATCAGCCCAACGTCATCCTTGCCGACGAGCCCACCGGCAATCTCGATGAAGTGAACGAAACCTTGGTGATGGGCCTGCTGACGCAACTGCACCGCGAGGGCCACACCATCGTGCTCGTCACGCACGACCCGGAAATCGGCCGCATGGCCGAACGCCGCATCGAACTGCATCACGGCCGCCTGACCGAGGTTTCCATTTTCCCCACCAATGAAGAGGAGTTGATCGATAACCTCCTGAAGGCCGTCTGGCACGCGCAGGAGGACACAGGCCGCAGCGTCGTGGAACCTGATGCCCTGCCGGAATTCGCGCGCAACCGCGCCACTTTTCTGCTGATGGCTCAGGAAGGATTGGTTCAGCTCGAAACTGGGGCCCTGGCCTTCGCCCCGCACGGTGAGGCTCGGGCCCGCCACGTGCTGCGGCGGCATCGCCTATCCGAACGCCTGTTCTTTGAGACCTTCGGAATCGATGCGGACGTTGTGGACGAGCACGCCGCCAAAATTGAACACTCTCTCAGCCCGGAAGTGACCGAAAAAATTTGCACTTTCCTCCATCACCCCCAGACCTGCCCGCACGGCTCGCCCATTCCGCCCGGCGCCTGCTGCCCGGAGAGAACAGCAGGCAGTAAGCAGTAAGCAGTAAGCAGTAAGCAGAAGGCGCGAACTTCTACCTCGCCATCCATCCGCCATCGACCGTTAGGAGGGATCCGTGGACATAGTCTGATGCGGAGGACGCCAGGAACAGAATGGCCCCTTTGAAATCCTCGGGGCTTCCCCAACGCCCGGCAGGGATTCGAGCCAGAATGGCCGCGGCGCGCTGGGGGTCGTTGCGCAACGCTTCCGTATTGTCCGTGCTGATATAACCGGGCACGATGGCGTTGACGTTGACCCCTTTTCCCGCCCATTCATTTGCCAGGGCCTTGGTAAGCTGAGCCACTCCTCCTTTGCTCGCCGCATAACCGGGTACCGTGATGCCGCCTTGAAAAGCGAGAAGAGAAGCGGTGAAGATGATTTTCCCCTGGCCTCTCTCCAGCATCCGCTTTCCAATTTCCCGGCTGAGAATAAACTGCGCGCTCAGGTTTACTTCTATCACCCGGTCCCAGTATTCATCCGAATGTACCGCCGCCGGGTTGCGTAAGATCGTCCCGGCATTATTGACAAGGATATCGATGGTGGGAAAGTCAGTTTGCGCCTGGCGGATGAAGGTGTACAGGGCCTTGCGGTCGCCGAAATCGCAGGCATATCCCCGGAATTTTCTGTTCACTGCCTGCACTTCGCCTTCCACCTTGCTGCCGGTTTTTTCCAGTGAGGCGCTGACGCCAATGATGTCCGCGCCTGCCTCTGCCAGAGCAATGGCCATGGCTTTCCCGATACCGCGCCTGCACCCCGTCACGAGTGCGGTCTTACCCTCAAGATTGAACAGATCAAGAGCGCGCATTTCGCTATGCTACCCCCTTCCCAGCTTGTGTCGCTTCTTCCCCGCATTCGATCAGGACTTTCATCACTGCGCCGCCGCCTTCCATCTCCCTAAACCCCGATTCCACTTCCTCCATCGGCAAGGTGTGGGTGATGAGGCGGTCCAGCGGAAGCGCTCCTGAAGCGGCCAAATGAATGGCTGCTTCGAAGTCTTCGTGTTCGTACACACGAGCGCCCAACAACCTCAATTCCCGCCAGAAGAACCGGAACAGATCGATCTTCGGAGATTCGGAAAATATAGCCACCACCACGATTCGGCCCCGCGTGCGCAGGAGGTTGGTCATTAACTCGACGCCGGCTTGCGACCCTGATACTTCGAAAACCACGTCCGCGCCGGCGCCGTTTGTTCTCGCCATCACGTGTTCCGGAACGCCCTTCTGCTGAGGATTGATCGTCTCGAACCCCAACTCTTCCAGAAGTTTCAGGCGATGAGGATTGATCTCGGATATAAGCACTCGGGCTCCCTTGCTTCTCGCCACCAAACCGATCAAGGTCCCGATCGGCCCTCCGCCCAGCACGACTATATATTCACCTTCCGCAACGGCGCCCAGGCGCACGTCATGGCAGGCTACCGAGAGCGGTTCGATGAGAGCGGCGTGGCGCAGGGATAGGGCCGCAGGGAGATGGTGCAAAGTGTGAGCGGGAACCGTCCAGAAGGATTGCATTCCCCCGGGAGTATCAATTCCCAGAAACTTCAGGTTCTGGCAGATGTGGGTGTGCCCCGCCCGGCAGGCCGGACAGTTGTGGCACGGCTCGAGAGGCATAACCGTCACCGCGTCGCCGACCGAAAAGCCCTTGACCCCCGGCCCCAACGCGGAAATCGTACCCGACGTTTCATGCCCGATAATCTGGGGAAGGTGAACCCGCCGATCCATCTTCCCGTGGAAAATGTGCAGGTCGGTCCCGCAGATTCCGCAATAGGCCACCTTAATCTGCGCCATGCCGGGTGCGGGCTCGACCGCCGCCTGCGGGCCGGTCTTCATGGTTGCATTACCAACATAAAATGCGGCCTTCATGCTCCTCACCTCGCAAGGGTCATAGCTTCGCTTCATGCGCCCCAATCATAGACTGCGCGTTCTGCCAACACCAGAACCAATTGCAGTTTCTGCCTAAATGTCCCGGCAAAATCAGAAGTTGCCGTCTCCATCATTCACGGACCTGCCCCCACGGCTCGCCCATGCCGCGCAGCGCATGCTAGAGAACAGTAGGCGCTTGGCAGCGATCACCTCCGCGCATCTGAAACCCGGATTGGAAAATCGGAATGAGATGTCGGGTGACGAGTATCTGGAATCTTGAATCTTGAGTTTTGAATCAGGTGTCAAAGTGCCGGAAGGGGTGACGGCCAAAAACCCGGGCACCGGCCTGGAGCCCGGCATCCACGCTTCTTATGTAGCCTCGTATTATAGACCTAATAGTCATCCGGAAGCGTCTCTTTTGACGGACACTTTGTCATGCCATTTTCCAATTTTCATAGGTTTTTTAACTAGCTTTCTTTTCAGAATATTCTCAGGTTTGGAAGGCAAAAAAGGCTTCTTCGATCCTTTCTTTTCAGTATGTTCTCAGGTTTGGAGTCATGCAAGTCTCCCAGACATTTTGCCCACATTCATTTTGGGGGGCGTAAGGCTAGGCAAATCGCATCACCGCATTCCTTCTTGCTCTTCCCGCCGTGCGCGGAAGCGGGGACTGGAATGACCCTTTGCTAAGCACTGGGGGCGCAGCGCGTCGTGCCCGAAAGGCAGAGGGCCCGCGCTCGGACCGCTCAACCGGCTAGGAACCGGCACCATCCATCAGCCTTTGACTATAGCCTATAGATAGATGGTTGTCAAGCGAAATTTTGCGCCTGGCAGAGGGCCACTTCCATGGGCCACTAAATCCATGGAAAGCCTAACTCGGCTCTACCCGCTGTCATCGCGATTACCTCTGAGCGCCTAATGGTTTGAGGCGGTCGCCCCAATTACAAAATGTAGGCACTCCCGCTATATTGTGTCGATGCCCACTACCGCTGCGGCTTGCGTCCCGTTCAGCACCTTTCTGCAAGAAGAGCAGAGGTTAAGCGCCTGCTGCGAAGCTGGAAAGCTGCCGCGAGCCCCGGTACAATCTTGCTGAATTGGTGACCGTATGTGGTCATCTGACCGAACGATGTGATCTCATGGCGTCAGACAGGGCCGTTTGATGCCGATTCATCTCTATCCTAACCTCCATGTTCCTTAGCCATTGCGCACTTTCTGTCATGCTCCGAAATTTGGCAATGCGAATGCTGTCTCCTTGGTGGAAGAGGAGCGACGAGGTTGCTCAGAATCACCATCCAAAAGGGTTCTGCCCCGGCAATTATGAAGTTGGAAGGCAAACTGGCTGGGCCATGGGTGGAAGAGCTGAAAGAGATTTGGCGTTCCGCGAGTGCCGCTGAAGCCATTTTAGTCGATCTGCTCGATGTAAGTTTTGTGGACGCTTCGGGAAAGGATCTCCTGGCGCAGATGTGGCAAGAAGGCGCTGACTTCATGGCGGATTCACCTCTGATGAAGCAGGTCATTGAGGAGGTCAAGCGCAGCCCGAAGACTTGGATCAAGCTAGCCTGCCTAACACGGTGTGCTTGTACAGGCAAAGGAGAAAAGGGATGAAAACTGACAGGGAATTACAGATTGATGTTCTCGATGAACTTCGGTGGGAACCGGGTGTGAACGCCGCAGATATCGGGACCACAGTGAAAGATGGAGTGGTGACGCTCAAGGGTACCGTGGATAGCTTCGCGGAAAAGTGGGCTGCCGAGAAGGCGGTAAAACGATTGCCGGGAGTTAAAGCCCTGGCCGTCGAGCTCGAAGTCAAGCTTCCTGGGTCTAGCGAGCGAACGGATGTGGACATCGCCGCAGCCGCTGAGAACGCTTTGAAGTGGGATGTCTTAGTACCCTATGATCGGATTAAGGTGACCGCGGAGAAAGGGTTTCTCACTCTGGAGGGTGAGGTTGACTGGGAATTCCAGAGGTCGGCTGCCAAACAGGCGGTGCAGTACCTGACGGGGGTAAAGGGCGTAGCCAACGAAATCACCGTTAAGCCCAAGGTGGCTCCTGTCGATGTCAAGGACAAGATTGAAGCGGCCCTCAAGCGCAACGCGATCCTTGACGCAAACCAGATTCAAGTACAAGCTGACGGGGGCAAGGTAACACTGAGCGGCTGCGTTCGCTCCTGGGCGGAGAGGGAAGAGGCGGAGAGTGCCGCCTGGTCCGCGCCAGGTGTCAATGAAGTAAAGGACCTCATCGCGATCACGTACTGACGCGCAGCTGATGCGTGGCGGCTTAAGCGCGAGTAACGCCGGTCCGGCTTTCAGCGGGTACATTGTTGGCGTTTTCTACAGGCCGGCAAAGGCCCAAGAGCCTTTATGGTTGAATATGGAAGACGAATTACCAATTAATGCCCATGTTGCACCCGGCGCGGCACCAGTAAAGAACGAGAAGTATATGGAAGCCACGCCGGGTGTGGCATTGCAGGCCGCTCCGGCTCCGTCGTCCACCATCGACGTCGCTGAACTCACGGCCACGATCCAAAAGCTCCAGGCCGAAAGGCAGGAGCTCTATGATCGGTTGTTACGAAGGCAGGCTGAACTTGAGAACTTGCGCAAACGAATGGAGCGCGAAAAGGAGGACTACCGCCAGTATGCTAACGCGGATCTGATTCGGGCTCTGTTGCCTTCTCTTGACGGCATGGAGCGCGCGTTAAAGCACCGCGATCCGCGTGTCCCACTTGAATTCTACAAGGGTATGGAACTGATTTACCAGGGGCTACTGGCTACTTTGAAGCGGCACGGCGTGGAACAGATCCAGACGATAGGGCAGACATTTGATCCGCATTTGCACCACGCAGTGGGGACCGTAGAAGACGCGCAGCATCGCGACCAGGAAATCGTGGAGGAATTATTGCCGGGATATAAGCTGAAGGATCGGCTTCTGCGGCCCTCCATGGTCAAAGTCGCCGTGACGACGAAAAGGAATAACGCGTTGGCGGATAGGATAAAACATGATTAACGGTTACTCTCGCGAGGAGCGCGAAGAACATCCGCTGCAAGGGTCGTTATTTCGCCAACGTCTGCGAAGGCAAGTTGGTCCGTTATCCGGCATGGAGGGCCCTGGCACTGCCGGACTGAGCCAGGGGACAGGGCTCTCGCCTAAGTCCACCTTGGGACTCAGGGTCTTTAGAAATTGAACCTTTACGGTCGCTTTTTGTCCGCCCGGCTCCGATAACCATCTGAATGTCACCTACGGATGAGCACAACGGTGGACCGCGGTTCGACACGATAATTCAGGCTTTGAAGCCTTTGCTCCGTCCCCGGCTCATAGATATCGGCAGGGGTGGCAAGAGTCGTGTCCACCACGCGGAACCACTCTTGTGGCTTTCCCTCTTGGATCACAAAGGTCAAGGCTTGCCAGTAGGCGTTAATCATCACGTAGATGTCGTTGTCGTTTTGGGACGCGCCGTGCAGACAAAAGGCCAGAGTGTGCGAGTCAAAGGAAAGGTCCGGCGCTTCGCCAACTCCATACCAACGCACGTCGTTGCGCCAAAACCGGCTGCGTCCGAGTGAGGGGTGAGCTTTGCGGAAGGCGATCATGTTCTTGAAAAAGCGAAAAATGTCGTGGTTCTTGCCCAGCAGGTCCCAATCGAGCCACGTTGTTTCATTATCTTGATTATAGGGATTGTTGTTGCCCTTCTGCGTATTCATGAATTCATCCCCGGCGCTGAACATGGGAGTGCCATTGGAGAGAAACAGGAGGCAGCAGAAGTTCTTCACCTGGCGCTTGCGGAGGTCCACAACGTCGGCGGGAACGTTTTCATCGCCCTCCCAACCGCAATTCCAGCTTTGGTTATAATCCGACCCATCGGTATTGGAGTGGCCGTTCGCTTCGTTGTGCTTCTGGTTGTAGGAGACGAGATCGTACAGGCAGAAGCCGTCGTGGCAGGTGATGAAGTTCACGCTCTGATAGGCATGGTAGGCGTTCATGATGTCGTCGGGGAACAGGTCGCTGCTGCCGTAGATGCGGGTCATGGCGGCGGGAACCATTCCCGGGTCGCCTTTGACGAAGGCCCGCAAATCATCGCGGAATTTGCCGTTCCACTGTAACCAGGGGAGGCCCGGGAAGCTTCGCCCCAACTCGTAGCTGGCAAGATCCCAGGCTTCCGCAATCAGGCGGCTTCCTGCCATCCCCGAAAAATCGCCAATTTCCGCAATCACCGGAGGATCGTAAAGGTTGATGGAGCCGTCTTCATTGCGGGTGAAAATCGAGGCCAGGTCAAAGCGGAATCCGTCCACGTGCATTTCACTTACCCAGAAGTTCAAGCTGTCCACGATCATCTTGCGCACGTAACGGTTCGCGCAGTTCAGGATGTTTCCTGCGCCTGTATCATTGCGATAATGGATTCGGTCGGGCTCCAGCAAGTAATAGGTGTCATTATCAATCCCCCGGTAGCTGTAAGTGGGACCCGTCTCGTCCCCTTCCGCCGTGTGGTTATAAACGGCGTCGAGGATCACTTCAATCTCCGCCGCGTGCAGGGCCTTGACCATGCCCCGGAACTCGTTGACCACCTCTTCCGAGGATTGGGCAATCGCATATTCGTGGTGTGGAGAGAAGAAACATAGCGGCATATATCCCCAGTAACCGCCTTCCTGGGGATCCTGCTGGAAAACTGGGAGCAACTCGATCGCTGTAATTCCCAGCTCTTTCAGGTACGGGATCTTTGCAATCAGTCCCGCGTAAGTCCCCCTTTGTTCCGTGGGCACGCCGGAGTTCGCCCGCATCGTGAAGCCTCGTATGTGCATTTCGTAGATGACGGTATCCGAGGTATGGATGGGCCGTCGATCCCCGGTCCAATCGAACCCGCGTTCGGTGACAATCACGCCGAGGGGCGCCCGGCCCGCGTTGCTCCCGGGAATCCGCGCCGCCTCACGGCTGAAGTCCGGCGGGCGGAACAAGGCTCTGGCGTACGGGTCAAAGAGTATCTTCGCGTCGTCGAAACGGTGGCCCGCTCCGGGCTCATTGCCGCCGGCCACCTGGTAAGCGTAGTATCGCGCTCCAGAGATTGCTGCGGCTTTCAATCGGCAGTGCCATACCCGCCCGGATTTGTTGATAAGGGGATTGAACCGGTACTCATGGAGCGGCTGGAAGTACTCGTTGGATGAGTACAGGAGGAGTGTAATGTCTGTGGCGTCTTTAGAATAAAGGGCAAAGTTGAACGCTTCCTCTTTCTCGATCCATGTAACTCCTAACGGAGAGGGCGAACCTTCCGTTGAATACCATTCCTCCATATAAACCTCATCAAAAACGCGGTTAATGGGGATGACTTTTTATTCAGGCCAAGCCGTTGAAAAGGACAGTAGGAGTTTGGCACACTCCAGACGCGCTTTCAAACCCTGCGATTTCGTCAGATGCCATAGCTTCTCGCTTCTCAGTTTTGCATCGCCCGAATCCGGTGGATCATCGTCCGCACATCGCGGATTTGCGGGTCGTCGGGAGGAGAAAGGTCGAGGTAGGCGCGAAGATCGGCCATAGCTTTTCCATAGTGCCGAAGGAGAAAGTAGATCATGCCGCGATCGTGGATTTCCTGGCGGGAAGCAGGGTCAACGGCCAGGGCCATTTCAATCATCATCAGGACTTTGGCAAACTCCTTGCGGCGGAAAAAAGAACCCTTCAGGTTATTCAACATGCGGGTCAGGGTCTGCTTGGTTGACAAGACTACCAGGAACGACGGCCGGAACTCCGCCTCTTCCCCGAATTGGGCTTTCAGTTTCTCCTCGCAGTCCTGAAGGCTCAGAATGGCGCCGCGATGGAAGGGGTCCAAGAGAATTTCTCCCGATGCGGCAAGGTACTTGGCAAGGAAGTGGCCGGGAAATCCTACTCCTACCACGGGCAAGCCGCATCGGCGCGCGACTTCCTGGTAAACCAGCGATAGGGTGACGGGAATGCCTAGTTTGCGGTCCAATACATCATTCAAATAACTGTTGCGCGGGTCATCATACTCTTCTTCGTTGCCGGCAAAGTTTTCTTCCTCGAAGAGGAGCCGATTCAGACTGGCGATATTGGCGTGGGGCGACCGTCGGGGATTGCAATCCGCGCGTGCCGCCAAGGCGTCCAAGCGCGCCAGTTGGGCGGAAAGGTCAAGCGCCGGATACTCCGTGCGCGCGAGCAGCAGGGCCGCCTTGTCCAAGTGGATCTCTTCCGCCGGTCGCGCCACGTAACGAGCGAATTCGCGTACAGCGTCTGGATATTCCACAAATTCACTGCCTAAAAAGATTCCGCATCAGGAACAACAGATTGGCGGGCCGCTCAGCGAGCCGGCGCATAAAGTAAGCATACCATTCCCGCCCGTACGGAACATACAGGCGCACCCGCCATCCTTGCTGGATGAGCGCCCGCTGGAGTTGCCGGCGGATGCCGTAAAGCAATTGGAATTCGAAGCTTTCCGGCGCAATGCCGCGTGCGCGCGCAAAACGTTCCGTGGCGGTGATGAGGCGTTCGTCGTGGGTGGCGATGGCGTGATAGATTCCGCTGGAAAGGAGCGTTTCCATAAGATTTTGATAGTTCTCGTCCACATCGCGCTTGCGGGCAAATGCGATATCCGGAGGTTCCTTGTAAGCGCCTTTTACCAGCCGGATGCGCACGCCGCGCTTTAGAAGTTCCTCCACGTCCGCCTCGGTACGATGGAGATATGACTGAATGGCGATTCCCAACACCTCGCGTGGCGCGCCCACAGAGCAAAACACCCGCAACGTCGCGTCCGTGAACGCCGAGCCTTCCATATCGACCCGCACAAAATTCTTATGTCGGGCCGCGCTTTCCACGAGGCGCGCGAGATTGCGACGCGCCAGCTCTTCGTCAATCGCCAAACCCAATTGGGTGAGCTTCACGGAGACGTGCGAGTCCAGCTTCTCCGCCGCGAGTCGATCGAGAAGCTGAAGGTAAGTTTGGCAGGCAGCTTCGGCGGCAGGGGCTTCGTGGACGCTCTCACCCAGGCAATCGAGCGTCACCATGAAACCCTCGCTATTCAGCCGGCGGATCACGCGCAGGGCGTCTGGAAGTTCCTCGCCCGCAATAAATCGCGAGGCCAAGCGGCGTCCAAGGGGGTTGCCCGTAAGTAGTTTCTTGGGGCCTTCGCGCTCGGAAAGGTAGAGGAGGAGAGAACGAAGCATAGATAGGTGTCAGGTATCAGGTATCAGGTGTCAGGTTTTCGGGCGTGCGGCTGACCCCTCAAGCTTCTGTTGGTGCCGCGCCGCTGGAGGCGAAGATTAATCTAAAATCGAAAATCCAAAATACGCGTAGCGGCGACCTTCAGGTCGGCACGTGCCGGGCTAAAGCCCGGCGTTACATCAGCGACCTGAGTCTAATCCAAATCCAGAATCTGAACTCCGAAATCGACAATCGGCAATCGACAATCAGCAATTAATTCAGTGCTCCGCTTCCAAGAACTTTTCGGCATCCATCGCCGCCATGCAACCCGACCCCGCCGCCGTAACGGCTTGCCGGTAAACGCGGTCTTTGACGTCCCCGGCGGCAAAGACACCCGGAATATTGGTTTTCGATCCTTCACGGGTAATGAGATATCCCAGGTCGTCGACCTCCAACTGCCCGCGGAACAAGCTGGTGTTGGGTTCGTGCCCGATCCCGATAAAGACCCCGTGCACCGGCTTGGTTGTTTCTTCGTCCGTCTTGACGTTGCGGAGCCTTATTCCCGTCACTTCGCGCTTGTCGGCATCCAGAATATCCTCCACGACGGAGTTCCAAAGGAATTTTATTTTCTCGTTCCGGTGCAAGCGGTCCTGCATGATTTTGGAAGCTCGCAACTGCTCGCGGCGATGGACAATGCTGACCTCGTTGGCGTAGCGAGTCAGGAAGAGCGCGTCTTCCGCCGCCGTGTCGCCGCCGCCCACCACCACCACTTCCCTCCCCCGGAAGAAATAACCGTCACAAGTCGCGCAAGTGGAAACTCCGTGCCCCAGCAGCTTGCGCTCGGATTCAAGACCCAGAAGTTTCGCCGAGGCTCCTGAGGCGATGATGAGCGTCCTCGTTTCCAGGCGCTCCTGATGCACCTCCAGCACGAACGGCCTTTGGGACAGATCCACCTTCGTCACGTTACCTGCCAGAAACTCCGTCCCGAACTCGGTGGCCTGCTCGTGCATCCGCTCGATCAGTTCCGGTCCTTGGACGCCCCGGGGGAATCCCGGATAGTTCTCCACCTGGGTTGTCAGGGTCAACTGCCCGCCGGCATGCACCCCGCGGATTACCAGCGGCTTCAAATTGGCGCGCGCGACATAGATGGCGGCGGTCAGCCCCGCGCATCCCGAACCTATAATCACTACGTTGTGCATATTGGCTAGGATCTCCAAATGTAATTTTGAAAAGGACGCCTATCTTACTCGATACCTTTTGTTCCGTACAAATACTTCTCGACGTTACCGCTGCCCGAACCATTAAATTGCGTTTCTCGCTTATTTGATGCTACAAATGGCATTATGCTTCGGGACCGTTCACCCTGGCTACCCCAACGGAGCGGAAAGACTTACTGATGGAAGCGATTGCCGTCGAACATGTGACCAAGCGCTTTGACACGGTTGTGGCGGTTTCCGACCTCAGCCTGCACGTCGAGCAAGGGGCGGTTTTCGGACTGCTCGGCCCCAATGGCGCAGGCAAAACCACTACTCTACGCATGATCATGCACATCCTGGCCCCCGATGAGGGCGCCATCCAGGTGCTGGGGCGGCCCGCCAGCGATCGCACGCAGGACCTGATCGGCTATCTCCCCGAGGAGCGGGGCTTATACGCCCGTATGAAGGTGCGGGAGGTTCTGGTCTTTCTCGCGGCGCTGAAAGGATTGAGCGAGGCGGAAGCGTCTGTGCGAGTCCACGAATGGCTGGAGCGCCTGGGTCTCGCCGGCTGGTCGGAAAAAAGGATCAACGATCTTTCCAAAGGGATGCAGCAAAAAGTGCAGTTCATCGCGGCGGTAATTCACCGTCCGCCGCTTCTGATTCTCGACGAACCTTTTGCGGGCCTCGACCCGGTCAATGCCACGCTGATTAAAGACATCATGCTGGAGCTGCGCGAGAAAGGCTCCACGATCATCCTTTCCACTCACCGCATGGAACAGGTGGAGATGATGTGCGATGCGATTTGCCTGATCAACCACGGGCGGAGCGTGCTGGCGGGCGACTTGCGTGCCATCAAGAAGTCGTATGGCAAGAACACGGTGCGCATCGAGTATACCGGCGACGGCAATTTCCTTGACAAACCGGATTTAGTGGAAAAGCTCAACCACTTCGGGGCGGTGGTGGAGGCCAAGCTGCGGCCGGGCGCCGATCCACAGGATATTCTCAGAGCCGCCGTGGCGCGCGGCGTGCGCCTTACGCGCTTTGAGTTGGTCGAGCCGCCCTTGCACGATATCTTTATCGAGAAAGTCTCGGAGGAGCATGCGTAATATCTTTCTGGTTCTCAACGGAGATTCGAAGTCGTCGCCTCGGCCGGCTCTAATCCGGGCCAATCGGCGTGACCGTGCAGGCGCGAAAGGGCACATCCTGCTCCTGCCGGCATTCGGGATTCTCGCAACCCAACTCAAACTTGTTTGGCCTGCCGTAGTCTTCATCGACGCTGTGACGAAATGAGTGAATCTGCCCGCAACTCCCGCACTCCCATTCGACCAAATACACCTGCATAGGAATTTCCTTGCTGACCCCCTCATTAAGCGGCGCGGGATGATTCAAATTTGAGTTTTTCGGCAGGTGGCGTGCGGAGGTCCCAGGCCAGGCCCACAGTTTTCAGCAGGCGGATAAATCCATAGGAAAGGTCAACTTCCCAGGGGCGAAGGCCGTGGCGCGCCGAGGTGGGGAAGGCGTGATGATTGTTGTGCCAGCCCTCTCCATAGCTTAAAAGCGCAACCCACCAACAATTGGTGGAGAGGTCGGGGACATCGAAGTTCCGGTATCCAAAAGTGTGGCTGGCGGAGTTCACAAACCAAGTGCTGTGGTAAGTGATAACCAGCCGGACGCACATCCCCCACACGACAAAAGGCCAGCCACCCCACAGGTAAAGCAGGACGGCCAGCAGGGCGGAGAGTTCCAGGTAATAGCGGCCCAAGAAGTGATAGAAGGGCTGGCGGAGCAGGTCGGGGGTATAACGTTCGGTGAGTTCGTTCCATTCCTTCGCATTGGGTGTCCACATCATCCACAGGACGTGGCTCCAAAAGAAGCCCTCGCGCGCGCTATGCGGGTCACCCGCTTCGTCGGAGTACTGGTGGTGCTGCCGATGGTGCGCAACCCAGTCAATGGGGCCGCCTTCCAGGGTCAACGTTCCGAGAAAGGCGAGGATGTATTCCAGGGCTTTGGAGCACTTGAAAGACCGGTGCGTGAGCAGGCGGTGGTAGCAAACGCAGATTCCCAGCCCTCCGAAAACCGCGTGCAGCAGAATGCAAAGGCCTACGGCAGCCCATGTGGTCTGCCAGAAAACGGCGATGACGCCCAAGTGCATCGCAATGATGAAAGCGGCTTTGACGGGCTTGAACTGGTCACGAACCGGAACGGCCGGAGAAGGCGGCAGTGCCACACTGAGCTGAGCCATGTAGTTTCCTCAAAAGCCCGCCCAGGTAAATTCAGGCCGGCAGAATACTCTATTGGATGTTTGAGTGCCCTGTTGGATTCAGATACTAAGAAGATGGGGCCAACAATACCACTCCCCTTGCCCTAATGCGAAGCGATCCGCCGGGCAGCAGAGAAGATTATACCTGCGGGCGGGCGAGCCTGCACACAATTCGACAGCCTCGAGACGATGCGAAAACTCCAACCCGCTGAACAGCCGAGTTACCGTGCCCTGCGGGTCCTAAACACGTTCAACGTTCGCGGCTTGCAAACCCTTGGGGCCCTTCTTGACTTCAAAGCTCACCCGGGCGCCCTCTTCGAGCGTGCGATACCCCTCGCCCTGAATGGCTGAGAAGTGTACGAATACATCTTCGCCGCTTTCTCGTTGGATGAATCCGTACCCTTTTGCGGCGTTGAACCACTTTACCGTTCCTTGTTCCTTCATACTGAAAGCACCTAATATGTGTGATTTTGGCAATTTGCCTGATGGGCGACGGCGGGAACACCCGACGGCTCCTGTAATACCTCGTCTCGCAAATCCTGTAGTCGTACTATGTGCGCTGCATGTGTTTGCGATCGGGCGGAAATTACTACAACAAACTGCGCGGTTGACCATACCATCTTTTTCGAGGGTACGCCATTACAAAAACATCTGAAAGGAGCAATTCTAGTAAATTGATATCCGTCAGATTGTCGAATGTTTACGCCCTTTCGCCTCCGAACACGGGACGCTAACCTGAAAGGATTCTGCCAAGAAATGTAGGGGTTCAGGGATTGGGCGACGCTCTAAATCCGCACTTTGCTTTCTTAAGTAAACAGGAGGTGATGCGTCGCCGCTCGAAGGCGACTCGCTTGTCGATTTCATCGAGGCGTTTCCGTTTCCATTCTCACGGCCGGCACGCCCATGAGATTCCGCCGGTGCTCATCCGAAAATCCGCCCAAAGTAGCTCACATTGCGATATTTCTGGTCTAAACTGTTCTTTCCGCATCAGAAGCCAGCCTGAAGGCATGCGAGTTGCGGTATTCTGATAAGAGGTTGTCTAACAGCGTGAGGTCGAGATCGGATGGAACCTGAGCGACAATGCCCGCAGTGCAGGCGCAAAATCCCGTGGGGGCAAACCGAGTGCCCTTTCTGCCCGGGCCAAGGCGGATACTTCTGGACTCTGCGGCGCGACACGTTTCTGCTGATGATCTTCGTATTTCTCATCCTCCTATTTGTCGTAACGGGTTTTACGGTGAGGATGTACCAAGCTGTTGAGAAAGGGTTCGGGCAAGAATGGTACACCCGTGGCGAAGCGGATCTCAGTGCCGGGCGCGCGGAGGCCGCGCTGGCTGATTTCCGCACGGCCCTGTCCTACTCGCATGACAATGCGCAATATCAGTTGCGGCTCGCGCAGGCGCTGGTGGCCGTGGGGAATTCGGGCGAAGCACGCGCGGAAGCGCGCACTTACCTGCTGAACCTGCTGGAGCACGAACCCGGGAACGCCACCGTGAATCTGGAGTTGGCACGGCTGGCCGCGGCCGATCATGCCGTTCCGGACGCGCTGCGTTTCTATCATGGAGCGATTTACGGGGAATGGGATGCCGATCCGATGGTCCGGCGAAGGGCGGCGAGGCTGGAACTGGTGGAATTTTTGTTGGATGCCGGCCAGAAGGATTCCGCGCGCGCGGAATTGATTGACCTGGCGGCCGACCTGCCCGCCGATCCTGCCTTGCAGACCCAAGTGGGGACCCTGCTTATGCGCGTTCAAGGCTACGATGACGCCTTGAAACTGTTCCGCCAGGCGCTCGTAGAGGAACCCCGATCGCCGGCCGCACTGGCCGGAGCCGGCGAGTGTCACTTCCAGAAAGGTGACTATGCGCAGGCAGAGCGCTACCTGGCGCGGGCTGTGCAGCAAGACCCTCACCTGACGCAGGCAGCGGCGATGCGCGACACCGCCCAAGCCGTCCTGAATCTTGATCCTTTCAACCGCCGCTTAGGCAATTTGGAGCGAGCCCGGCGCGCCGTCCAGGACTTAAACTCCGCCCTCACCCGCCTCGAAAGCTGCGCGGCGCAAAAGGGAATCGACTTGAAGGCGGCGGGCAACGACCCGCTCCAGGCGCTATACGCCCAAGCCACCCAGCTTCAGCCCCACGCACAGCAACAGTACCTCAGCCGTGATTCCGAGTTGCTTTCCCAGGTCATGGACGTTGCATTTGGGATGGAGCAAGCGACCGCGCACGCCTGCGGCGAGCCGCAGGGCACGGACTTGGCGCTGCTGTTGCTGGCGCGCGAGCAAGGAGGAACCCGCCCGTGAGTGTGCCCCCGATGACGGCACCTGTTCCCTCTGACGTACCTCCGCCTTCGTCGTCCGGCAAGGGGGCGAAACTGTTAAAACGATTGGGCTGGGCACCGGAAGGTGAGACGCTCAAACAAACGCAGCTCTTTCTCCTCTTGGCGGCGATCATTGGACTGTTTTCCGGCTTGTCCGTAGTGCTGTTCCGGATCGCCATCGACTGGACGAAGCTGCTGGCCTTTGGTTCCGCGCTGGTCCCGCCCTGGACGCGTTCCCTGATGGTGCCGACGATCGGCGGGTTGGTGGTGGGTTACCTGGTGATCCGGTTCTTTCCTCGCGTTCGCGGCAGCGGTGTGAACCAGACGAAAGCAGCAGTTTATATCTTCGACGGCTATATTCCCTTCGATACGGTCATTGGAAAGTTTATAACCTGCGCATGCGCGATTGGGACGGGTCAATCGCTGGGGCCGGAGGACCCTTCCTTGCAGATGGGCGCCGGGATTGCCTCAGCCCTGGGGCGGCGGCTGCGGCTCTCCCGCGAGAAGGTGCGGCTGATTGCGCCGGTGGGCGCGGCAGCGGGCTTGGCGGCGGCGTTCAATGCGCCCATTTCCGCGGTCATATTTGTTATTGAAGAGGTCATTGGGAACTGGAGCGCCGGGGTGTTGGGCGCGATCGTGCTGTCGGCGGTGGCGAGCGTGGTCGTGTCGCGCTGGTTCCTGGGTGACCAACCGCTGTTCCGTATTCCGGCCTATCACCTTGTTCATCCCGCGGAATTGCTGGCTTATGCGGCGCTGGGAGTAATGGGGGGAGTCTCCTCCTTGGCCTTTGTCAAGGTGATCGCTTACGCGCGGCCGCGCTTGAAGGCTCTCCCGCATTGGACGCAATACATACAGCCCGCCGTAGCGGGATTGCTGATCGGCGTCATAGGCATCTGGTTTCCGCAGGTCATGGGCGCCGGCTACGGTTATATCGACCAGGCCATGCACGACCAATTCACCTGGCAGATCCTGGCGCTGCTGGCGGCGTTCAAAATCCTTTCCACCAGCCTTTCCTTTGTCAGCGGCACGCCGGGCGGCATGTTCGCGCCTACCCTATTCATCGGCGCCATGCTGGGCGGCGCCGTGGGTGGCATCGAACATCACTTCTTCCCCTGGCTGACGGGCGGGGTTGGCGCTTACGCGCTGGTGGGCATGGGGACCCTTTTCGCGGGATTCCTGCGCGTCCCCTTGACCAGCGTGTTTATGGTGCTGGAAGTGAGCGGCAACTACTCCATTATTCTCCCCGTGATGATTTCCAACACCATCGCCTATCTGATTTCCCGGCAGTATCAGCCGACTCCGCTGTTTGATCTGCTCTCCCGGCAGGATGGTATGGACTTACCTTCGATGGAAGAGCGCCGCGAAGAGGCCACGCTGCACGTGGAAGACGCCATGCGAGCTTATCAGGGCGTGGTGCTAAACTCCGACGATCCTATCCTGGTTGCTCTCACCCGCGCCGAGGCTTCCACGGAGATCTTTGTCCTGGTTAAAGACGGTCCAGAGAGTTGGCACGGGATCAAAAAGGATGAACTGCGCCGTTGGGCGCCCCACATGCGCCAGGCGGATCCTCTCCACGACCTGCTCCCAGCAATGACTCTTCCCTGTCTTCATCCCGATCAGCCGCTCGACGAAGCCCTGCGCCGCCTGGGTGAGTGGCCACTCCTGCCGGTCGTCAGCCGCGCCGACCTGGGCAGGCTCGAAGGCGTTGTTTCACTGCCGGATGTCCTGCAAGCGTACCGAGCGGCCGGGTGAGCTTAACCGCCCGGACCGTCGTTGGAAAGATATTGATCGAGGGAATGGAGCTCGCGCGCCAGTTCGTCCACCCGATGCTCCAGCAGGTTGCGAATGGAGAGCATGCCGGTGAGCTGGGCATGGGCGTTAACGATGGGCAGGTGGCGCACGTGGCGCTCCACCATATGGACCAGCGCATCTTCCTCGGGGCTTTCGTCGGTGATGGTCTCAGCGGGAGAAGTCATGACGTCCCCCACGCGTGTGTCCTTGGGATGGCGATGACGCAGGACCACGCGCAACATCACATCACGTTCCGTGAAGATGCCGAGCAGTTGGCCCTTATCGACCACGGCCACCGCGCCCACGGCGTGCTCGGCCATTACTTCTACGGCCTCCAGCACGGTCGCCGTGGGCTCGACCGATGCAGGAGGAACACTGGCAATTTTGAGGAGACTCATCGCGGCCTCCGGCCAAAGTGGATTTCTAAGGTTGAGCTGAACAAATTTCGAGTGACCCTGAAACTTAAGATTAAGGCGGCGGACGGCGGAAGTCAAGATGGTGGGAAGGGTAGGAACGTGGTGACCCCCCTTTCGGTTGGGCGATCACACGACCAAGCGGATTGCTTCCGAGTGCGTCGTGACTCGCCCAAACTTCCCGATTGCCCTGATGAATTCGTCGATATGACTGGGCGACGACGAAGTAGGCCTTGGCACTATATGACTCGTAGCTTGCGAATACTCATCCTTCTCTTCTCATTGTTGTTGATGGCGAGCATCCGTACCCCGAGTGCGTCTGCGCCGCTTTCGCAAGGGTTCGCGACCTATCTCGGGCTGGCAGATTGCGATGGCATCGCCGAATGGCACGGCGATATCTTCCTGGCGTGCCATTCGGCGCGGAATCAACTGCCAGACCAAGTTGCCGAGCTGGGGCATTGGGAGAGCAAGGGGGATGCCTACGTGGTACGGCTGAGTCCGACAACCGGAAACCTGGTCTATGCAACACGCCTTGGCGGCAGCGGCACTAGCGCGGCCTTCCGTATCAAAGTCGATCGGAAGGGGTTTGCGTATGCCACCGGCTATACGCGAGCGCGAGACTTTCCCACTACACCGGATGCGGTGCAACGTAGTTTCGGAGGCGGCCAAAGTGATGCCTTTGTGGTGAAGCTGGCACCAGACGGAAGGGTCGTGTATTCGACCTTCTTGGGAGGAACGGGAGACGAAGAAAGTTATGGGCTCGATGTGGATGACCGCGGGGGCGTGTTTGTGGGAGGTACTACCTGGTCGGCCGATTTTCCGGGACAGCGTACGGCCCGTGCCGCAGTGCATGGCGACGCGTTCGTTTCTCACTTGCGAACGGGTGATGCAACGTCGCTACGCTCCGTGCTCTTTGGCGGCAGCCAGGAGGAGAAGCTGGCCGGAATAGCTCTGGATGGGCGGGGTGGGCTGTTTGCGGTTGGCCACACGAAATCGGAGGATTTTCCGCTGGTTCAACCGCTGCAAGCGGAGCTGAAGGGAGCGCAGAATGTCTTCTTGGTGCGGCTCAGCGCACACAGTCTGCTTCCAACCTTTGCCACATATTTTGGCGGGTCGGGCGAGGACTACGGGTGGGGTGTGGCAGTGGACCGGCAAGGCGACCCTGTGGTAGCCGGCACGACCAGTTCGGGGGATCTTCCGGTGGCCGCGGATACCTTCCAGAGTGTGTCGAAGGGAGGCTCGGACGCTTTTGTCGCGCGGTTCCAGGGTGCCGGGTACCACGAAATCCGAGTCACCTATTTTGGTGGGAGCAAAGAAGATTCGAGTGGATTCGATGGCGACGATGTCAAAGTCGACTCTGCCGGTAACGTATGGCTCGTGGGTTTCACGGCGTCACCGGATCTCCCAGGGACTGGCGGTTTCCCGCCGCAACCGGGGCGCGAAGAGAACCGGGGATTTGTTGCAGCTTTCTCTCCCTCCTTAGCGCAACTTTGCTTTGCTACATACGATGGCGGGTCGGAGGGAGAGCAGTTGGAAGGGCTGGCACTTTCCAGTAACGGCCTGGTGCTCGCCACGGGGTTCAGTTTTTCAACCGAGATTCCGGCACTAGCAGTGGTGGATCAGAAGAAGAAGGCCTCGCGACTTAACGGGCGTGAGGTGCACACGCGGATTCTGGCGGTGCCGATCTCTGTGTCGTGCCGATGATCACTCCTGCAGACTGCGTGAACAGATTGGGCGGTCCATTTCTGGACCGTCGGTCTGGAGGGAGAAAACAAATTTGAGAGGTGTTCCTCCCGAGTGACGCCGTTGTGTCGTGTGAGGTCGCGACACTCCCGGGTCGGCGCCGAATCGGAAGCCATCCCCGCGACGGGTGGTTCTTTCTTTGACGCAGGCTGTCGCTTGGCCGTTCGGTCGACATATGGATACATAAACCAATTCGACCGGGGGTTAACTTATTTCTCGCACTATGCCAGGAGAAGCCCCGGCGGAGTTACTCCGCCGGGGATAACGCAAGTTCCTGTTACGCGCGCCTACACTTCTTCCGGCACCACGTAAGGCGCGCGGTAACCGCGGTCGCCGTCGCGGAGCAGGCGAGAAGCTTCTTCGTCGCCGATCACTTCCTTCTTTTCCGGATCAAACTGCAAAGCGCGGCCCACACGATACGAGGCATTGCCCAGGTGCAGCAGGGTGCAGGAGATGACGCCTTCCGTGACGGGGGCGTTCAACTCTTCCTTCTTGCGGCTGCGCACGCAGGCGATGAAATTGGCCCAGTTGTTGCCCCCCGCGCGGGCGCTCGGTCCGGGCTCCAACTCTTCGCCAATCCATGACTTGTAGCTGTCGTAGCCATTCATGGCCATATAGCCGTTGGAGCCATAGAAAATGTTGCCGATCGTGCCTTCCGGCCCCCTCCTTCGGCCTTCCGCGGCGTTGCCGAGCGCGGCGGGGACTTCGCCTCCGCCGAATGCGGGTGTGCCGATTTGAGCTTCGTGATTGGTGCACCAGTGGCGGACTTCAAACTCCAACAACCGCTTCTTGCCGTCCGGCATGTTGAATTCATATGCCACGTTCAAGACGTTGGGAGTGGTCTGGTCATCGTCAAACATCACGTGGGCGCCGATGGCCGCGATGCGGTTCGGGTATTTGACGCCCAGTCCCCAGCGCGCCACGTCGAGCTCATGAATGCCCTGATTGCCGAAGTCGCCGTTGCCGGTGTCCCAAACCCAATGCCAGTTGTAGTGGTAGCGATTCTTGGTGAAAGGCTTCATGGGCGCCGGACCGGTCCAGAGGTCGAAGTGGAAGCCCGCAGGCACAGGCGCTTCCGCTTCGTGGCCGATGGACTTGCGCCACTTGTAGCACAGACCTCGCGAGAGATAGACATCGCCAATCAGCCCGCCATTCATCTTTTGCACGCCCTCGATAATGGCTGGTCCGGACCGGCTGTTGGTGCCGTGCTGAACAATGCGGTTGTATTTTTCCATGGCGCGCACCAACTGCTGGCCTTCCCAGGCGTTATGGCACATGGGTTTCTCGACGTAAACGTCTTTGCCGGCCTGACACCCCCAAATCGCTTGCAGCGAGTGCCAGTGGTTGGGCGTGGCGATGGAGATCGCATCGATGGACTTGTCCTCGAGAAGCTTGCGCAGGTCGACGAAAGTGGCGGGTTTCTTGATCCCCATCTTCTCCATCTCGCCCAGACGCTGAGCTGTGACGTCCTCATCCACGTCACAGATAGCGGCGATTTCAACGTCCGGCATCTTGGAATATTGGTGTACGTGCGCCCATCCTTGTCCGTGCACTCCGACGATGGCCACACGCACGCGGTCGTTGGCCCCGAAAATCCTTTCAGGTTTGGTGAAAAAGCCGATCCCCCCCAGAGCCGCCAGACCGGCCCCGGTTCCAGTCTTAATAAATTCCCGGCGGTTGACTTCAGAATCCTTAGACATTAGAAACACTCCTCTCAAAGTTTCGAAGGATTATACCTTTTCTGCCGGGTAAAGGCCAAAGGAACTGAGGGCCCATTTTTGGCGAAGCATGGCCATCTTGGCCATGATTTCACACGGGCAAGATGTCCGCGCTACGCCCAAATGCGTCACCACCGAAGGGGTAATGCTTGAAATTGGTGTTGATTCTCTACGAAATGTTGGGATTATATGGCTTGAATAGGTTATTTTTGTGGCAAGTCGCGCACATAGCAATTAGATTGCCGGGTGTATCTGGACCTTCAATAGATCGGTGGTGCGGGCTCCAATATCCTGTCAATCCTTGTGTACATCTCCCCTGATGGCCGCAATCCTTCATTTCACACTCACAGCGTCCCCCGGCGCGAAAATACAAATCCTTCTTTATCTGCTCTGTTATAGGCATGGCAGCCTCCGGTGTCCCTGTGACAAGGTCAAGAGAGCATACACCGGTTCAGGCGGTAACACCAGAGTTAAGTCGCCGGGGCCCAGTCTGAATCGGGGGGGCAGAGTTTTTCTCTCAGAACCAACTATAGAGACCGCTCCACCCCCAAGCCGGCACCCAACCGCTGGTTTATCTGCTAGCCATCAAAATCGGCAATTGCTGCACCAGCGCGGGGGCCTGAGCGAGCACCGGCCTTTCGGCCTTGGCCGCCGGGTAGTAGACAACCAAACCGGCCTCCGCAAGACGCAGAGAGCGAACCGTGCCTTTCTCTCCGTGCCGCTCGACGATCAACGCGCTCTTGCCAGCGGCGTTGTCGCCGATAATGGTAGACGCAATGATACTTGCCGTACGGTTTTCCCCACGGACCATCACGGTGTAACCGGGCATGCCGGCGGTGGAACTGAGTGTGAACGAGTAGTTTCCGGCGGGCAGAACGGCCTGTCCCCAGCGGACTTCAAATGGCAGATCGAACTTACCCGCAACCGTCTGCGCATTGGCCAGGCTCGCGCCCATACACGCGGTCACCAGAGCAAACATCGCAACTTTCACCAGTCTCAAGCTTTGATTCGTTTTCATGATTATCCTCCTTGTTGAAGTTGGGCAACCACGCTGCATTTGTTGCCTCACCTCTTAATGTGCAAAAGGGGGGCGAAAACTGTAGTGCCCCAAAAATATTTTTTCGGTAGGGGTCAGTTTGGTTTTTTTATAGGGGCAC
>Ga0326727_10001945_pt1 | contig 73513 bp, 67 predicted proteins | sample MB2enrmetagenome_FD_207643 | JGI IMG/M metagenome (GOLD analysis project Ga0326727, IMG submission 207643) | Lab enriched peat soil microbial communities from McLean, Ithaca, NY, United States - MB29MY | ecosystem: Environmental > Terrestrial > Soil > Wetlands > Peat | place: USA: New York... | reverse complement strand
TAAGATCGCCGCGCCAAGCGAGCCTTGAGCCGGCCCATAGCCGGGAGCTTTCAAGCGGCTTCAGCCGCAAACCGGCGACTTTCAGTCGCAAACCAAACCCACCGCCTTTCAGGCGGTGGTCGTTTAGGGGGCATTTTGCGGCACGGCACCCAGAGGGTACCCGGCCGTGCCCTTTCAAAACCGGTATATGAAATGGCTTCTAGTCCCTGTCAGGTCTATTGACTTGTGTTAGCGCAAGCGTCTCTCCATGCGGGCCGACAGCTGCTTATTTCGGTCCCTGGTTCCTGCTTGAACGATTCCTTTCCATTAGAATGTATGCAAATGACGTTTCCCATCAAAGTCTGTGTCGTCTGCTCAGAGGAGTTTGAACTGAGGCCGGACAAGCCCGGCTTTGCCAACCGCTGCCCGGCGTGCAGCGAACCCGAAGCGGCGGTCCCCACGGCAAAGCAACGGATGGATGCCATTGAGCGCAAGGCCGCAAAGGAAGCCAACGAGGCGCGCCGGAAGGCGATCCGCGACCTGCTCTATCACAAGGAAAACTGAAGCTCATTGCAGATCCGGCTGCCGGAACGGCCGCAGGTTCCGCCTGGGCCGTTGCTTCGAATCTCGTCCTCCCGCATCCAATTCCTGTAAGACATTTGTAAGCCAGAGGAGGTCAACCGTGTCCCTACGTCCCGTTCGACAGATATTTGAAACCAAGCCCACGATCGAAGGCGCCGGTGTCAAGTTGCAGCGCGCCTTCGGTTTTGGCAAGACCGAAGAGTTCGATCCATTCCTGTTGCTGGACGACTTTCGCAGCGACAATCCAGCGGATTATCTGGCCGGCTTTCCCTGGCATCCCCACCGGGGAATCGAGACTATAACCTATGTGCTGGCCGGCGAAGTGGCGCACGGAGACAGCCTGGGAAACAAGGGCCGCATGACCGCCGGCGACGTGCAATGGATGACGGCGGGCAGCGGCATCCTGCACCAGGAGATGCCCAAGGGCGACGCGCAGGGGCGGATGCACGGCTTCCAGTTGTGGGCCAACCTGCCTGCGGCGCTCAAGATGACCGCCCCCCGCTACCAGGACATTCCCGCTAGCGCCATCCCCGAGGTGACCGAGGACGACGGAACCAGGGCGCGCATCGTCTGCGGCGAGTTCTGGGGCCGGACGGGACCGGTCGAGGGCGTGGCTGCCGATCCGCGCTACGTGGACATCTCCGTCCCGGCGGGCAAGCGCAAGCGCATTCGGGTGGAGACGGCGCGCAATGCCTTCGCTTACGTCTTTGCCGGCTCGGGCGCGTTTCGCGACGCATCGGATCCCCAGGCTGTGCTGACCGAATCGGCCGTGGACCCCAACGCGCCGGCTGTTTACGACGCGAAGAACCACTCGCTGGTTCTCTTCGACCGCGGCGACGAGATCGAAGTCCAGGCTGGCCCCGAGGGCATCCGGTTCCTGCTGGTTTCGGGCAAGCCGCTGGAGGAGCCGGTGGCGTGGTACGGGCCGATCGTGATGAACACCCAGGCGGAGCTGCGCCAGGCGATGAGCGAGTTGCAGAGTGGGACGTTCATCCGGCATGGGTGAGGCGGGCAGCCATCTCAACGGCGGGGGGCGCCACCACTTCCACTTGACAAGGATCGTGCGCTTGAATCCACTGTGGGGTTATTGGCTGTTCGGCTGACGGCAGCCTTACACAAATCGTAAGCAAAGCTGGCGGCCATATGTAGCGCAATCGCCCACAACGTCGCCAGCAATAAAGCCTTGATTGGGTTCCTCTTGGCCCAATCAAGAATTCGGTAGTACCGACCCTTTCGAATTCGCTTGAGCTCCGTTAAAAGCGCAGGCACGAACGTGGCGTCAACCTGCGCGTGCCCTAGCCTTGCGAGACAGTCTGCGCATAGTTTCGGTCTATCGAGTGACCGGACAATTTCAGCTTTACTCTGGTTGAAGTCATAGAGACATCCCCTGGTCTCATCATGGTGCAGTTGGAGCGCCCTCCTAAGGCCGAGCGATCTGTCGCACTCCACATAGGTCAAGACGAGAGCATACAGGCACCGAATAACGAAAGTCTCAACGGTATGCTTTTCCCTGTCCAGTATGTCCCCCATCTCATAGAGCGAGAGCACCACCACTCCAGATGGAATTATGCGAGCGTAGAAATTCAGCTCCAACTGCGCGCCGACGATGGCGAAAGTGATATCTGATCGATCAGACGGTGCGAAGATCGTCGTCAATTCCTGATCCGAGTATCCTGAGGGAACGAAAGTTGAATTCGGGAGAGATTCTATTCGCTCTATGCCCGTAATCCTGAAAAGCTTGGTTCCCCAATTCTGGATAAACTCCAGATTCAATGGGTACTTCAAATTCCCTTGAGTCACGAGGGTTATTGTCACCGGCCTCATAGAGCCTCCAGGCATGATCCACCCTGGCGAATATCATAGCAGTCAGCTAACGAAGAAGCGCCTTCAAGCAAATACCATCTTTCAGGTCTCCTCCCCCGGCAACTCACCCAACAGAATGTCCATGGGGGTAAGGCCGCGCTGGCGCAGGGTGCGCAGACTCAGCGCGTCGTGGCGCTTGGCCAGGCGGCGGCCGTTCGCGTCCAGCAGCAACCGGCAGTGGAACCAGGCGGGATCGCGGTAGCCCAGGGCGCGGTTGAGCAGGATCTGGCGGGCGGTGGACTTGAGCAGGTCGGCGCCGCGCACCACCTCCGTGATGCCCATGGCCGCGTCGTCGGCCACGCAGGCAAGCTGGTAACTCGCGCACCCGTCGCGCCGCCAGACGACGAAGTCTCCAAAGTCGCGTCCGGCCACAAAACGCTGCGGACCCAGGTTGAGATCCTCGAACTCGATGGCTTCTCCGTCGGGAACGCGAAATCGCCAGTTGATTCCGTCGGGCGTGTCAATTTCGTCCGCATCGGGGCAGGGAAGTTGAGGAGCGTCGCCCTCAGTGCAGCGGCCGGCGACGGGACGGCAGGTTCCGGGATAAACCGGCTCATCGTCCAGCGGTTCAACTTCCGCGTTGCATTGCGGGCCTGCCGGGTTGCCCTCGTGCGGCGCGGCAAGCGCGGCCTCAAGGTCCTTGCGCGAGCAGCGGCAGGGGTAGAGAAAGCCGCGCTGAAACAGCTTGCGCCATGCATCAACGTAGTACGCCCGGCGGCGGCTCTGCTCATAAGGCGCAAAGGGTCCTTTCTCTTGAGGACTGTCCGGGCTGCCCAGAGTGTCTAGACCGTCTCGACCGGGGCCTTCCTGCCAGCGGATGCCCAGCCAGCGCAGGTCTTCGATTGCGGCTTCCGCATAGCAGGCGCGGCTGCGGTCGGGGTCCAGATCCTCCATGCGCATCACCAGCACGCCGCCCGCATCGCGCGCCCGCTCGAAGGCCGTCCAGAAGGTGCGCGCGTGGCCCACGTGCAGATAGCCGGTAGGCGAGGGCGCAAGCCGGCCGCGATAACTCGACGCCGGCGTTGAAGGTAGACTGCCCATGCCCGCTATCAGTGTAGCCAGCCGCAGCCGCGCCGCGCAGCAAGGCTCCGGTTTCCGATAGAATCCCCGGCGGCCTGGCGGCGAGGGAAGACTGGGCTGTGGCTTCCCGCGGCCTCCAGGTCTCCGACCGCGTGATTTCGTGCGTGGCGATTGAGTGCTGCGGTATCCCACCCTAGGCGCAAAGGCAAAGACGCGCCGAGGGTGGGGCACCCAGCTTGGTACAACAACCAGCGGTCGGAGACCTATTCGATAATGACCACGTTCATGCTCCAGGGGGCGAGAGTCAAAGACAGCGGCAGGGTCTGCGCGCCCATATTGGTGGTGGTTGGCCCAGCCCAGGTGCTCGTTCCTGCCGGGTCCGGTGGAGTACCCGTCGGGGAACCCGAGAGATCGTAAATGGCCTTGTCGTAGGTCTCGACGGTGACGCCTGACGAAGAGGCTTTGCCGGAGAGCGTGACCGTAACCGGCTGGCTGGCGGTTTCGTTCACATTGAACAGCACCAGCGCCTGGCCGCCGCTATGGGTAGCCGCGTAGGCGCGCACATCCGTCGTATCGCCGGAAACGCTCGCGGTCAGCACGTTCTCGCCAGTGACGGCTACGTTGCTGAAGAGCTGAAAAGCGCGCGCCGTGGGAGACATGGTACCGAGAGGACCAGCGCCCGGACAGGAGGTATCGGAAGGTCCATCGGAGAAGATATTGTAGGCCCCGAAGTCCTGCCATCCATAGAGCGAAGTACTATCGTTTCCGCTGGTGCCGTTACAATTGCCGAAGCCAATCCACCAGGTCAGGCGCGATACTCCATCGTTCATCATCTCGCCCAGCACCTGGCCGGCGTACAAGCCCTGGGTAATCGACCAGCTCTGCTTGCCCGGATTGCTATACGGCCCTCCGATCTCGCCGACGTAAATGGGGGTGTCAGGATTCCCGGCTGTCTTCAGTTCCGACTTGATGGTGTTGATGTTCGTGGTCAACTCCTGCGCCGCCTGCTGCGTGATGAAGGTATCGCTTTCCTCGCCCGGCGTCTCCGGATAGTAGTGGTATTCGACGAAATCATAGGGCGCATCGGCGAGCACAGTCGGATCCCACGCCGGGGAGTTGCCGGGGTTGACCGAAACGCCCACCAGCGTGTTCGGAGAGGCCGCCTTGATCAACGCATAGTAGCCGGCGCTTCCCGCCGTCGCGGCAGCGTAGGTTGCCGCGTTGTTCGCGGGGCTGTGCAGATCTTCCTCCCAGGTTCCGTATTCCTCGTTGCCCACCGTCACATAGCTTACAGTGATGCCGAGGCTGAGCGCATTGGTCACCCATGCGGCCGCCTCGGACGGCTGGCCCGGGCCGGTGCAGGCCGCGTCCGTGCCGTAATCCGCCGTAAGCGCCACATCGAGCCCGGCTGGAACGGCGAGATCGTTGACAAAATTCGAAAAGGTGTCATTCCCATCGGTATAGCCGCCTTCGCACTCGGAGTTGGTCGCCCAGTGGTAGACGTCGGAAGCCGATCCGCCCGGCCAACGAACCGCCTTGATGCCGGCGGCCTGGAAAGCATCCAGAACTCCGGCTTTGTTGGTCACGATGTCGTACCAGACGGCCATATTCATGCCCAGAAGCTGGTCGGTCACAGCCGGGCCGGTGCTCGACAGGTTCACCGTCACCGTGCTGGCCACGGCAACCGTCACCGCGGCGGCGCCCGTGGCTTTGTTGTAGATCGAGGAACTGGCCGCGTCGGGTGTATAGGCGGCTGTCAAGGTATCGGATCCAATGGCCAGCGAACCGGCGGGAATGGTAATCTGCGCGCTGCCGCTGCTGAGCGTCGTTGCCGCCGAAGTATAGGTCCCGCTGGTCAGGGTAACCGAGCCGGTGGGAGTGGGGTTGCCGCTGCCGCCGCTGACGGCGATCGTCACGGACAGCGACTGCGTGGTGCTGATGCTCGATGCTGCCGGCGTTACCGTAACCGTCGGTGTAATCATTGCCGGAACGGTGTAGTTGGCCGTGACCGTCATATTGCCGTTCAACGTTACGTTGCAAGTAACGGTGGCGGCCGTGGTGCAACCGACCCACGAGGAAAAGGTATTGCCGCCGGAGTTTGCCGGCGCTGTCAGCGTGATCGACGCCCCCGAATCATAAGTTCGCGTAAAGCTGGTGGTCCCGTTCGTCGCGCCGTTGTTGTCCGCGGGAGAGACGCCGATAGCTACGCCGCTGGCCGGGTTGGTCGAGTTCACGGTGAGTACATAGGTGGTTGGAGGGGGTGGGACAGTGGAGCCTCCGCCTCCGCCGCAAGCCGTCATGAACAGGCTCAGTCCGATTCCGAAACAAACTGCCGCGCCGCGCCTCATAGTTGTCATACCGATGCTCCCTGTCCTTTGTCGTCCCGGTTTTGAATCTCTGTCAAGTCTGCACCGTAGGGCAGCTGTTGTGCAAGCGTCTCAAATCAGAGTGAACTCCCCGCCTGGACAACAATGCGCGAACCTCGAAAACGCGATACTGAGATGGGTCCGCGAGAATGCGGAAAGGATACGCCGGAACGGAAAAGTCCGGCACGGAGCTTCCTTCTCAACAGGGCAATCACATGAACGGGGCTTCAGCCCATTACCAGGATTCGGTCCGCCCCTCCAGGGCGGTATCTTTCTTCTGAAACGCGTTCCCAGGGCTTCGCACTGGGCTATTCTCCCCGCCTCCCGCTGGGAGGCGTGCGGGGAACGGCCTGCTTGAAGGGCGAAAGGAACCTGACTCGGCAACAAGAAAAGTTTATGCGATTGCCCTGTCTTCTCAAGGACAAATAAAACTGAGGGTTCCGCTCAGAAGAGATCGGGGATGGTGTGGAAGGCGATGCGGGTGGGCGCGGCCTTGTAGGCGGTGAGCATGGTGGCCGGAGCCAGCGTGCTCAGACCATACTTGCTGTTCAGCGCGTCCATGGCCGCCAGCAGACGCGCCCGGCTTTGCTCATCCTCCGTCCCTTCAAACAGGTTCAGCGAGTGCAGGCGGCCGGGCACCAGCCCGCCCAGATGCACGCCGATGAAGTAAGGATGGTCGAACCCGGGTCCCGCGGGACGGCTGGCCCACAGGCGGCTCAGCGCGGCAATGAGCGTCTGGTTGTCCTGGCACTCGCTCAAGCGCAGCTCAGCTTTCCATCCCCGCGCGGGCACTCCAAAGCGGCTCACCGGGGTCGCCAGCGACGCATCTTCATCGCTGGGATGAAGGGACAGGTCATCGTCGCTGGAGGGGCTTGCCGCCGTTTTCCGGCCGCGCGGGACCGCAAAGCCGATGGCCAGGTCGATGCTGCCGGCCCACAAGCCCGCCGCGCGCAGCCTCATAGCGGCTTTGTGGAGCAGTTTGTGCGCCACAGCCCAGGCTGCGTCCGGCGTGCGCATCTGGGGCGCGAGCACGTGCTGGTGGCTCATCGACTTCAGATGCTCGGCCTCGGTCATATCGAAGTCCTCGCCCTGGAGCCAGTGCCACAGGCGCTCGCCCCACACCGAGCCCCAAAGCTGTCCGGCCTGCTCGCAGTCGAGCGCCAGAAGCTCCTCCATGTTATGGATGCCGCGCTCATTCAATCGCATCTCCATGCGTGAGCCAACTCCGGGCAGGTCGCGCAGCTTGAGTTGTCGCAGGGCTTGGGGCAGAATGTCCAGCGGGAGCGCAACCAGGCCATCGGGCTTCTCCATGTCGCTGGCCACTTTGGCCAGATAACGGTTGGTGGCGAGGCCCACCGAACTGCGCAGCATGGGGCCTACGCGTTCCAGGATGCGCGCCTTCACCCGGCGGCCCAGCTCGAGAGCCGCCAGCAGGGGCCGTTCGCGGCCCATCAGCCGGCAGGCCATCTCGTCGATGGAGAGCACGGCCGTCACCGGCAGGCAGCTTTCCACGGCCTCGACGATGCGGTGATGGTAATCGACGTAGATCTCGTGGCGCGCCTCCACCAGCACCAGGCCAGGGCACATCCGCTTGGCGTCGGCGACCATGGTTCCCGTCTTCACGCCATAGGCCTTGGCCTCGTAACTGGCGGCAATGCAACAGGTTGTGTCGGCCATCATGGGCACAATGCCTACCGGACAGCCGCGCAGCTCGGGACGGACCTCCTGATCCACGGAGGCAAAGTAGGAGTTCAGATCGACAAAGAGCCAGTTCAGCGCGGGCTCCTGGGCTTGATCGCGCGCAGGGGCTGTCTCTTGACCCTTTGAGGCAGTCTCGGCTTCCCAATTTGAGGTATGGAGTTCCTGCTGATCTTGGTTCATCATTGGGTTCAGCGACGGATTGGGAGCGGTGGACATATGAGAACCATTTTCGCTTTTTGTTCTCTGCAAAGCAAGGGGAGGCTGCGAGAATTCGCTCATTCTTTTCGGAATCCCGCCGTTAATAAACCTATTTAGCGAGGATTCGTCGAACTCGATGGCGAAGTATTGTGCCGCGATGGTCACTTCGCTACAGAGTTTTGAGTTCCTTGCGGATAGGATCGCCGAATATGCAGAACCTGACTCATTGGTTGGCGATGAATGGTAGCGTCCTGGCCGTTCTGGTGACGGTGGGGGTGGCTGTGCTGCTTGTCTCCTGCTTGGGATGTACGAGCTCCCGTAACCGCGACAAGGACGATATTTTCAGCCGCCACGAGCTGTAGCGGATCGCGAAGGGCTCTGTTGTTTCGAACCTCGCGAGTTCCCCGTCACTTCGCTGGGTGCGCCGGGAGAGCGCGATGCCCGCATTCGGCCTTCCTGGTGTCTAATTCAGACATGAGGATTCTCCTGCCTATTTACACTTTGTTCTTGATCGCTTCGTTAGCCCAGGCGCAGCAGCCTTCGCCAAAGCTGCCGTGCGACTATTCCGGTGCGCTCCTGCAAACGAGCGAGGGCTGAATCGTCCGATTCACGTCCGATGAAATGAAGAAGCGGGCCAAACACAAGGTTGACCTGGACTCACCCATCCTCAAACTCAAGGAGTTGGACTTTTACAGCACTGTCGTCGTATCTGTCCTTGTTGGAGCTTCCGGCGAGGTCGTTTGCGCGAAGAGTATAAGTGGAATCTCGATGGCCCGGTTGCCCGTTGAGAAGGCTCTCCGAGCGTGGACCTTCAAGCCGGAAAAACAGAATGGCAAACCCGTAGCCTACCTTGGCCAACTGGACTTTTACCTCTGCAACACCGACTGCGGCGAGGAACCTTTCGGGGTGACGCTGCTCAAGTGACTTCTTCAGCGGCCCGCGCAGCGGCGCTGTGCACGGAAGGTTCGGATTGCGCTCACACCGGCGGCATCAAATACTCCTCGAAGTGGGCCAGGATGCGGTTGTATAGGTGCGTCCGCACATCGGGGCCGGTGATGGAGTGCGTCTTGCGAGGGTAGATTTGCAGGTCGTAGGGGATCTGGGCATCGATCAGCTTTTGAACAAACTGGACTGTGTTTTCGATATGTACGTTGTCGTCGCCCGTTCCCTGCGCCAGGAGCAGACGCCCCTTCAGATTGGCCGCCGAGTTGACAGGCGAGAAGTCGCGGTAACCGGAGGCGAACTCCGCGGGCTGGCCCAGATAGCGCTCGGTATAGATGGAGTCGTAGTTGCGCCAGTCGGTTACCGGCGCAACGGCGACGCCGGCGCTGAAGCGGTCGGAATGCGATAAAGCATAGAGCGTGAAGGTGCCGCCCCAGCTCCAGCCCCACCATCCCAGGCGTTCTTTGTCCAGTTGCGGATATTGGGCCAGCACCGCGTCCAGCACAGTGAGCTGATCCTCGAACTGGACGGCGCCGAAGTTATGCCAGGCGGCCTGGGCAAAGGCGCGTCCGCGCATCGCCATGCCGCGATTGTCGGCGTGCAGCACGGCAAAGCCATGCTGGGCCAGCAATTCGTCGAAGAGTAGATCGTTGCTCCACCGGTTGGCCACCGTCTGCTGGCCTGGGCCGCCGTAGGCATTCACGATCAGCGGTACCGAACCTGGAATTGCAGTGTCTGGAGTAGCTGCGCCTTCGGGCAGCAGCAGCGTGGCGTAGAGCGTGCTGCCGTCGTGGGCCTTCACCTCAATTTGCTGCGGCGCGCGAAGGCGATAGGGTTCGAGCGCCCTCGTCTGCCAAAAGACATTGCACTTGCCGGGGGCCTGGCAGAGACGCAGAGTGGGCGGATCGAGGCGCGTGGATTGCTTGTCGGAAAACGCGCCGCCGGCGGGAGCAAAGACGCCTTCGTGGCGTCCGGCGCCGGCGCTCAACTGCTTGCGCTGGCCGGCAAAGCTCACCTGCCACAACTGCTGCTCCAGCGGGTTGCCCTCGGTCGATTCATAGTAGATCAGGCGGTCCTTCAAATCCACGCGCAGAACATCGCCCACCTCGAACTCGCCATTGGTCAGCTGCCGCTCCAGCTTGGCCCCGGACGCAGCCGGATTTGCCGGGTTGTAGCTATAGAGATAGAGATGGTTGTGGCCGTCGGTCCAGTTGGTCAGAACGATCGTGCCGGAGTCCACGAAGACGTCGTAGTTATCGTCGACAAACTTATCGTCCGCAAGCAGGAGCGCGGGATGCGCCTGGCCCGTGGCGGCGTCGGCAAAGTATAGATCCCTGTGCTTGTGGTCGCGAGTGACGGTCTCGATCCACAGTGTCCTCGGATCGACCCAGCCAAAGCGCGGAATGTAATCCTGGCCCGCGACGATGGGCAGCTTGACCCACACCGTCTTGCCGCCCCCTGCCCCGACCACGCCCACGCGCACCTCGGGATTGGGATCGCCGGGCTGTGGAAAGCGCTGCAGATCGGCCCTCGCGTGCGTCGGAATCCAATCGATGATCGGGTATTGGGGCACGGCTGTCTCATTCATCTGCAGATAGGCCAGGCGCTTCGAATCCGGCGACCAGAAGTAGTTGCTGCGCGTCTCCAGCTCCTCTTCGTAGACCCAGTCCACCTCGCCGTTCAAAATGACCTGAAGGGAAGCCGGATTGTTTGCGGGAGCCACAACCGTCGTGGGCGTGCCGGGATCGCGCAGCCGCAGTACGGAAAGACTGTGGTCGCGAATGAAGGAGATGAATTCGCCGTTGGGCGAAAATTTGGGGTCGTCGCCGGAGGCGGCTCCGGTAAAGCCGATCTCGATGCCAGTGCCGTTGTGCAGATCGTAGAACCAAAGCCGGCCGTTGGAGTCGAAAAGCAGATGCGCCGAGTCCGGCGCCCACAGGTAGCTGGCCATCTTGTAGCGGTCGCGATGGTCGCGGTCCGTCTCCGAGTCGCTCGCTCCGTTAAGCGATGCTAGCTTGGCACGGCTCACCAGCACGCGCGGCCTGAACTGTTCAGAATTCTGGCCGGGGTCGAGGTCGATCAGTTCGCCTCCATCCAGGTAAGTCAGATGCTTGCCGTCCGGCGACCAGGTAAGCTCGTCGGGCGGGGTCCCAATCAGCGGGCCATGGGCGAAGATAGCTTCCACGGTCAGAGGTTTCGCCGGCGCCTGGGCGGCTGGGGACTGAGCCGCGGCAAAAGGCGCCGCGAGCGTAAGAGCGGCAATGGCCGGGAACAAGAGCGCGGCTGAACAAGTCAAAGAGAATTCCTCCGGGAGCGAGGTCCAGCCTGGCTTTTCAGGCTGCAATCTTGAAGACGCGGAGCTTCCTGCCGAATCGCGCCGAATTCCTTCGAGAATAGCTCCTCTCCTGGGCTCGGATGCAAACTCTTGCCGGAAATCGACGATATTGAAAGCGGACTCTCTCAATGTTCGTACAACTCAGCTCCTGAGCGCCACGCGGATATGGAGTTCCTTCAACTGATGTTCGGTGACGGTGGTGGGGGCGTCGGCCATGAGGTCGATGGCCTTGGCGGATTTAGGGAAGGCGATGACCTCGCGGAGGCTGGATGCGCCGGCCAGCAGCATGACGATGCGGTCCAGGCCGAGGGCTATGCCGCCGTGGGGCGGGGCGCCGTATTCAAGAGCTTCGAGAAAGAAGCCGAAGCGGGCGCGAGCTTCCTCGTCGCTGATGCCGAGCGACTGGAAGATCTGGCGCTGCACGTCTTTGCGATGGATACGGATGGAGCCGGAGCCCAGCTCAAGGCCGTTCATGGCCAGGTCGTAGCAGTTGGCGCGAACACTGGCCGGATCGCTCACAAGGTTGGCCATGTCGGCCTCGTGGGGCGAAGTGAAGGGATGGTGCGCGGGCACCCACTTTGCGGTTGTTAGGTCGTACTCGAACATGGGAAAGTCAACGACCCAGATGGGCTGGAAGGCGGCTGAGCCATCGACGGCGCTCCCTGCCTCACCGCGCGCGGTGGCCTCCTCGACAGTTTTCTGCGTTATGCCGAATGCGCCATGCAGATCGGCATACTTCTTGGCCAGCTCGGTACGGAAGTTGCCGGCGGCCGAGTAGACGTTGATCTCGCGCTCGCTCAGACGGCCTTCGAACTTGGTGTCGCTGGCCTTGATGTGGTGCGCCGGGTCGCCGGCCACGATGATCACGAAGTCCGCCTCGGAGGCTCCGGCCAGTTCGCGCACCTTGACCGCGGCTTCAGGAAAGCCCTTGGCCAGGCGCTTGAAGTCGTCAATGAACTTGGCGCCCTTCTTCAGGTCGAAGAGGGGATGATTGTCCTCGCGCTCCTTGCGGCTCAGTTCGCCCACGTTAGGAATGCGGAAGGCAACGACGGGCAGAGCGGGGTCGATTTGCAAAGCAATGAGGTTCTCATCGCTAAACGCTGAGCGCACGTCGGCGAGGCCGGGAAGGCGCAGGTCGGGCTTGTCGCTGCCAAAGCGGCGCATCGACTCGTCGTAAGTGAGGCGCGGAAAGGGCGTCGGCAACGAGACGCCGGCGGCGGCAAAGCCCGCGGCCAGGAACTGCTCGACGACGGCGAAGACGCTCTCCTGGCGGGCGAAGCTCATCTCCAGATCGACCTGCGTGAATTCAAGCTGGCGGTCGGCGCGCAGGTCCTCATCGCGAAAGCAGCGGGCGATCTGGAAGTAGCGGTCGAAGCCGGAGATCATGAGAATCTGCTTGAGAATCTGCGGCGACTGCGGCAGCGCGTAGAACTCGCCGGGATGAATGCGGCTGGGCACCAGAAAATCCCGCGCGCCCTCGGGCGTGGACTTGGTGAGAATGGGAGTTTCGATCTCCAGAAAGCCCTGGCGGCTGAGGCTCTCGCGGATGGCGAGGGTAATTTCGTGGCGCAGCTGGAAGTTGCGCTGCATCTCCGCGCGGCGCAGGTCCACATAGCGGTACTTCAGGCGGACTTCCTCGTTCTGGATGGCGTCTTCAGCGGGCGAGAAAGGCGCCAGGCGCGTATCGTTCAAAACCAGCAGCTCGGTCGCCTCGATCTCGATCTCGCCGGTGGGCATCTTGGGGTTGACGGCGTCCTTGTCGCGCAGCCGCACCTTGCCCACCGCGGCAACGACGTACTCGGGGCGGACCATTTCACCCTTGAGATGACCGTCGGGAGTCAGCTCCTTGTCTAGCACGATCTGGCTGATGCCGGAGCGGTCGCGCAGATCGAGAAAGATGAGGTTTCCGTGGTCGCGGCGGCGGTTCACCCAGCCCATCAGAACCACCTGTTGGCCGGCGTGGGCGGCGCGCAGTTCGCCGCAGAGATGCGTCCGTTCCAAGTTGCCCAAAAAGTCGAGTCCCACGATAGACCTATTGTACGGGATGGATTAGAATTCGTCGGTAACGGGCGGGGTACGATCGGGAATGTGCGTCTCCGCCGATCTGTCTAGATTTCGTGAGGGACAATGGCCGAAAAGGATCGTCTAGTGGTGGACGGCAGGGCACAAGATTTCACGTGCGGGAATTCGCGCTTCTGCACGGATGTTGCTTCAGGATTTCCGCATTTCGATTCAGGGGCAGGCGGAAACGCACTGCGAGAGCCGCTTGCTGAAAGCGGTGATTCTACGCTTTGGCTCGAGCATGTTATCGACAAACGTTCTCCAAATCCAGACAGAGGCGCTCTCTTTTGGCTGATGTGGTACAGGAATGGGATTCCGACAATCCCAATGAGCGGAGTATTGACTGCCGATGACCTTCGCAGAGCGAGTTCGCTATTGAGCGGATTCTGTGGTCGCGAGGATGGAAAATCGCGCTGATTACTCGTAACTCCAGAAGCGAACTTTTGGAAGGTGAAGCACTGTGCCTTCGGTGGTTGTCACTTCCTGAAATCCCTCGGGCTCGACCTCCCAATTGTTTTCGTTGCCGGGCGGTGTGACGTTCGGGCCAATTTCAACTACAATCTGGCCCACGGCAGTGGGCTCTTCGACGCCGTCGCCCGGTAGAGCCTCGATGACGTCGTATAAGCAAAGTCTTGGATTGAGCATGCCCTTAAAACGCACTCCCCTAACATTTGCGGCCTCGGGTATGTTCCGATGGAGAGTCATGTAGCTAACGACATTCTCATAAAGTAAAGTTGGCTGAGATACGACATTTAGCAACACTAGTTTCCCTTGGTCAGGGAACGGCCTTTTTTGTAGCAGATCCAGTACGTGGTACGTATGGCCTGACGGGGTGGGAGAAGAAGGTTCCGCCCGGGGTGAGGCTTTGACGACCGGTGAGGGCGATATGCCAACAGGTTTGACCGGCTCGGGTGGCTGGTTCAGTAAAGGGGATGAGAACCTTGTCACATGGCCCAGCAGGAAAACGCCAGCCAGAAGGCAGAGGGCCGCGATGACCAGCCAAATCTTTCGCGCCATTTCTCCTCCTTACAGGAATTCCTAAATAGGCAATCAACGATTAACCATTCCGTTCTTGCCAGACCGGGTGCCCCACCCTCGCGGCGTCTTTGTTTTTGCCGCATAAGTGGGATACCACGAACCCCAACCCGCCTCATTCAATTGGAAAGAAAGACAGCCAGCTCCGCGCGCGGAACCTTTGTCTGTATGCCGGTCGAGAAGGTCTTCACCGTCAGAATACCGGATTGCAGCTCGTCTTCGCCCAGGATGACGATGCGCCGGGCGGTCTTGTCGGCCGCTTCAAACGATTTCTTGAGGCGGAAGCTGCCGTCGCCCAGCTCGATCCACAGTCCTTTGTGGCGCAGCTCTCGGGCCAGGAGCAGCGCGGCGGCGTTGAGGCTCTCGCCCAACGGCGCAACAAACGCATCGGCCAACTGCGGTGGGGCGGACCCTTGGTCGGGCGTTGCCAGCAAGGTCAGCACTAGCCTGTCAAGGCCCATGGCAAAGCCGATGCCGGGCGCCCTTGGCCCGCCAAGCATCTCCGAGAGGCCGTCGTAGCGGCCGCCGCCGAGCAACGCGTTCTGCGCGCCCAGGCCCCCGTGCGTGAACTCGAAGGTCGTGCGGGTATAGTAGTCCAGGCCGCGGACCAGGCGGTGGTTGAGCGTGTAAGGAACGCAGGCGGCGTCGAGGGCAGCGGTGACGGCCGCGAAGTGGGCCTGCGATGCTTCGTCCAGGGAGTCGGCGATTACGGGCAGCGCCTCGATGATGGGCTGGTCGGCGGGAACCTTGCAATCCAGCACGCGCAGCGGGTTGGTCACGGCGCGGCGCTGGCAGTCTGCACACATCTGGCCGACAACCGGGACCAGCGCGGCACGCAACGCCTGATTGTAACGTTCGCGGTCCGCGGCGGAGCCAACGGAGTTCAGGTGCAGCGTCCAGCCCGCAATGCCCAGCTCGTCGAGCAGCGTGGCCAGCATTTCGAGGATTTCGGCGTCGCGCAGAGGGCTCTCGCTGCCGGCCGAGGGCGGGCCGAGGACCTCCGCGCCGATCTGATAAAACTGCCGGTAGCGGCCCTTCTGCGGGCGCTCGCGGCGGAACTGCGGGCCGATGTAATAGAGCTTCTGCAACTGGCCGGTCTCGCCGAGCTGGTGCTCGATGTAGGCGCGGACCACGCCGGCCGTGTTCTCGGGGCGCAGGGTGAGGGACTGAGAGGATGCGAAGAATTGTCCCTTGAACGGCTCGACGATGACATCATTGGGAACAATCAAAGAGCTCGGAGGCGCAGAGGCTGGAACTACAAGTCGGAGTTGAAATAGTCCCGGATAGCCATTTATTGTTCTAGCGACTTCCTGGTCTCTAGCCTCTTCAAGCGCAGTGATGGCTTCCGCAGAGATTGTTGGACGAAAAGCAACAAATTCCTTGACGAGTTGGGGGAAGGTTGCTCTGTCCGGGGGACGGATCACACTCAACTCAACGCCTGGATAAGAATTCTTATCAAATGTTGGATGTTGCTGCTGCAATTGCAACTGTCGCACTAAATTCTGCTGCCAGTTGGCAATCATTTTGCCTTGATCAAATCGCTCCGCATCGGCCCAGGTGTACATCTCCTTGGAGACGATGTCGGTCTCCTCGCCCACGCCGCGGGCAAAGAGAGCGGTGTCTTCAAAGACGGGGGTGCGAATCTCGCCGAAGTTGTAGCGGGCGAAGACGGCGCGGGCGGTAGCCTCGATGCGGTTCCAGAGGGCCGTCTCCGGCGGCAACAGGTCGCGCGTGCCGCGAACGGCTTTCAATGTGCTCATAACCTCTACAGTCTAAATGCTCGCTGGTGGTAGGCTGCGCAGCTCCTCGTCTCCGCCGGGAGGCCAACCGCGCGCCTCAACCCGTAACAATCTCGCTGAAGTCGGCGATGCCGGAGAAGCCGCGCAGAACACCGTCGATCAGACCCAGGTGCGCGCCGCGCACGTTTGGATCGGGATCGAGAACCATCACCTTGTCGAAGAAGGCGTCCACCGCCGGGCGCAGCGTGGCAATCAGAGTCAGCGCCTCGCCGTAGGCCCTATGTTGCCTCAACCTAGCAACCTCCGGCGCCAGCGCGGCGGCTGCATCGAAGAGCTGCTGCGCCTCGGACGCAAGCGCTACATCGCTTGGCGAGCCAACCGCGAATCCCTTCTCTTCCGCCTGACGCAGAATGTTCTTGATGCGCTTGAAGGCGACCGAGATTGCCGCGAAGTCCTCCGACTCGCGCGCAGCCGTCAGCGCCTCGGCGCGGGCAATCGCGTCGCGCACGTCGTCGGCCCCGGCGGCTAGTACGGCATTCACCACGTCGTAAGCAAAACCGCGCACGTCCTTGAGATAGAAGCTCAGCCGCTCGCGCAGGAAGGCGCGGACAGATAGCAGAGTTTCATCAGAATCGATATCTCTTGGTTGGTCTTTCCTCTTACCGACCTTATCCGCAAACACAATCCCGGTGTACGAATCCAACACATCCGTTAAGGTCAGCGGCAACCCGCTTTCGGCCAGAATCTTCACGATGGCATTCGCTGCACGGCGCAGCGCGAAGGGATCCTTCGAACCTGTGGGCGCCATGCCAATGCCGAACATGGCCACGATGGTCTGGATGCGATCGGCAATGCCGAACAATTGGCCTTCAACGGTCTTCGGGATGCGATCCTCAATCGACGCTGGCGTGTACTGGTCGTAGATGGCCTGCGCCACGCTCTCTCCATGGCCCTGTGCGCGCGCATAGAGTCCGCCGATGATGCCTTGCAGTTCCGTAAACTCCTTCACCAATTCTGTTGTGAGGTCGGTCTTGGCGATTTCGGTGGCCTTCCGCAATGCCGCTTCATCGACTTTAATACCACGTGATAAGGTCGTCGTTGCAAGTTTTTCCGCCGCAGCCCAATTATTGCGGGTCTTCCAGGCGTAGTTACCCAACTCCTTCTGGAATGTAACGTTGTTCAGGCTCTCCACACGCTCAATCAGCGGCGTCTTCTGGTCGAAGTCCCAGAAGAACTGCGCGTCCTTGAAGCGCGCGCGGAGCACCCGCGCATTGCCGTGGCGGATGATGGCCGCGCCCTCGTCGTCCACCTGGGTATTGAGCACGGCCAGAAAGTGCGGCGCGAGCTTGCCGTCAGCGCCCTCGACGGCGAAGTACTTCTGGTGGTCGCGCATCACCGTGACCAGAACCTCTTCCGGCAGGGCAAGGTACTCGCGCTCGAAATCGCCCAGCACCACGGTGGGCCACTCGGTCAGATGCACGACGGTCTCAATCAGCGCCGCATCTTCGCGCCAGCGGGCGCCGGGAACCGCGCGCGTGGCAGCATCCAGCGCCCTGCGGATCGACTGCCTGCGCTCGGCCGCATCCGCCACCACAAATGCCTTGCGCAGCGATTCTGCATAATCCGCCGCCTTGGCCAGCACCACGGGAGCCTCGCCGTGCAGCACGCGATGGCCGCGGCTGGCGTTGCCCGCGGCTATTCCGGCAATCTCCAGCGGGACCACGGTCGAATCGAGCAGCGCCACCACCCAGCGCACCGGCCTGACGAAGCGCTCCGGCTTTCCCGCGCGCCAGTACATATTCTTGGCCCAGTAAAGGCTGAGAACTTCTTTGGGCAGTTCCGCGGCCAGAAGCTCCGCCGCTGCGCGGCCCAGCCGCTTGACCGTCGCGCCCACATACTCGCCCTTGGGGTTGACGACCTTTTCGAGAGCCTCGACGCCCACGCCCGCCTTCTTCGCAAAGGCATGGGCCGCGGCTGTCGGCGCTCCATCCTTGAAGGCAACCTTCCAGGAGGGACCGGTCAGCTTTTCCTCGGTATCGGCTTGGCTCGCGAGAACGCCTTCGACGAGCACAGCCAGCCGCCGCGGCGTCGAGTAAGTGGTGAGCCTGGCCGCTGCGCCGAGCAGCCGCTCGCGCGCCAGCAGATCGTTCACCCGCTTGCCCAACTCGGCTTCGGCCCCGGCAATCATGCGGGCCGGAACCTCTTCCAGCCCTATCTCCAACAAGAAATCCGCCATAACTTGTGTGTCTTTCTGCTAACTCTTCCGGCCCTGCTGGGCTAAATCGCGGAAGAGCAAGAGCAACCACAGGTCCTTCGACTTCGGTCGCCGACGGCGACCTTCGCTCAGGATGACAGCATTTTGGGTGGATTGAGCTTCTCAAACCGGATCAATCGTTCCCTCGCTAAGAACTCTGTTGCAGCGCATACGCTTTGGCCACACCCACCGCCAGCGCGCGAATGCGCCCAATTACGCCCACCCGTTCTGTTACGCTGATAGCGCCCCGCGCGTCAAGTAAATTGAAGAGATGAGAGCATTTGAGCGCCAGCTCATAAGTGGCCAGTAGCGGAAAACGGCGCTTCTCAACCGGGCTCGCGTCTTGGTTCGCAAACAGCGCACCGGCCTGATCGAGCAGCGACTTCGCCTCGGCCTCATAAAGGTTGAAGTGTTCCCAGAGTTTGCCCACGTCGGCTAACTCGAAGTTATAAACCGAAAACTGAAGCTCCTCGGCCAGCCTGACTTCGCGATAGGTCACCGGCGCGCCCGGGCCGGGATCGACGGCCCACACAATGTCGTAGATGGAATCCACATCCTGAAGGAACGCCGCGATCCGCTCCATCCCATACGTCAGCTCGGCGCAGATGGGGTCCAGGTCGAGGCCGCCGCACTGCTGGAAGTAAGTGAACTGGGTAATCTCCAGGCCGTCGAGCATGACCTGCCAGCCCACGCCCCAGGCGCCGCCCGCCGGCCACTCCCAGTTATCCTCCTCAAACTTGAGGTCGTGCTGGCTGAGGTCGATGCCCATAGCTTCCAGGGATTCGAGGTAAAGCTCCTGGACGTTGACCGGCGGCGGCTTCAGGATGAGCTGAAACTGGGTGTGCTTGAAGAGGCGGTTGGGATTCTCGCCGTAGCGGCCGTCGGCGGGCCGGCGCGAGGGCTGCGCATAGCCGACGCGATAGGGATTCGGCCCCAGCACGCGCAGAAAGGTCTCCGGGGCCATGGTGCCCGCACCCACTTCAACGTCGTAAGGCTGCTGGAGGACGCAGCCGCGCGCCGCCCAAAAGCTCTGCAAGCGGAACAAAAGCTCCTGAAAGGTGAGTGGAGCGGTTTTCGATTTTGATAAAAGCCGAGATGAAAACATGGGCAACTCTCTCTGATCGTTTGATTCTGGTACAAGCCGCCGCTACAGAGCGGAACTGAGCTAGGTTGTCTCCAGGACATCAATTGCTACTTGGCGAATTCCCTCTGCAATGTTTACGAAGGCGGAGTCTCTATCTGGCCAGAGCGCAACAGCCTGAGCATCCTTGGGCAATCTTTGTAGCTTCGCGAACGGAGTCTGCTGCCACATACATGGTCGGAGAATAATTGGAATCACCTTTGCCTTAGCACTTTCGTGAAGTTCCAGTGCACTTTCAAGTTCAATGTCATAGCAGTATTTGGAGTTAATGAAATCGATGCTTACTAAGAGCAGAATAATCTGTGACTTTGTGATGTTCGATGTAATAGTGGGATCCCAGACATCGCCAGGCTTGATCTTGCGGTCATGCCACGTTTCTATCAAGCCTAATCTGCGAAGGGGATCAAGGTGCTTGACCAAGTCATCCTTGAATTTCTCATCCAAATGCGAGTAACAAACGAAAACCGTAAGACCCTTTGTTCCATGGGAACCTGCGAGCATCACGCTGCCGCCCTTACCCCGTCCGGAAACTATCTGTCGCCGGTTCACAAGCTCCGCACGAATCCGACGATACTTTTGCTCGTCCCAACCCAACCTTTCTCGTAGGGTGATGCTTCCAACTAGCTTGTCATTGCCCCCGAGCGCTTCTAGTGCGTCAAGAAAAATCTGCGCCTGGGTTCGACGAATTCGCAGTTTCCTTTTTGTGGCCATTTACGAATAGTATAGCGCCAACCCTGGATTTGGTTCAGAGAACAGTAGTCTTGTCAACCGCTCTTATCAGGCTCCCAGCCGCCCCAGGGCCTCCGCCGAGCGCAGCTTGCGCTCCAAATGGCGCTCCAGGGCCTGCACGGTAAAGCGGCGCAGATCCTGTCCGCGGCGGCGGGTCCAGGGCTCGGCGGCAAAGGCCGCGGCCGGCGCGCGGAGCATTCGCTGCGCTAGTTGCCAGGAGTCGGCCGAAAGCCCGCTTGCGTTGCCGCCGCGATGAGCCGCGCAGAAGAGACCGTCGCCGAGAGCATTGAAGCTGGTCTCGCCGGCGATGAGGGACTCGCCGCAGGCTGTGCAGTGGGCGATATCCGGCAGCAGCCCCATCAGGCGAGTTATCCACAGGGAGAAATAGGTCAGCGGCATCCACGGCTGCTCGACCGTAGTCTGATCGAGGACCGCCAGCAGCAGCCGGAAGACCGTCTCCTGGGGATCGTGCTCCGGCAGCGCCTCGTCCAGCACCTCGGCAAAGAAGCTGAGCACCGTCATGAGGGCGTGGTCCACGGGCGCCGAGAGCGGGGAGCGGACGATCTCAAGTTGATCCAGCCGAACGAGTTCCTGGCGAGGCCGCTCGGCAAACCAGGCTCGCGCCACGGTCATCGGCTCCAGTGCGCCGCCGAAGCGTTTGCGGCTCCTCAGGGCCGACTTGGCCACGCCGCGCACCTTGCCGTAATCGCGCGTGAAGAAGCTCACAATCAGGTCGGCCTCATGCACCGGCCAGGTGCGCAGAACCACGGCTTCAGAGGTGAGCACGCCCATGCGACTATTATCTTCCCATTGCGTACGGCGCCCGGTCGGGAGTTACAATCGGATCAGAGGTAGCAAATGCCCACCGCGATGGTCACCTTCAACGGCCGCATCACCCTTCCTTCCCACGTCCGCAAACAGCTCGGGCTGAGAACCGGCGACAGCGTCGATTTTGTCGAAGACGAGAAAGGCCGCTTCGCAATCTCGTGCCGGAGCAGATTGGCTCCAGACTCCGATTTTCGCAATTCCCGGTCTCCTGAAACTCCTGTTGAACCCGTAACGGTGAATTGACGTATAGGCTATAGGGGCATCCTTGCGCCCGACAGTCCCTTGATCGACCTCCGAGGCGAAATGCAAATAGCCGACGCTCAGAGAGATGTGAGAACTGTATTCATCGGAGGATTCCCTGGACAGCTTGTGTCCAGCATTCTCTGGTTCGCTTCAGCCGCAGCGCTCACCTGGTGCTCATTCCGCGCCGGGGTTGCCATTCTGGTCTTTGGCGGCATATTGATCTTCCCCTTGACCCAGGCGTTCCTTCGATTGATGGGCCGGCCGCATAGCCTTCCCAAGGGGCATCCCATGAATGGCTTGGCCATGCAGATCGCATTTACTGTGCCTCTGGCCATTCCGCTGATTCTGGCGGCTGCGCTGCACCGCCATGCCTGGTTCTATCCGGCATTCATGATCGTCGTCGGCTGCCACTACCTTCCGTTCATCTTCCTGTACGGAATGCGGCAGTTCGGGGTGCTGGCGGCCCTACTGATTGGATCAGGATTATTGATTGGACTCTATATGCCCACCGCACTCGCCCTCGGAGGATGGCTAACTGCCGCGCTTCTCCTGGTCTTTGCTTTCGCCGGCCGCAGGGTTGCGCTATCCGAGCCTAAATAGAACCCCAAGATTCACGCACCTGTCAGCGACAAATCCGCGCAAACAAGGGCGCGCATCCCGCGGAGGCGGAATGCGCGTCTGTGAAGTAAGCTGGAAACCGTTTAGCGTCCGAAATGCGCCGCGTTCTTTTCTGCAAAGCTGGCCCACTTCTCCGGCAGATCGTCCTGCGCAAAGATGGCCGAGACCGGGCAGGCCGGGACGCACGCGCCGCAGTCGATGCACTCGACCGGATCGATAAACAACTGATCGCTCTCGGCGTGGCCGTCTTCGTCTTTCTTGGGGTGGATGCAATCGACAGGACAGGCGTCTACACAGGCGGTGTCCTTGGTGCCGATACAGGGTTCTGCAATGACGTATGCCATCTCTGAATTCTCCGGGGAAGTAAACCTCTCGACGCTGATAGTAGCACAGGACCCCAAAGGGAGACATGGGCACCGGACAGCGGCCCGTACTGCGAATCCTCCGGAAAGATTGGAAGAAGCACAACGCTATCTCAGCTATGCCTTTGTGCCTGCGACTCTCTGTTGTTGACGTCTTCTTCCGATTCGGGGTTGCAATTGTAGCCTCACAACTGAACGCGCTCTCAAATTCATCGCTTTTTCTTCGCTTTTTACAACCACTTCCGGTATGCTGGTCTGGCAACAAGGGAGGTTGCACAATGGATTATCAAAAGGAACTGATCGCCGAATACGACCGCGAGATCGCCAAAACCCGCAAGATGCTCGAGGCCATCCCGGCCGACGCCGATTTTACTTACAAACCCCACCCCAAATCCATGAGCCTGGGCCGGTTGGCCGGGCATCTCGTGGAGACAGCCGGAGAGTGGGCGGCTACGACCCTCACCACGGACAAGCTGGAATTCCCCGCCGACCACAAGTGGGAGGCATACGTCCCCGCATCGAAGGAGGCTCTGCTGCAGCGCTTCGAAAAGGAGGCGGCTGAGGCCAAGGAGGCGCTTGCAGGCTTTGCGCCGGAGAAGTGGGACGAGAACTGGAAGTTTGTGGCCGGAGGCCAGGCCTGGATCGACGACTCGAAGGGCAAGGTGTGGCGCACCTGGGTGGTCAGTCACTTGATCCACCACCGCGCCCAGTTGGGCGTCTACCTGCGCCTGCTCAATCAACCCATTCCCGGCGCCTACGGGCCCTCGGCGGACGAGATGTAGAAGAACAGTTGTCAGTGGTCAGTTTTCAGTTGTCAGATTTCCACGCCAGGTGAACCTCTGGGTTTCAACCACGGGCTTTTGAGCTGGTCGAGAAGCTGCAACTCCTGGCCACTGACGACCGATCACTGACCACTGATCGCTCTATAGGCTAGTCTTGTTCCATGCCCTTCTATTTTCCCAAGGTTTATCCCATCCTGGATTCCTCGATCGTTCCTTCCGCCGGCCGCGCAGAGTTCCTGCGCGGGCTAGCCGGCTCGCTGGCCGAGGCCGGCGTAACGTTGCTGGAATACCGCAACAAGACCGGCGCGGACGCGGAGCTGCTAGCCGACGCGGAGATTCTGCGCGCTGCGCTGCCTGCCGAAAATATAAAGTTGATTCTAGATGATCGCACTGATCTGGTTGAGCGGATTGGCTTTGATGGAGTACATGTGGATGCCGGAGACCTCCAGCCAGCCGACGCGCGGCGGTTGCTGGGTCCAGGCCGCATCGTGGGAACCTTCGGCGGCAGCAATGCGCTCTTGCCGGGAATTCTGGCTGAACCGGCTGATTATTTCTCCATCGGCCCGGTCTTCCCCACACAGACCAAGCAGACGACTGCTCCGCCGATCAGCATCGAGGGCGTGCGCCGGCTGCGAGATCAGGCTGGACCCGGCCCGGTGCTGGTGGCTGTCGGCGGCATCACGCTGGCCACGGCTGCCGAGGCGCTCTTTGCTGGAGCAACCGTCGTAGCCGTCGCCGCCGCCATCTTCCGCCAGCCGGACCCGGCGGCCGAGTTCCGCAAATGGCGGGCCGAGTTGGGTTGAACACTCCCGGCGGTGGTTTTTTACTTACGGCCAAGCCGCTCGCTACAATCGGAGTGTGCTCCAGCGAATTTGCGTCTTTTGCGGCTCCAGTTTTGGCTCACGGCCGGCCTATCGGGAGGCTGCTGAAACCGTCGGACGGCTGCTCTGCCAGCGCGGCATCGACCTTGTTTATGGCGGCGGCAATGTCGGCCTGATGGGCGCCATGGCGGATGCGTGCCTGGACGGCGGGGGTCGCGTCATCGGCGTGATTCCACAAGCTCTCGTCGATAAAGAGGTAGCGCATCTGGGGCTGACGGAACTGCGCATCGTCGGCTCGATGCACGAGCGCAAATCCGTCATGGCGGACCTCTCCGATGCTTTTCTGGCGCTGCCCGGAGCCTACGGCACCTGGGATGAGTTCTGCGAGGTGCTCACCTGGACCCAACTTGGCATACAGCGCAAAGCCTGCGCCCTGCTGAATGTAAGTGGATATTACGATTTCTTTCTCGAATTCGCAGACCGAGCAGTCTCCGAGGGATTTCTTCGCGATGTACATCGCGGCCTGCTTCTCTCGGACGACGATCCCGCCCGCCTGCTCGACCGCCTCGGCAACTATTCGGCTCCAGTAGTCGACAAGTGGATTGGCCGCCCTGCGCGCTGAAGGAGTTAAACGTATTGTCGTGGAGATTTGGCGGGGCGACCTCAAGAGAGGCGCATGGATAGGGTGCCCCGCGGGAAGCCGGCCGCGGTTGGCTCGTCCTCGTGAAACCAAGCGCCTGCGAAGAGATGACCAAAGCAGAGAACGCGCGATGCGGAACGCCGGCTCCAACCTGAAAAGTCGCACTTTTGTCCGACCCGATTATTGGTTGAGACGGAGGTAGTGGTGATGATGGTGGTGGTGATGGCGGTGTACAACCACCACAACCTGCGCCTGCGCCGCGTAAGGTAGAGCGAAGCAGAAGACGAGGAACATTCCAAGCAGATACTTTTTCATGTCTTATCATGACGCGCCTCACAGGGCTTTACAGAGCTACTTTGACCCATGCGCGCATACGCGGCTTTTTGGGTTTGTGTGGGAGGCATTATTGCGCCTTCGTCGCGTCGCTCATCAGCGAATTCGTCATTTCCTTGAGATGGTCCAGCTCGGCTTTATTAGGGAGATTGGGAATCAGTTTTTTGATTGACCGCGTCTTCTGTGCAAGGTCCGATTGACGCCGGGAGAGAAACGCCGACTCCAGAGCGTCAAACGGCGCTGCTAAATAAAGCTGATCGCTTCTCGGCCACGTTCCCAGCGTCGATTTATCGGTAGGATGGTCGAGGCGGGCCTCCGCCGCTTCAAAGAGGTCCTGGACGCCCTTCTGGTAGTCGCGACACGAGAACTCCCAGGTTGCCCGCGCAACGTCACGCCCGCCCCAATCGATGGAGCCCCCCGCATCGTCCTTCAAATGGAGCAGGTGAGACGCACCGGAAGCGCGGCTGTGCCATTCCCTGCACAGTTCATCAGAAGCGGCAGTATCTCCGGTTGCACGAAGGCTTCTCGCCCGGCCCATGTCGTATTTGAAAAACACCGCATCATAGTAGAGCTTGGGATCGGTGAGGTCGCGTGCGGCAAGGTAGTCGCTGGCGGCTTGCGCATACTCGCCGGCCTCTTCCTCGCGGGCAGCCAGCTCCTCTCGATCAAGGTTGGCGGAACTGTACTTGCACTTGGCCTCCAGCGAATCCCGAACTTCCTTTAGCTGCAGTGCCTTGCGGGCCGCCAGGAGCGCGTGAGGCCGGTCGTTCTCCTTGTCGTAGAACAGCGTCAGAGACACCTCGGTTTGTCGCTGCACTGGCGAAGGGTTGTCCCGCTCAGCCAATCCCAAGTAAGTGCTTTCGGCCTCAGCAACTTCTCCGGCTTCATGCAGCGCGTTGGCCAAGACCTCGCGAGCCTCGTAAAAGCCGGGAGCAAGGGCCACTGCGGCCTTGTAGTGCTCCAGCGCAGCCAGCTTCTCCTTCGCTCTGTCATCGGCCTCGCAGGTCTTACATTCGGCAACTCTCGAATAGATCAAGCCGGCCACGTATTGCACAGCAAAGGAATCAGAAGCCAGAGCGAGCGCGGCATTCGCGCATTGCATTCCCTTTGTGAACTTGCCGGGGTCGGAAATGCTGTGGTTAGAGAGGCGGACGCCATCGAGCAGAACATCGACGTCTTTGCTGTCGCACGTCAACGCCTCTGCTTCCGGGTCTTTCAGCAACTCCGGTGGAGGATTGTAGGGATCGGACGTAATGATGACTCGAACCTTCCCGTTTTCGGGCAGGGGGCGGGGATCTGAAAGCACGACTAGCAACCGCCGCTCTTGAGACGGCAGCGGATGCGCCGCGAGTTCCCGCTCAATCGCCTCCATGGCGAACGGCCAAAAGAGACTAAAGGTGGCATCCAGCGGTGAGACGCAAACGAGTTGTCCTTTGGGTGATGTCCTCACCTCGAACTTCATTTCGTGGCGTGGGAACAGAATCGCCGCGCGCAAAACCTCTTGTGGAACCTGCAATTTGATCGCAGGGCGCAATACAGGAAGCGGCTGCTGGGCTGCTTCAATCGGGCAAAGCGGATAGCGGGATTGGGCAGCGGCCCTGCCGTAGAGACCGAGGAGAAAAAAGCCGCAGACAACCAAGCGAATGAAACGAACGAACTCGGAATTCAAGGCGCCCCTCCTGTGTTGCAGCCGGAATTGCTGCCATGGCATGATCGAATCATCCTACGGAAACCGATGATAGGTCGGCTGCTCGAGCGGGGCGTGGTGGATTGTGACACTTTCTCATCTGTCACAATGAGAATTCAGGAGACATTCGCGCCCAAATCCGTTAGAACTTACTTTAAGTGACGACCCAAGAACACACTCCCATTTCCAAGGCTGCCCTTCCGCCCAGCGCTCCCCGGCTGGCGCAGAGCCTTGGACTTTTCTCCTCGACCGCGCTGGTGATCGGCTCCATGGTCGGCTCGGGCATCTTCATCGTCGATGCGGATATTGCCCGCGGCACCAACTCCCCGGCGCTCTACCTGGGCGCCTGGGTGGTCACCGCTGTTCTCACCATGACCGCCGCGCTCAGCTACGGCGAACTGGCGGCCATGATGCCCAAGGCCGGCGGCCAGTACGTCTACCTGCGCGAGTCGCTGGGGCCGTTGTGGGGATTTCTCTACGGCTGGACGCTCTTTCTGGTCATTCAGACGGGCACGATCGCCGCCGTCTGCGTAGCTTTCGGCAAATTCCTCGGCGTCTTCTTTCCGGCCATCTCAACCACCCATTGGCTGTGGCACATCGCCCACGTTCCCGCGCTCAAGCTGGGGCCCATGGTGCTGGGCAATATGGAGATCGGCGTCAGCACGGCCAATCTCACTGGCATCCTTATCGTTGTCTTTCTGGCTGTGGTGAACATCTTTGGCGTCAAGCTGGGGGCGCTGATCCAAAATGTCTTCACCACCGCCAAGGCGCTCTCGCTCACCGCGCTGATCCTGCTCGCCTTCACCGTCGGCCGCAACGCCGCGGCCTGGGCGGCCAACTTCGGCCCCGGCTGGAGCCTGTTCTGGAAGAATGCCGGATGGAGTTCGCTGCATCCCGTGCAGGTGGGCGCAGGCGGTCCCATCGTGCTCGTGAATCTGCTGGTGATTCTGGCCGTGGTGCAGGTCGGGTCGCTGTTCTCCGCCGACGCCTGGAACAACATCACATTCACCGCCGGCGAGGTGAAGAACCCCAAGCGCAATATCCCGCTCTCGCTGATTCTGGGCACGGGGTTCGTGCTCACGGTTTACTTTCTGGCCTCGCTGGCCTACATTCTGGTGTTGCCCCTGCATGGCGATCCCAACGGCGCCACGGTGATGGCGCGCGGGGTGCAGTTCGCCGCCGAGGACCGTGTCGCCACGGCAACATTGGAGCAGATCTTCCACTCCGGTGGCGCTCGCCTGATGGCCGCGGCCATCCTTATCTCCACTTTCGGCTGCGCCAATGGAATGACACTGGCCGGAGCGCGCGTCTACTACGCTATGAGCCAGGACGGGCTGTTCTTCACCACCGTCGGCAAGCTGCATCCGCGCTACAAGACGCCCGTGGCGGGCCTGCTGGTGCAGGCTGCCTGGACCATCGTGCTTTGCGTCTCCGGCTCTTACAGCCAGTTGCTGGACTACATCATCTTCGCGGTGCTGCTCTTTTACATTCTCACCATCGCCGGCCTCTTCGTGCTGCGCTTCAAGCGGCCTGCGGCGCCGCGGCCCTACAAGGCCTTGGGCTATCCCGCGCTCCCGGCGCTCTATATCGCGCTGGCGGCCTGGATATGTATCGTATTATTGCGATACAAGCCGCAGTACACGTGGCCGGGGCTGGCGCTGGTTCTGCTCGGCATTCCGGTGTATCTCTTCTGGTCGCGGCGGTCCGGAAATCAGAGAGCCGGTCTCAAGGCAAGTTGAACTCAAACTGATCTCAACCACTGAAAGGAAAGTCCCTCATTCATGCCCAGGCTGCTTCGTATTAAACCCATGTCGATGCTCAAAGATGAGGCGGTCGAAGAGGGCGAACACACGCTCAAGCGGTCGCTGGGCGCAACCAACCTCATCACGCTGGGCATCGGCGCCATCATCGGTGCTGGCATCTTTGTGCTCACCGGCCAGGCGGCGGCCAACAATGCGGGGCCGGCCGTCTCGTTAAGCTTCGTGCTAGCCGGCATCGTCTGCGCCTTTGCCGGACTGTGCTACGCCGAGTTCGCCTCCATCATTCCCATCGCCGGTTCGGCATACACTTACGGCTATGCCACGCTGGGAGAGTTCGTGGCCTGGATCATCGGCTGGGACCTCGGATTGGAGTACGGCTTTGGCGCTGCAACCGTGGCCTCCGGCTGGTCAGGGTATTTCAACAGTCTGTTGCAGCAGTTGCATATCTATATTCCTCCGCAACTGACGGCCACTCCGGGCACTGTTCTTGTCTTATATCAAAAGCAATGGTTGCCGGCGGCCTCAATTCCGATTGGGGCCGATACCAGGGGCTTGCAGCACGCTACCGGATTCTTCAACCTCGTGGCCATGTTGGCTATTGTGCTCATCACCACCGTGCTGGTCATCGGCATCAAGGAGTCGGCCAACCTGAACTCTGCAATTGTGGTGGTGAAGGTGGGCATCGTCGGCGTTTTCATCGTGATCGGAGGCTACTTCCTCATCCGCCATCCCTCCCTGGCCCTTCACAACTGGCATCCGTTCATTCCGCCCTCGGACGGGCACGGGAACTTCGGCTATCTCGGGATAGTCACAGGAGCATCGTCGATCTTCTTCGCCTACATTGGCTTCGATGCCGTTTCGACGGCTGCCCAGGAGGCCAGAAATCCACAGAAGGATATGCCTATAGGCATTCTCGGATCGCTGGTGGTCTGCACGATTCTCTACATTCTCGTTTCCACGGTCCTCACCGGTCTGGTCAACTACAAGCTGCTGAATGTGGAGGCTCCGGTGGCTCTGGGCATCGACGTTACCGGCATCCGATGGGGATCGCTGCTGGTCAAGGTCGGCGCGGTCTTCGGGCTGGGAACCGTGATGCTGGTCATGTTGCTCGGCCAATCCCGAGTCTTCTTCTCCATGTCCAAGGACGGTCTGTTGCCCAAATGGGCCTCGGCCATTCATCCCCGGTTCCGCACGCCATGGATTTCCAGTATTACGGTGGGCGCCGTGGTGGCCATCATGCCAGCCTTTCTGCCCATCGATCAGCTCTCGAAGCTGGTGAATATAGGCACCCTGCTGGCCTTCACCATCGTCTGCGCCGGTGTCTGGGTTCTGCGCGTCCGCCATCCCGAAATGCATCGTCCCTTCAAGACGCCGCTGGTTCCTTATGTGCCTATTCTGGGGATTGTCTCGGCGCTCTTCCTCATGGCCCGTCTGCCGCGCATTACCTGGGCAGTGATGATTGGCTGGCTGCTATTCGGGCTGATGATCTACTTCGGCTACTCGATCAAGCACAGCAAGGTGCAGGCGCTGACAACGGCGCAAGAGGGCGACTGATCCCCAGGAATTGCAGGCTGATGACACCTAACGGCCTCCCGCGCGGGAGGCCGTTAGGTGTTTCCTTTGAGAGATTGGCCTCAGGCTGCCGCCGTGGCGCAGAACTCCTCGAAGGCGCGGACCAGATCGCCGGCAATCTGCTGGGCGGTGGACTGCTCGATGACAAAGCGCTGCATCAGGTAAACCAGCTTGCCGTCGCGCAGGATAGCGATGGCCGGCGAAGTGGGCAGGTTGCCGCCAAAGTAGCTGCGGGCTCGCTCTGTGGCCTCGCGATCCTGGCCGGCAAAGACCGTGATCTTGCGGTCGGGCTGGCTGGCGGAGTTCTGGAGCGCCAGCCGGACGCCGGGACGCATCTTGCCCGCCGCGCAGCCGCAGATTGAGTTCACGATCACCATGGTTGTGCCCGGCTGGGCGAGCGCCGCGTCAACGTCCTCGGCGCTCCGGGTTTCCTCTACACCGGCGCGCGCAAGTTCCTCGCGCATCGGAATTACCATCAATTCTGGATACATTTTCGCCTCCGGCAGGGAAGTTGCCTACAACCATTCTACCGTCAAACACCGCCCCCAGTTCGTTTCGTGTAGCCTTGATGCGATGCTCATTGAGGAAAACAAGCCGCTCGCGCCCTTCACCACCTTCGCCATCGGCGGCCCGGCGCGCTGGTTTGCCCAAGCCGCCAGCGAGGACGAGATTGTCGAAGCGGCAGCGTGGGCGCGGGAGCGGGCTCTGCCGCTCTTTGTGCTCGGCGGCGGCAGCAACCTGCTCGTCTCCGATGCCGGATTCAGCGGCCTGGTGCTGCGCGTGGGCTTGCGTGGCGTTGCCGTTGCGGAGCCGGCGCAGCATGCGGGTCAAACGATCTACCAGGCCGCCGCCGGCGAGGACTGGGACGGCTTCGTCGAGCGCGCCGTCCAGGACAACTGCGCGGGCATCGAGTGCCTGGCCGGCATTCCCGGCACGGTGGGCGGAACTCCAGTGCAAAACGTCGGCGCTTACGGGCAGGAGGTCGCGTCGGTGATCGCGCGGGTGCAAGCCTTCGATTTGAAGCAAGAAGCATTCGTCGAGTTCCTGGCTGCCGAATGCGGCTTCGCCTATCGCCGCAGCCGCTTCAACTCCGCCGGCCGCGGGCGCTACGTCGTGACTCGCGTGGACTACCGGCTCACTCCCGGCGGCGCGCCCACGCTGCGCTATGCGGAACTCGAACGGGCGCTCGTTCCCTTGCGCGTAGAGGGCAGGGAAGTGAGCCTGGCCGATGCGGCCTCCGCTGTGCGCCGCCTTCGCCGCTCCAAAGGAATGCTGCTCGTCGAAGGCGATCCGGACTGCCGCGGCGCGGGCAGCTTCTTCAAGAATCCGGTAATCGCCGAAGAACATTTGCGCCGCATCGCTGAGCGATGCGCGAAAGAACCGCCACGCTTTCCGGCCGGGCCGGAGCCGGAGAATTGGGACAGGGTCAAGGTGTCCGCCGCCTGGCTCATCGAACAGGCCGGCTTCGGCAAGGGCTATTCGCTGGGCAGAGCCGCGGTTTCGTCGCGCCACACGCTGGCCCTCGTGAATCGGGGCGGGGCAACCGCGGCCGAGATACTTGCTTTGGGCGGCCAGATCGCTGCCGCCGTCGAGGCCCGCTTCGGCGTTCAACTGGAGATGGAGCCGGTGATGCTGGGTTTCTGAGCCTGCCGTTCCGCGCTGAAAGAACCGGCTCTCGCGCAAGCTTAGTTGACTGCCTGTAGAATGGCGATTGTCCGCCCGATCTTTCCTGAGCGGGATTATGTGAACATCAAGCTCCCATCACTAGTTCGATTCCTGCGCCAGCAAGGCGTGTATATTGCGCTTTCCGCCATAGTCGTAGCCTTCTTCTGGGCCATTGGACAGCCCATCAATCCCGTTACCACGATCATTTACACCCTCTTCGTTGGAAACCTAGTCAGCTTTGTAATCCAGCGATTGCAATTCCTCTTTGCGGACCGTCCGTTTCCATACAACTTCATGATTTTTCTGCCCCTCGTGATGGTCGTCGCGGCCCCGGCCTATCTGATCGCGACGGTCCTTGTCTGGTGGACCGCTCCGCCATCTCCGCAGACTCTTGGCCAGATGATCGCGACCGGATGGAAGTTTTTCTGCGTCGTCACCTTCGTCTTCAGCATGCTCGCTTATCTTCATCGTTCGAGAACGGAGCGGCTGGAGCTGCGCAACGTCGAGCTGCAGCGCTCCGTCGAACTGGGCACAGCACGGATTGAACTCCAGGAGCGAGAGCTGCAGCGCGCCGAGGAGATACAGCGCTCGTTGCTGCCCCGCCAGATTCCGCAGATTCCCGGCTTCGAGGTGGCCGCGGCCTGGCAGCCCGCGCGCACGGTGGGCGGCGATTACTACGACGTGCTCCGCCTGGGCGGCCATCGCCTGGGCATCTGCATCGCCGACGTCGTCGGCAAAGGCGTCTCCGCCGCTCTGCTCATGGCCAACGTCCAGGCCGCCGTCCACGCCTTCGCCAGCGACTCCGAGAGCCCCGCCGGCCTGTGCGCCAAGGTCAACCGGCTGCTCTGCGAGAATATCGCCGCCGGCAAGTTCGTTTCCTTTCTTTACGGCGTCCTCGACGGCGATGCGCGCACCTTCCAGTTCTGCAACGCCGGCCATCTTTATCCCATCCTCGCTTCTGGCACTTCCGTCCGCACGCTGGACCAGGGCGGCGCGGTTCTCGGCGTCTTTCCCGACTGGAGCTACGAGGACTCGCTCGTCGAGCTGCGCTCCGGCGACCGGCTGCTTCTGTTCACCGACGGCATCACGGAAGCCAGCGGCGCGGACGGCAAGGAGTTTGAAGAAGCGGGCATCGCGGCATTCGCCCAGGCAAACCGCGCGCTCCCGGCGCGCGAGTTGAACAGCCGACTGCTGGCCCAGGTGACAGCCTTCTGCAACGCGAAGTTCCAGGACGACGCAACGCTGCTGGTGATCGCCGCAAATTAGGGCCTGAAGGCCACGTCACCTCGCCATCTCTCTGGGGGGTTAAAACCCGCTGCTCCCTCCGGAATCTTCGATTTACAACTGCAATACTAGACAGGGTCTGAATAGATCAGACGAGTCAGGAGATTCTCGATTTGCTCCTGCTTGCCAGACCGCGGTTGAGGATTGATGCCCTTCTTGAGAGCCATTGCCTCGATCCGATCAAGCGGAACCTTGCCTTCGAGCATCGCTACAGCTTCAGGCGACTTCCAGCCTGCATAGCGCTGCGCGAGGATCGCATCGTACCGGCCGTCTTCGATCAACCTGGCAGCCGTCAGGAATGCCCGGGCACACAGGTCTGCGCCGCCCACATGGGCATGGACCAGGTCATCGGCGGTAAAGCTCTGGCGCCGCACTTTGGCGTCGAAGTTGCACCCGCCCTTGTTGAGGCCGCCGGCCTTGATCACGTGATACATGCTCATGGTCATCGACCAAAGTTCGTTCGGGAACTGGTCGGTGTCCCAGCCCAGCAGCGCATCTCCACGGTTGATATCCAGAGATCCCAGGAATCCCAGGGCGCCCGCCGTCGAAATCTCATGCTCGAACGTATGCCCGGCGAGCATGGCGTGGTTGGCTTCGATATTGACTCTGACTTCCTTTTCGAGGCCGAAGCGCTTCAGGAATCCATATACCGTCGCGGTGTCGAAGTCGTACTGGTGCGTGGTCGGTTCCTTGGGCTTGGGCTCGATCAGGATCTGCCCGTCAAAGCCGATCTTGTGCTTGTATTCCACAACCAGAGTCAGGAAGCGCCCCATCTGATCGAGTTCCTGCTTCATATTGGTGTTGAGCAGGGTCTCGTAACCCTCGCGCCCGCCCCAGAGCACATAATTCGAGCCGCCCAGCCTCTTGGTGGCATCCATGCAGTTCTTCACCGTGGCCGCGCACCAGGCGAAGACCTCGGGATCGGGATTGGTGGATGCGCCGGCCATAAACCGCGGATGGGAGAAGAGATTCGCCGTTCCCCACAGCAGCCGGGTCGGATACTTGGTCATCTTCTCTTCGAAATAGTCCACCATGGTGTGGAAGTTCTTCAGGGTCTCGGCCAGGGTCTCCCCGCCGGGCGCGATGTCGGCATCATGGAAGCAAAAGAAGGGAAGGCCGACCACCCGGAAAAGCTCGAAGGCCGCATCGGCTTGCACCTTGGCCTGCGCAATCGGGTCGCCGGCGGCAAACCACGGGCGCTGGATAGTGGCCGAGCCAAAAGGGTCGCCCCCACGCATCGCCAGCGAGTGCCAATAGGCGACCGAGAAGCGCAGGTGATCCTTGAGGGGCTTGCCGAGGACTACCCGGTCCGCATCGTACCAACGGTAGGCAAGGGCCTTCTCGCTTGAGGGACCCCCGTACTTTACGGTTTCAAAAGAGCTGAAGATTGTTTCGGCCATGGCGAATCTCCTATCGTTCAAGAAAATGCAAGATCGGGCCTTCGAGTTGCCCCGGTTGAACACCATCCGTCCCAGAGGAGAATGCGCCTCGATGGCAGCTTCCTAGTAAATCGCTTTTCATCAGGCGTTTTGGGGCGATCTCTCCCGGACACTCTGTTGTATCACAATAGAGGCCCAACTGCACAGGTTGCTCGACTCTCGTTTTGCTCGGAGGAGCGTTGGTTCCGAACGAGGGTTTGGATTCCCAGGTTCTCCGCCGCGGCGGACGGGACCTGGAGCCAGGGGCGATCCACTATTACCCTAATCTCCCATGATCGGCGATGTGAGCGTGCATTCCTCTGGCTGCACGGTAAAGTGGATCGTCCCCGATCCATCGGTACAAAAGGTCGGACCCCCATGGCCGGCAAGGGGCTTGGCTACGATGAAGTAACTGGAGTTGGGTCCACCGGTCGCGCCCCCAGAGGGGGTCGTGACGACAAACTGGTAGTTGTCTTTCGTCCCCGTAGCCAGGGTTGCATCAATCAATCCGGCATGGTTCATATCGGGTGCGCCGTTGGCTGGCCCCAATTTATCGAGGGAAGCGGTGAATCCATTCGCCGGATAAGTGTTCGTATAGCTGGCCTCCGCGCCATTAAGGACTCCCATCGATCTATATGCGTTCTGCTGATTCTCGATATCCTGAGCCAACGAATCCACGCTTGCTCCCTTGTACCAGCCGGTCAGCACCTTGCCCGAAATCGAAATGACCGTCGGCGTCCCCTCCAAGTTGGCGTAGAACACACTTCCTAAGATCACCGGGATTCCAGTAATGGCTTTGGTTGGCATGACCTCCCAGGTGCCATTCCTTGAAATCAGGCCCGTCTCCAAATACCCGCCGGGAATGGATGGGTTGGAGAGATTTCTGCGTGAGAATGGCTGAAAGTCGCCTTCCCTGGGTTGAAGGTTGTATTGCCCCGGATTCAATACATACTTGCCTTGCTTGTTGATTGTGCCTGAATGTCCGGCGACCGTGACAACAGCAAGACCGCCTGTGAACATTGTCACGGCGTTGAATTGTGGATTGATGACGATCTGTCCAGACGCATTGATATAGCCCCATTTGCCGTTGGTCTGAACTGCTGCCAGACCCTCGGAAAAAGTGCCAACAGAGTCAAACTGCGGCTTGATCGCGAAGGTTCCGTTACGGTCAATATAGCCGCATTTGCCGGGCGCGGTTCCAAAGAGTGTTTGCTCCCCAGCACAGACACCCACGATGCCTTCCGAAAAGCCATCGGTGCTGGCGGCCTGGAAACGCGGCTTGATTACGAAGGTTCCCGCCCTGTTGATGAATCCCCATCCCCCATCCGCTCGCACCGCCGCTAGACCAGCATGGAAGTCGCCAGCCCCGGTGAATTGCGGATTGATGGCATATTGGCCGGTCTTGTCTATATATCCGACCTGATTACCGATGTTGACCCTTGCGAGACCCTCAATAAATGGTCCCAAGGAATCGAACTGGTTGGGAATTACGAGCTTTCCGGTCGTGTCGATATAGCCCCATTTCCCGTCCTTCAGAACCCCGCACAAACCTTCGTTACAGTAAACCGATTGACCCAGAACAGTGCTGACGTCAGCCGCATCCCATTCCGGCTCCACAAGCACCTTGCCATTGGCGTCGATGAAGCCAGTCTTCGTGGTTCTCCCATCTGTGCTCAAGCCCTGAAATGGATAAATTCCCGGATCTTTCACCTTGTAGGGTGGCGCGGGCCTATGAAACCACCACCATGCCACGCCGCCCAGAATCGCCAGCAGAGCAATAAGCGCGTAGACAAGCTTGTTGCGCAGCGAAGCGGGCCGCGCAGGGGCTGGCGCCGCTGTTTCATCAGGATGCGCCGGAGCGCCCTGGGTCGTCTCTGTGCCTCCAGCGACGCCTGCATTCAGACGCCCACCACATTTCCCACAGAATTTGCGGCCCTCCGCAACTTCACTGCCACAATCTGGACAAAACATCGAATTCCTCGCTCTCTAAACCGAATTAACGCGCTGTCTTCCCCAAGTTGGCGATGGTAATCAATCCGCCAGCCGCAATGGAGCAGAAACCCAACCCAAGCAGCCAAAGCCCCATTCCGGATACGGATTGAATCATGGGGACAAAGAGCAATGCGCCGATGAACATGGGTCCGCAAAGCGACCCGATCATCACCAGGAAGCCGCCCATTAGCAACTTCTGCGAGGTTGCGGCCTTTCTGGAAAAGTAGAAAAGCACGCCGGCGGCAATTGCCGCCAGAAGGATGAAATAGACCGCACCTACGAATTTTGCCAAATCAACGCCTGATAGGCTGATATGATTCAGCTCCGCTGCACCCGCCTGTCCTAGCAGACTGGCGAGGGGCCCGAGGTCCGGCGTGGAAATCCAGGGCATAAAGAAACCCACAACGGCAGCAATCGTCCCCGCACCAACAAACTTCTCTCCGAGCGAAAGTGATCCGAGGAGAGATTTCCCCATCTGCGCAACTTCCGCGGCCGAGGGGGGCGATGGCTGCGCGGGCGCGGTCCGGGCCGCCACGGGTTCGGCGTTTGGAGTCGATCCGGAGCGCATGCTCGCTCCGCAAAACTCACAGAACGAAACGCCGTCGGCATTTGGCTTACCACAGGCAGTGCAGTGCATGAACAGTCTCCTTCCAATTGGTTAAGGCTGGGCGACCATGGTCATCGCGTTCCGAGTTGAATCCCCGGCGAGCCGCCTTACGAAGAGTCACAAGGCACCCGATTCCCCCTTTGGGAACGCGGCCACATATGTTGGGGGAGAACCACGCATAGTACTCAGCCAGTGATTCGCTGTCAAGCGGTACGCCGATCTCTGCCACATTTCTTCGGGAGAACGCCCCCCACCACAGAACCCGCCGCCTGCTGGTAACCTATGCACAGGCATGAGCGACAATTTGCATCAGTTGCGCTGTTTCGGATGCGGGGCGCGGATCAAGGGCGCGGAGGCGCGGCCGGACTTCCGCTGCGCCCTGTGCGGAGACCTGTTTGAGGTGGAGTACCCCGGCTGGAGCGAGCGGCGGGGCAACGACCGTCCCAACCCCGGCGCGCTGAAGTGGCTGTGGCGGGAGCGGCGGTCATCTTCCGAGACTCTGGACCGCAGCGGCGTGTGGCGATTCCGCGAGCTGCTGCCGATTCTGGACAGCTTTGGCAGCGCACTGACCCTCTACGAGGGCAACACGCCGCTCTATCACCTGACGCGGGCGGCCAAGGCGCTGGGCATCGACCAGCTATTCGCCAAGCATCAGGGAATGAATCCGACGGGATCGTTCAAGGACACGGGGATGACGGCGGCCATCAGCGTGGCCAGGGAGCGGGGTTTCGAGTGGGTGGCCTGCGCGTCGACCGGGAACACGTCGGCCTCAATGGCCGCCTACGCCGCGCGCGCCGGGCTGCGCAGCCTGGTGCTGATTCCCGACGGCAAGATCGCCTGGGGCAAGCTGTCGCAGGCCATGGACTACGGCGCGGTGACCTGCCAGTTGAAGGCGGACTTCGACGGCTGCCTGCGCCTGCTGACGCAGATTGTGAACGAGGCGCCGATCTACCTGCTCAACTCCGTCAATCCTTACCGGCTGGAGGGGCAGAAGACGCCGGCGTTCGAGATTGCCGAGGCCTTCGACTGGATTGTGCCCGACCACCTGATCGTTCCCGGCGGCAACCTGGGCAACAGCTCGGCGCTGGGCAAGGGGTTTCGCGAGTTGCACGAGCTGGGGCTGGTGGCGCGGATGCCGCGCATCTCAGTAATTCAGGCCGCGGGGGCCAATCCGCTGGTGCGCAGCCTGGCTGAGCACGACGGGACGGCGCTGGAGCCGGTGGAGGCGCACACGCGGGCCACGGCCATCCGCATCGGCAACCCGGCGTCGTGGCGCAAGGCGGCGCGGGCGATTCAGGATACCGGCGGCTGGTGCCTGGACGTGACCGAGGCGGAGATTGCGATAGCCAAGGCCGAACTGGGCGCGGAGGGGCTGGGCTGCGAGCCGGCCTCGGCCGTGACCCTGGCGGGACTGAAGAAGCTGCGCGCGCGGGGAGCGGTGAGCGGCGGCGAGACGGTGGTTCTGGTGCTGACCGGGCACACGCTGAAGGACGCCGATTACACCATCGACTTTCATCGCGGAACGCTGCTGAACGCGGAGGAGACCGCCGGAGTGGAGGCGGAGATCGAGGCCCTGCGGCGGAACGCAAGGGTGATGGACGCCACACCGGCCGCCGTGCTGGCAGCGCTGAAGGACAGGGTGGGATGAGCGACGCATTAGGACTTTTTCACTGTTTCTGCAATACGTGCTTTGAGGTATCCCACCCTAGCCGCAAGAACATGAACGCGGCGAGGGTGGGGCACCCAGCGGCGAAGGACAGGGTGGAATGAGCGACGGTCTAGCGCCAAGCAAGGCAAGCTTCCGGATGCGCCTTCCCGCCACCTCAGCCAATCTCGGCTCTGGCTTCGACGCCGTGGCCGTGGCTCTGGATTTCTATCTGGAGATTGAGGCCGAACCAGCCGCGGAGTTTTCGATTGCCGCGACGGGGCGCGACCGGGAGCGCTGCGGGCGATTGGAGGACAATCTTGTCCTTGAAACTTACAAGGAACTGCTCCTGAGCCACGGGCGGCCGGTTGTGCCGCTGGCGATTTGCATGGAGAACCAGATTCCTCTGGGAAAAGGCTGCGGCTCGTCCGCTGCGGGGCGGCTGGCGGCCATCGCCCTGGCTGTTCACTTCGGCCAACTCGGCTGGAGTTCCGAGCGCATCCTGGAAGAGGCCTGCGTGCTGGAAGGCCACCCGGACAACGCCTCGGCCTGCTGGCTGGGCGGCTTTGTGACCTCGGCCTTTGAAGGCAGGAACGTGCATGTGGCACGGGTGGCACCGCCGACCGGGTGGCGGGCCATCGTCGTTCTGCCCGCAGAGCCGTTAGCTACCACCAAGGCTCGCGCCATGTTGCCCGACTGCTACCCCAGCGACGACGCGGTGGCCAATATTCAGTCCGCGGCCATGCTGGGACTCGCCTTTGCCCAGACCCGGACCGACCTGCTCCGCATCGCCATGAGGGACCGCATTCACCAACCCTATCGCGTTCCCTTTTGCCCGCTGCTGCCGCGGCTGCTGCCCCTGGCCGGGGAACACGGCATTCTGGGCGCGGCTCTGAGCGGCGCGGGGCCTTCGGTGCTGCTGATCGTCGCCGGCGAGGAGAGTCTTGCGGAGGCCTCGGGGGCCATTCTCAACGCGCTCGAGGGCCTGCCGGAGCCGGAGCTGGCGGTTTGCCGCTTTCTGTCCAACGGGGCAAGCCAGTTGCTTGAACCTAGCTTTGTCTGAAGACACTAAGACGGCTGCGCGTTTATCGATAGAACCATTAACCGAGGAGTAATCTTTACTCCGCTTTTATTAACCTTCTAGTCAATCACCTGTTGGTGGTACGGCTCATCCCCTATCGGTTATATGTCTTATCCCCTGTTGGTGCATGTTTTGTGGCGTTACCTAAGATTTCTTGCCATTCAGCTCAGGAACACCTAAATTCTTTTCGTGGGCAGTTCTGGGGGAGGGCTGCTCTAGCGCCCGCGATCCTCCCAGGGTCCGGGCGCTTCTTTTTGCCCCAAATGCCTGAAAAGCCCCCTAAATCTATATTGCATAAGTGCTTCCGCCGATCAGTGTGCGCGGTCGCCCGCTCCTTGGCGTTTACCCCTCAGGCGCGGTTTGCGACTTTCCTCCCGGTTGCCGCATCCCATTGAGGCAAGGCGGTATACTCGAAGATGCGCGAATGCCGCTAGGAGGATCATGGCTGGACTGGGAGTCTATGAAGTCAACGATGCAACGTTCGATCAGGAGGTGCTCAAAAGCGAGCAGCCGGTTCTGGTGGATTTCTGGGCCGTTTGGTGCGGCCCCTGCAAGGCCATCGCGCCGATCGTGGACGGGCTGGCCGCGGCGTTTGCCGGCAAGTTGAAGGTGGCCAAGGTGAATGTGGACGAGAACGGCGCAACTCCCTCGCGTTACGGCATTCGCGGGATTCCCTCGCTGTTGTTCTTCAAGGGCGGCAAGGTGGTCGACCAGGTCGTGGGCTATAGGCCCCAGCACGAAATTGAAGAAAAGGTCAAGCAACTGCTGGCGTAACCCGGCTGTGCCGATGCGCAGATTTGAATTGTGAGGCCCGGTGGATCCATCGGGCCTTTTTCGTGACATCTGCTTCTCAGTCGCTTTTCCCCTGCTCACCTTGCGTTCCGGAGGGTAGATCCAGCGCCACCAGGGCAAAGCGCGTCTTGCCGTCCCTGGGTTCATCGAAGCCCACAATGTGCTGATGGCGCTTCGATCCCGCCTTTAGCACCAAGCCGTCCTTGCTCAAGCCGTAGTTCCCGTGATTGATCTGGACTTTGGGGTTCTTGTCGTCCTCGCAGGTCAGTCCCTCGGAGGTAGCCGCCGGGGCGCCCACCGGAGTATTGCCCTGGCAAACAATCACATCGCCGTAGCGGCCCAGGGCCTTCTTGTAAAAGGCGGTTACCTGTTCCTCGGTGTCGGGGGTCGCATAGGAAACCGCCCGCACCCGCAGCCCCCATTCGCCAAAAGCCAGATGGACGTCCGCCGACTTGTGCTTGTCGTCGTCGTTTACCTGCCGGGCGCCGGGATAGACCGGCAGTCCCAGGTCAGCGGCTGTGATCTGGCCGGTATTTACGTGAACGCCTCCAAAGGGAGTATCCACCTGGACGTTTTTGTCCTCGCCGTTGGCGTCCTTTTCAACGTTTACCCTGCATCCCGCAAGCCCGGCAAGCAAAGCCAGGCCGGCCACCAAACCTGCCGCACCTCGAACGCTGTTCCGCATCATGGGAATCGCCCTCTTGCCACCTATACGTCCGCATCTGCGCAAAGGTTCCCACGATTCGCACTGCTCGGGATCGCACGCTCAGGCGGCTTTTTTGCGGGTAGTGTCCCGAGTCTGAAGTTCTTTGCATCTTTCAGGAGACGAAACGCAGGTCCTACGACTCCGTTTGGCGCACAAAACGCGCCGAACTCCGCTCAGGATGACAGCGAATTTACGATGCGAGTTTGAGAAACACCACACTAGTTTTTCGCTGCCGCCCGCTTTTCCTCGGCCTCCCGCGCCAGTACGCGGCGGTTGAACTCGTGAATCACGCGCGCCACGTAGCTCGCGGTCTCCCGGTAAGGAGGGATGCCGCGGTACTTGTCCACCGCAGCCGGCCCGGCGTTGTATGCGGCCAGCGCCATAGCCAGATTGTCGTGGTAGCGGGTGAGCAGCGCATCGAGATACGTCGATCCGCCGCGCACATTTTCGTCCGGCTTGAAGCTGTCTTCCACGCCCAGCCCGGCGGCGGTCGAGGGCATCAACTGCATCAGCCCGCGTGCCCCGGCGCGGCTTACGGCGCGGGCATTGCCGCCGCTCTCGGCTGCGACCAGGCTGACCAGCAGGTCCACGTCCAGGTTGTGCTCCTGGCCGGCCTTGGCCAGCATCTCACGCAGGTCCGTCTGGCTGAGCCTAGCGTTTGGATCGGCGGTCGTTGCGCCTGCCGGCGGCTGTTGCGCGGGGCTCGGCGGCGTGGGCGGATCGGGAACCTGTTCGACCGCGGCGATCTCCTCGGGCGTCATCTCGATGTAGTTGTCCTCGCCCGCGCTCAGAAAGAGCCGGACGCGGCCCTGGGCCTCGGCGTGGTGGTCGCAGTGCATCTCAAAGCCGTTGCGCAGCGTCACGCGCTCGCCCGCACGAGCCGCCGGAGCAAGCGCCACCAAGACCGCACAGCCCGCCATCGCGATGAGAAACTCCGCGCGCATTCCCCGTTTCACTTCCTCGTCCTATCCCATTCTTATACTGCAATGCGGACGCCCCATCCTTCGGCGTTTTTTGCTGGACAATGGGACGCAAGAATCTTCGCCATGGTTCTACACTTTGGCGGCTGCAACCTTCGCCACGGCAGCCTCCAGCACCACAGCCACGCCATCTTCATCGTTCGGCGGAGCCTGTTTCCAGCCGCGCATCTTGGCCATGGCGCGCAACTCAGCGGCCGCATTGCCCATCATCACGCCCTGCCCGGCCCACTCCAGCATCTCCACGTCGTTCCAGTTGTCGCCGATGGCCATGGTCTGCTTGCGATTCACGCCCAGCCGGGCGGCCAGCCGCTCCAGCGCCCTGCCCTTCGAGACCCCCTTCGGCAGCAGGTCCAGAATCGACAGATCGCGCCTCAGATACTCGGTCCGCATGCACTCGCAACTCGCGCTCCACTCACTGGCCTTGATAGCCTCCTCGGCCTCTCTCATCCTTCTCAGGCTTCCCGCCGCCATACCCTGAATGGGGTCTTCTCCGTCCTGGAGCGCCTGTTCGAGCGGCTTGATGATCTCGATCGCATTGCGGTTGGCATCGATCCACAGTGCGATCCTTCCCTGAGCCCGATCGAGGTCTTCCGCGACCAATTCGCCGCGCCCTACCTTGTCGAAGGTGAAAACCAGCGCTCCAAACGGCCTGAGCAGCCCGCACAGCCCGCGCGCCACCCGCGCCTCGAGTTGGCTCCGGTCTATAGCCTCGCCGCCGAGGGTTCGGATCACTGCTCCATTGGACGCGATCAGGGGCGTATCCGCTCGCAGGCCCAGCCCTTCCAGCAGCGGCGCTGTGTAAGCCGCGCGCCGGCCGGTGGCGATGGCCACCGCAATCCCCGCCTCCTGCGCCGCCTTGAGCGCCAGCGCCGTGCGCCGGCTAATCTCCCGCGCAATGCTCGGCAGCAGCGTTCCATCCATGTCGATTGCCACCAGACGAAGCGGAGGGTGCATACCTCCAGTGTACCGGGCCACCCGCGGGCACCTGCGGTGCGGCCAACTGCCTCCGGCGCGGAGTTCCCGGTATCCCACCCTTTCGCAAAAAGAAAGCGAAAGGATGGGCACCCAACTGCGCGGGACGATCAAGTAATCTTGAAAACATGGAACGCGTATGCAGCCACTGCCACGCCGTGCTGAGTCTTGAGACCGTTGCCGACTGGTGTCCGGCCTGCGGCGGGGCGCTGATCGAGCGGGAGTCCGTTCCTGCTCTCAACCAGAAGGGTACACCCCCGCCGGAGGTGGATCATCGCGGCATCCTCCTGCCCCGTCGTCATGCGTTGGGCGGGATCATCACGCCACAGTGAGGCTTTAGCGGCAGGGATCAAGGATTTGTATCCAGTCCAACCGCCTCGGCCAGCCGCGCCTGCCGATCGTCGAAGGTCCAGAAGCGCTGCGCCTTCAATTCCAGCGCGCAGGCAACGTGCAGCGAGTCCAAGGTACGGACGCCGAGGTTGGGTCCATAACGCCGCGCGAGATTGATGCTGGTCTCCCAGGCTCTCTCCGGCAGGTTGACCGGAATCCAGATTCCCGCCGCGTAGTCCTGTTGTAATTCGTTCCACGCTCGTGCAGCCGCAACGTGAGAAAGCTTCTTGTAAAAGACATGAAGGTGGATGCCATGGGCTAGCTCTGCGTGATGGAATGGCGTAATCCAGATTAATGGGTGGGTTGAAATTCGCTGAAGAAACTCGGCAACGTGCGAGTCCTGCACATACGGAGAGACCAAAAAGCTGCTGTCTGCGTAAACGGTCAACAGCGGCTCTTCTCTCTCTCCTCAATTAGAAGGTCAGCGCCCGGCAAAATCCGGTCTCCGAAGTTCCGTTTCAATCGTGTGGCAAAGTCCGGCCACTCGACCGGTTTAGGTCTCGGGGATTCCGGAACGATTCGGGCCACAACACAGTTGCGCTTGCGGAGTTCGACGACTTCACCGGCCTCCAGCCAGGTGAGGAGTTGGCGGGTGTCGCGGAGCTGGCGAAGGTTTACGCTCGGCATGGATAAAATGTGGCACAAAATGTGGCACATTGTCAAATCTCGATCGAGCAAGTGGGGGATGAAGGAGCAGGGAGCGGCGCCGGAGAAATCGACTTGGAACGCTCTCGCACACTTGGCCGAGTCCAGATTGGCTTGGAGTCGCTCCGTTTTCAGTCATAGATGCAGTTTTGATCTATCGAAACTGGCGCACGGGCGGTACAATTTGAGAAAACCAATACTGAAAAAGGAGATTCGAGATGCCAGATGCTGGTGGTCTGATGCCGATTGGTGGTTTCATGTCGTCTTTGATGTTCGTGGTGGTATTTGTTGTGCTTGCCACCGTGCTGGCGTCGTTCTACAGCATTGGCCCGACCCAAATCGGCCTGGTACGCAAAAGATTTGGGAGGAAGCTGCCCGGCGACAACCCTTTAGCATTTCAGGGAGAGGCTGGTTACCAGGCCGATCTTCTCATGCCTGGGGTGCGCTTCAAGTTCAAGCCGTTCGCCACGGTGACCAAACACCCGTGGGTGCAGGTGCCGGCAGGACAGATTGGCGTTGTAATCGCGCAGGTGGGCAAGCCCACGCCCATCGGCGCCAAGTCGGCCCGGTACGATTCGGTCTTCGGCAACTTCACCAACCTTCGAACATTCATTGAAAAGGGCGGAGAGAAGGGCGTTCAAAGACCCGTTCTCTCTCCTGGCACGCTGGCGCCCATCCACCCGGTGGCTTTTCTGGTCATCACCAAGCCGCAGGTCTTCGGCATATCGGTGTCGGACGAGTACAGGATCCTCGCCAACGCAGGCAAGCTGACCTTCAGGGCCTTCGGCCTTGAGGAGGGACAGCTTGACGTAACGCGCATTGCGCCCAAGCCGGCCGGCGAAGGCGGCAAGGTCGTGGACATGATCGGTGTGGTCACCGCATTGGACGGCGAACCGTTACAGGCTAACGCTATTGCCAGCCGGCTGGGCGGGTTCAAAGACGTCAGTGAATTCGAAGGGCAGGCCGGCGTCACCGATTTTCAGCTTATGGGGATGATCCTTGCCAGCAAGAACGATCAGCACAACAACTATCAGGACTTCCAGAAGTTTTTAGAGGCCGGCGGAAAGATCGGTCTTCAGCACGACCCGCTGCTGTATGGCGCCTACAACCTCAACCCGTTCCTGGTTCGCGTGGAACAAGTGCCGATGCTGGTTGTGGAACAGGGTCAGGTAGCCGTTATCAAGGCCTACGTTGGGCTGCCAACGCAGGACACATCCGGCGCAAGCTTCAAGTTCGGCAGCCTGGTTCGCCCTGGCCATCAGGGCATCTGGCAGGAAGCGTTGCGAACCGGCAAGTACCCGATCAATCCCCGGATCTACGACGCTAAGCTGGTTCTCACGGCAATTCTCAAGCTCGATTGGGCGAGGGATGTGACAGGAGCTCATGGGCTTGATGCGCGCCTTGAACCCATCATTGCCAAAAGCAACGAGGGCTTCGTGTTCAGCATCGACCTGCAAGTCCTGATCCACGTTCCGGATACAAAGGCTCCACGGGTTATTTCCATGGTCGGTTCCATGGAGAATCTGGTGAACGAGGTTCTCCAGGCTGCCGTTGGCAACCTCTTCCGTGACAAGATTGGCGGAATGGAAGCGATTACGTTCATCCAGACGCGGCAGAGGGTCCAGGAAGAAGCCTTCAAGTACATCCAGGGAAAACTCGCCGAGTACGAGATTGAGACCAGGGGAGTTTATATCCAGGATGTCATCTACCCCCAACAGCTGGTTACTGTTCTGACCGAGCGAGAGGTCGCGCATCAGCAAGTGGAAACATTCAAGATGCAGAGACAGGCCCAGGACCAGCGCATCGAGACGGAGAAGGCCCGGGGCACAGCCGACATGCAAGTGGATCTTGCGCGGGCGAGAGTCGGAGTGGACATCCAGACGAACAAAACCGAGGCCCGGATGAAGGAAGCCCAAGGCGAGGCCGCGTATATCCAACAGACCGGCACCGCCAAGGGAGCTGAAGTTCGGGCGGTAGGTTTGGCCAACGCCGAGGCCTATGAGAGACAGGTCGAAGCGCTGGGCAAGGGACCGACGGCTCTGGTGAACGCCATCAAGGCGCTCGCGGTAGGCAATGCCGCTTTCATGCCCAAGATCCTGGTGGTTGGCGGCGGAGGCGGTCAAGGGGTTCTTGAGAGCCTGGCATCGATGCTGATGGACAAGCTCGACACGAGCGCTGCGGGCCCTGGCCCGGATAGTACTGCGACTGGCAAGCCCGACCCGGCTGCCACTAGCCCGACAGCGTGATCAGCGACAAAGAACATTGAGGGTGTATCACGGGCAAGCGGGAAGTTAGCCCATCGCTCCCTTCACGCCGTTACTCGTAGCGCAACGCCTCGGCCGGCAGCACGCTGGCCGCGGCGGACGAGGGATACAGCGTGGCCAGCAGCGAGATGCCGATGGAGACTACGGAGACGATCAGGCCGTCGAGAGGGCGGGGCGCGAAGGGCAGGGTATCGATGGAGTAGACCTCTGCGGAGAGATGGATGAAGTGGTAGTGGCCGCCGGCCCATGCTGCAAGGTAGCCAAGGATAAGTCCAACTGCGGTGCCGATGAGGCTGATGAGCAGCCCTTGCAGCAGGAAGATGCGCCGCACCTGGCCGGGCTCGACGCCGAAGCTCATCATGACGGCGATGTCCCTGGTCTTTTCCATCACCATCATGGTGAGCGCGATGAGAATGTTGAGCGCGGCCACGATGACGATGAGCGCAATCACGATGAACGTGACCACCTGTTCGAGCTTGAGGGCGCGGAAGAGTTCGCGGTTCAGCTCCATCCAGTTGGTGGTCATGAACCCCCGGCCGGCCGCGCGTTCGATGGCTTCGGCGATGGCCGGAGCGCGGTCCAGATCGTCCACTTTGAAGCTGATGACCGAGAGCAGGTCGGGCTCGCTGAAGAGCCGCTGCGCGTCCGAGAGGCGCATGAAGGCCATGGCCGCGTCGTACTGGTAGAAGCCGGAGTGGAAGATGGCGACGACCCGGAAGCGCTGGTACTTGGGCGCCAGGCCGAGCGGGGTCAGCTCGCCCTGGGGGCTAGTGACCAGCACGCTGTCACCCACCTGCGCGCCTATCTGCTCGGCCAGATCTCTGCCCAGGACCAGGGCCGGATAGGGGGTGTCGATTGAACTTCTCCCCAGCCTCTTGCTTGGAGCCGCGGGATCAAGCTCACTGGCCGACCCTGATGTAACGGTGTCGAGCAAGCTGCTGACCGTCCGCTCCTGGGAAGGAACAATGCCCTTGATGAGCGCGAATCCCGCTCGCGGTCCCCGCGAAACCAGCACCTGCCCATAGATTCCCGGCGCATCGGCGACCACGTGAGGCACGTTGCGCAGCCTGGCCAGCAGCGGCTGCCAGTCGCGGATGCCGTCCGCCTCCACGCGCATCAGGTCCACATGCGCGCTGGCGCCCACCAGCCGGTCTTCGAGGTCGCGCCTCATGCCGTTGGTGATGGCCAGAGCGATGATCAGCGCAGCCACTCCGGCGGCCACGCCGGCAATGGAGATGGTGGTGACCACGCCCACCACGGCCTGCCGCCGCTTGGCCTTCAGGTACCGCGCCGCCAAAAAGAGTTCAAATCGCATTCCATTTGCCTTGCTTGCGCGTGAACTTTGCTCGTTTTCCCCTACTTTTGGCAACAAAATACATAACACATAGTGCTAAGAGGGCGGTTGGGTTTTCGCCTTCTCATTCTTAACATGACAAAACCGCAAAAGTAAGACCGCATATGCTATGGAAAACAGAATGAATGAACAGGTAAGCCACGCTAAACAGTCCTTTGAAATCTGCATACACTGGAAATGAGACACGATCCTAGCGACCATTGAAACGAGCAGACACAACCAAAGAAATACCACGTAGTCGCTCAGCGCTATTGTCAGTCTGCTAGGTGAGTATCGTCTTCCCTGTAACCATTTCTTTAGATATTCTTTCTCAGTCTTTTCCGGCGTTTCATAGCCATAAAGCCTTCCGGTTACGGCAATCTCGGCTCTTACAAGCTCTGCTTCCCAACTCTCGTACCAATATTTACTTCCCCGATTAGCGAGAGTCCATACCATCGAACAAACAAATCCGAAGCTGGCAATCACGCTTTGAAGCAAAAGGTGTTTATCGGCGGCCGAAAACGCAACTAACGCACCGCCAATGAAGCCCCAGAAAAAGAGCGAGCGCTTCCAAAACAATTCGAGTTCAAATTCTACTCCTCTGACAGACGCATCATATTTAGCGTTCATTACCTTTATGTCCACCTGATTTGATCCTGCCGGGTCACTCATCGTTATCTTCTCTGTGCGTCAAGTAGATTGTTGCATTACTTCTCTGTGGAGCCGAACACAGTCTTGGCCACGCCCACGTTGTCGTGCCGGTCGTAGACGCGAACCGTAATCAGATGCTCGCCCGCCTTGCCGGCCGGCCCGTCTGCCGGAAGACGCACCTCGTAGTGTTCGCGCCTGGAGTCGGAAAGCCCGCCCACCGGCTCGATGTACTGCCAGGTTCCGGCGTCCAGCGAGTATTCAGCGTGAGCGATGGGCGAGAACGCATCCTCGGCGTCAAAGGTTACGCGAACCGGCCTGGCGCAGGGCTTGTGCGTGCAATCGGGCTCTCCTTCAACCGCCTCGAGTCCCGTCACCACCGGCGGGGTCGTATCCACCTCGAAGCGCTCGCTCACCTTGGCTCCGGTGAGCGCGTCGCCGGGCGTGTGCGAGGGCGCGTCGGAAGCTACGACCTTGATCTGGTAGCCGCCGTCGGGGATTTGCGTTGCGTCGAAGGTGTAGAACTTGTCGGTGATCTCATCCTTGAGCAGCCGCCATACGTGTTCGCCGTCGCCGCGCAGATAGAGGGCAAAGACCAGGTCGTCGCCGTTGTCGTCGTGCGCCGCCCAACGCACAGTGATCGCGGTGCGATCCTTGAAGGCCTGCAGGGGCGCGCTGGAGCCTGCGTCATAGCCTGCATTCTGATTGGACGAGGGGAAAGCAATGCCGATCTGCGGCGGCTGGTTGCCGGGCTGGTTCTGGGGCAGGCTTTGCGCATTGACGCGCGCCCCCGGCACCACCATCAACTCGTCCACCACCGGGGCCGCGTTCACGGGCAGGTAGTTCACGCCCACGCCGCCCAGCATTCCGCCCGCGTTCAGGACGGCCTTCCACTCGAAATAGCGGCCTGGCGGAGAAGCCACCGCGCCATCCTTGAGCGGCTGCCAGTCGCTCCAGCCCCAATCGCCACGCCCGCGCACCGGCTGCTCCACGTTGCCGGTGCGGGTCAGGAGCTCGTAGCCGTTCGAGCCGGGTTCGACCTCGACGCGCCCAAAGCGGGCCAGCGCGCCCGCATCCAGCACGTCGCTGGCGTACTCGTGCTTGTCTCGTGTGGGTATGAGCGTGAGCAACTTGCCGGTGTTGCCCGTACCGATGAGAAATCCACCTGTATTCTCTGGACTCGGAACCCTGGCCAGACTCAGCCCCTGCTGTGCCTCCAGATGAGCGATGTCGGCGTAGCTGCCATCATGATTGATGCTGAAGACGCGTCCGCGATTGCCAGTGAGAGTGATCAGGCTGTCACCCCACAAGGCCAACGCGTACACGATCTCGTCCTTACCAGCCCAGAGACGGCGCGGCGCCTGAGCCAAGTCTCCAGATGCGGGGCTGAGCGCGTAGATCTCGCTCCCCTCGGGCACCGAGGCGCTGGTGTTGGCGGCCTGCATCGATCCCGGCTGGACCACAGTGATGCTGACCATGCCCACCCCCTGCACGGGCAGCGGAGGAAGCGGATTGTGACTTTTGTCGCCTACGCTGGCCGCGTAGATGATTCCATCGGCGGCCACGGCAACCGAGGTAATCTCGCGCTTCGGCGCCTCGAAGAGCACATAGCCTTTGCCTTGGGCATCGATCCGGTAGACCAGCCCCGAGCCGTCGGAGCCGGCAATCAGGTTGCCCTTCGCGTCCCAGGCGAGCGACCTGATGTGCTCCTCGTCGCACTTGAAGAAGACCTCGGGCTTGGCGCCGGGCTTGGCCGGATCGACTTGATAAACGGCTGCCGGTCCTCCCGTTGCAATATACAGCCGCCCGGCCGGGTCGAAAGTCAGGTCCCAGATGTAATGCGGCTTCGCTTCGGCCTTATCGCCGGCTGGTTTTGCGTCGCCGGGCTTGACGCTCTCCGGTACCGTCTTCGGCTCGTCGAACGCAGCCGCGTCGAAGACCACCATGGCGCTGGCCTCGTCCTGTTTGGCCGCGGCGTCGGGATTCAGCCGGTAGACCTTGCCGCTGGGCAGCGTGGCCGCATAAAGCGCCCCATCGGGCCCCAGCCGCACCACCTGCACGCTCAGGTCTTTGGTTTCGAAGAGCGTGAAGGGCTTTCCGTCCTTCCCTACGCGCAGCACCGTCGCCGGCGAGGCGGTTCCCAGGTAGACGTTGCCGATCTTGTCCGCGGCCACAGACCAAACATAGGTTGAAGGCGTGGTCAGCATCTCGTTCAAACCCGGCCCCTCGCGCAGATGGCCGTCGCTGGTCAGCGCAACCCCCTGCGGCGCGCCCTTCTCAAACTCCTCCAGCCGCGACTGGGACCAAAGGTGCGTGCCCTGGGCCAGCGACGGCTGCGAAGAGGCAATGGCGGCTGCAAGGACCGCAGCGACGGCGGAAAGACTCCATGTGGAGCGGAAGCGGCAAATTGTGCGGTCTGTAACAAACATGCTGTCGTTGAGTCTACTAAAGTTGGGCGGGCGCAGGGCAGGTTTCGAGCGAATAGAACAGGGCGATTGCATGAATAGAGATCAAGAGCACAATTGGGCTTCGCACTGCCCCTACGGGGCGGTCGATTCCAACTTCAAAGCATTCCCAGGATTTCGCCCTGGGCTATTCTCCACGCCTCCCTCTGGGAGACGTGTGGGGAACGGCCTGCTTGGAGGGCGAAAGGAACCTGACTCGGCAACAAGAAAAGTTCATGCGATTGCCCCGGCGAATAGAATCGGCCGGATCCGTGGGGAAGGCAGTTCGGTTAACACGACGGTACTTGAAGCATGGCTCTGCTGACTCGTCCTACGCCGGCGATCTGGCCAGGACGATGGGCTGATAGAGACCGCTGTCTGACGGCATGATCCAATGAACATCCTCGAATCCCGACTCATTCAAAGCCGCTGAGAGCTCGCTACGCAGCAGGCACCGGTACTCCGATACAAAGTGGTGCGCCTTCCATCCCTGCTCCGATTCGACGGTGATGTAAACATGCAGCACATATCCCGCGTCCTTCCCCGTTTTCTCCGTCCAGTCCCACACTTGGTGAACAATGCGCCGGCTTCCTGGCGCCCCGTAGAATACCGGCTTCTGGATGGTGGGCCTTTCAACTATGAGTGCGTCATAGTCGCGGATGGTGGCCATGAAAAGCCCCTCTGGCTTGAGTTTTTGCCGGATTGCCGCTGCCGCTTGCCGAAGTTGACTGGCGCTCAGATGCGGTAGCGCGTTGTCCATGGATATCGCGAGATCGAAGCTGTTCTCCGCGACCTCCTTGAGCGAAGTCATGTCGGAGAAGTAGAACCGGATCGTCAGGTCTCGCAGCCGCGCCTCCCGCTCCGCGCGACGGACCGCTGCCCCGCTCAGATCCGATGCCACAACCTGATGGCCCAGGCGGGCAAGCCCGATTGCCTGGGTGCCGATGCCGCATGAGCAATCCAGAATCTTCAGTGGACTTCCAGCGCACTGCAAGGTCAGCAGATTGTCGAGAATCCTTGCCTGACGCTCGATTGAGCTATCCCAATCCTCAAAGATCAGGTGATAGTAGTCGGCAAGTTCCTCGTAAAAGCCAAGCACGTTTCCAGGCATACTGCGCGCCCCACCTTTCCACCGATTCTCGATGCAAGTCCCGAAAGCGGGGCCTGTTCAAGACCGAGTTGAGACAAATGCACTGCCAGCGAGTCTACTAAAGTTGGGCCGCATCGGGCCGCATCCAGATCGCCTGCTCTGGAGCTGCGCTTCGCCCAAGCAGCTACACTGAACTTCAAGGAATGGGCCAATGAAGTGGATTGCCGCAATCGCGCTGCTCGGTATCCCCGCCGCGCACGCCCAAGCTCCGGCAGCCTCTTCGCCGCAAACCCCGCCGCTCCATGCGGAATCCACCGTCGTGCTGGTTCCCGCGCTGGTGCGCAACGGCCAGGGGGAGCCGGTCTTCACGCTCAAGGCCGGCGACTTCCGGGTTACGGATGACGGCGTCGAACAGCAGCTCAAGTTGGACGAGGAGACGGGCGGCGAGCCGCTGGCGCTGGTGGTTGCGGTGGAGACGGGCCGCGCCGGCGCGCGCAAGCTCGACGCCTATCGGAACCTCAACGCTATGATTGCCGCCGTGGTCGGCGGCGTTCCGCACCGGGTTGCGGTGGTGGGCTTCGACAGCTCTCCGACGCTGCTTCAGGACTTTACCTCCAACGTGGATGCCGCCGGCGCCGCGCTCCGCGACCTGGAGCCGGGAGACAAGGGCGCGGCCATCCTCGACGGCCTCAAGTTCTCAGTGGACCTGTTGAGCAAGCAGCCGCCGCCCTGGCGCCGCGCGATACTGCTGATTTCCGAGACCGTCGACCACGGCAGCCAGACCAGGATCGAGGATGCGCTGCGCGCCATCGGCGATACCAACACAGCCATCTACGCCCTCGGCTTCTCCACCGCCAAGTCCGAGGCGGCGCACTACGCCTATCGGGAACTTCCCACCAAGGTGGGCGGCATCGGGCTTGAGAACGCCAACCCCAACCCACCTGGCGGATGCATGGGCAAGGACCCCGACCCCGATGCCCCCACGAACAAGGCCGTCCAGGCCTGGGGTTGCCTCACGCAGCTTGCTCCTCCACTGGGGCTGGCCACCGTGGCGGGAATCGCCGCCGCCAACGGCTTGCAGCGCAACGTCCCTGAGACGGTGGCGCAACTAACCGGCGGCGAGTATTTTCACTTTGAAGACGCGCGCGGGCTGGTGCGCGGCCTGGTGGCCATCTCCAACCACGTGCCCAACCGCTACATGCTGAGTTTTCAGCCCCAGTCACCGCATCCGGGCTTTCATTCCATCGAACTGCGGCTGCGCGACTATCCCGGCCTTCGCGTGACTGCCAGAAGCAGCTACTGGGCGGACAGCGATGGCGGGGCCGTCGGGAAGCCATGATGCGCCATAGGGCAGAATAAGAGTATGAAGCAGCTCTGGTGTTGGCGATGCCGATGCGATGTTCCGATGCTCGACGAGGAAGAGTTTGCCGTGGTGAGCCGTCTTTACAGCGAGGCGATTCGGGGAACGAAGGAGTTTCGTGAGCGCTCGGGCTTACCCTTGAAGAATGTTTCGATAGAGGAGCGATTTCGTCCTGTACGCGATGAGTACGAGCGTTTGACTGGGATGAAAGACTGCAATGAAAACGCCATCATGCACCACAGAATCTCGCTCTACGGGCCGCCGTGCAGGCATTGTCAGAAGCCGCTAAGAACTCCCAAAGCCAAGCTCTGCTGCAATTGCATGACTCCAGTGGCAAGCCCATAGTCCCAAATGGCAGAATTCGGTGGATTTTGGCCTACCGCTCCCCTCGAAACTGAATGATGCGCCGCCGGTCGCGCTTCGAGGGGCGGCGTTCCGGCAGTGGCGCAAACTCCCGCATCGCCGTGCGCTCCGCGGCTACTTGCGCCCGCGCCGCAATGCTCGCTTCGCTCTCGCGATAGAGCGTCTGAGCGATCGCCGTCGGGCCGCGCATCTCGCTCAAGAGCAGCACCTCGATCTGAAATTCGCCGCCCTCGTTCTTCACCGTCAGCCGGTCGCCGACGCGGACCTCGCGCGCCGGCTTGGCCTGGTGGCCGTTGGAATGAATCCGGCCCAGGTCGCAGGCCTTTGAGGCCAGAGCCCGCGTCTTGAAGAAGCGAGCCGCCCAGAGCCATTTATCGATGCGGACGGAATTCATATTCTGTATTCTCGTACAAACGGCGGAACGCCGGCAGCCCGGAGAACTCCGCAAGGCAAGAGCGGCTCGCAAACGGAAATTGCCCCGGCTGCGTCTTGTCAATGCAATTGCCGAAAAAATCCTTTTCAGGTCGAACAAAAATGAATTCTCGCAAGCTGCTTCTGGTTTCTTCAAGCGTTCTTTTCTTTGCCCTTCCGCTGCTTGGACAGGTTCATCACCCGCGTCATTCGCGCTTTCCCAACGCGCCCGTGAACGACCCGCAGCTCCAGATCCCCCCTGACCAGGCGCAGTGGTGCTTCACGCCGGAGAGCAGTCTCAAAGGCTACGACCAGTTCGAACAATTCGATTCATTTCCCCAGCCGGCGAGCAAGGGCTATCTGTGCATCAACATTCCGCCGGGCCGGACCTTTGTCATCGACTATATATTCGCCGAGGCCGATTACGACCAGGGGTTGCCTGCGTCCGCCGAGTGGTATCTGGACATGACAATTGGTAATTACGACCAGATGACCGGATTTGCGGCCGGCAGGGTTGGCGCCGAGACCGCCAATCCCCATTACGTGCTTTCGCAGCCGGTTCATCTGGCGGTGACGGGCGGCACGCGCGTGACTTTGATCATGCATAACTACTACGTCAACGCCAACAGCTCGATTACCGAGACGCCGGGAACAGCCAGCCTGTCGCTGCTCGGACACTGGGAATAACAAGGCGCCCAATCCGGAGGCGTCCCGTGCGTTGGTTATTTACCCTGCATCCTCTGTGATCGTCCATCTGCCGCGGTCTGCACCGCTTGGAGGCACCGGAGGGCTACGTCGCCGCCTTCGGCGCGCAAGAACTTCGCCACTCGCTCTAACTTAGGGGAGTCGATGCTGAATTCATCCGTTCCCGCTTCTCGGCATACGTATTGCTGTTCTTCAATGGAAAGACCCTGTAGGGCGCGAAGGGCCTCAGGGGCGCGGCGGTCCAGCAGGTCGGCAAGGAAGTAACCATCGTCCTCAATGGCCTCGCTCTGCGAGTCTGCTACTCGCAGCAAGGGCAAGAGCAGTTCGCTGTCTCCGCGCCAATAGAGATTGATGAGATAGTCCCCGAGTCTGCTGTCGCACAGGTCGTCTCCGGGTGAGGACTCCGGTCCGGAGAGACATGTGTGCAGCAGCTTCATCAAGTAGTCCCGGTTGTGTTCGTATTCCACATTGAAAACGGCAAGGGCATAGGCGATGTCCCTCGCACGTTCTCCCGATGCGCCCTCTTGTTCTCTGCGAAAGCCCTCCACGACGGACGCGGGTGAATCAAAATGGGAGATCATCGACACAGTAACGGGCTCGCACTCGTTGCATTCCCAAACGACATAGCTGATCCAGGTTCCTCGTTCGAACAACGAAGTTCCTCCCACCTCGTTGTTGCGAAACGGTGGGTAGGCAACGCCCAACTTCCAGACGCCGGGCTGGAGCCGCACCGGGTATTCTCCTGGGAACTCAAAGTTGTAATCACCACATCCGAGATCAATAGCAACGTTATTCTTTCGGCGGGATTTTGGGGATGTATAGAGCTTCGCGAAGATAGGCGGGACGACGAATCCGTGATCGACCGATTCGACGGGAACGGTGAGCTTCCCGATACGAAGCTCAACCTTGAGATCGTCGCACGGGACCGACGTCCCGTCGATGGAAAAAGTGACTTTGATGGTAGGCCGTGGGGCGGGGTTCTCAGCGGACGCCGCTGAGGCAATCAGGGAAAGAGCAATCTCAGCGAGCGTCTGTCTCACGTAGAGCACTTTACTCCACGCATGGCCTGGAATCAAGGAAATCGAAGCAATTTCGGCGCCTGTGCTGCCTAATTCGCCAGCACGGCCCGGTAGCGCACCTTGTTCTTCTTCACCTTCTCGATGGCTTCGTTGGCCTTGGCCATGGGGAAACGCTCGATCTGGGCCTTCACGCCGTGGCGCGCGGCCACCTCCAGCATCTCTCTCAGCCGATAAGGGCTGCCGGTGGGGTTGCCGGTGATGGTGCGGAGACCGCTGATGAGCGGAAAGGCATGCACAGACACCGGCGAGGGTGGAACGCCCACGAAGCACAGCGTCCCGGCGGGCCGCAGGGCCTGGACGTAAGTTCCCCAGTCCTGGTCGGCGTTCACGGTGCTCAAGATAAAATCCAGAGTCCCGGCCACTTCCTTCAACGCCTTGGATTCGCGGCTGTAGACGAAGCGGTGCGCGCCCATGGCCCGCACTTCTTCTTCTTTGGCGGCCGAGGTGGAAAAGGCGGTCACCTCCGAGCCGAAGACGCGCGCGAATTGGATGGCGATGTGCCCCAGTCCGCCGATGCCCACAATCCCCACTCGCGAAGAGGGGTTCACGCCATGGGCGCGCATCGGGTTGTAGACCGTGATGCCGCCGCAAAGCAACGGCGCGGCGTTTTCGCTCTCCAAGGCCTCGGGAATCGGAACCACAAAGCGGGCATTGGCGCGCACGCGCTCCGCATAGCCGCCATTGCGATGAACGCAGGTACCGTCGGCATTGGGGCAAAGGTTCTCCAACCCTCTCATGCACCACTCGCACTCGCCGCAGGAGTTCGATTGCCAGCCCAGGCCGACGCGCTGGCCCACCTCGAGCGATCGCACCTCGTCGCCCACCGCGGCGACGGAGCCCACGATCTCATGGCCCGGAATGAACGGATATTGGCTGATGCCCCAGTCGTTTGCTATCAGGTGAAGATCACTGTGGCAGATGCCGCAGTGGGTGATGGAGATCTCCACCTCCTGCGGACCCAGCTTGCCGGGATCGTAGCGATACGGCAAAAGTTCTGCTCCCGCCGCATGTACTGCAAGTCCTTGAATTAAGGCCATGGCCGTTCCAGAGTCCTCGCTGTGAGGGGTCACAGAGGCCGGCGAAATCCCCAGAAACATACCGGCCCGAAAGTTGGCGGGAGAAATTCCTCCCTCCACTCTAGTCTAAACCGCCTCCCGACTCAATGCGCAGATTAAGAATCTGAAAACCGTTCAAAACTCCTCCGGCAGAAGCCTCCCCCACCACCTCTGCCGACTCCCCATTCAGATTCACATCCTGTGCCGCGCGCTGCGGCTCCAATGCATTGGCCACCGAGAGCGGGAGGCTGGTAAGCGTTTGGCCGCTCATGCCAGCCTGGGTTTCAGGCACCAGCAGACTCACGTAGATGCGGTCTGCCGCGTGCCGCGCCCGGTCCTGCGCCAGCACCGTCCGCAGATCGGCGGGGCGGCTGGAAACCCGGGGCTGGTCCAGAGTCCGGTCCAGCGTACCGGAGTCTGAGATGAGCAGCCGCAGGTTGCCCGCGCCCAGCCTTGCCGGGAGCGTGATGGGAATCCGCACATTGCGCGCCGCCTGCTGCCAGGGACGGATGGTCGCCTCCACCACCACAGTATCGCCAGCGTGGACAATATCGTTCGAAACCAGCCGCGCCGTCTCCAGTTCCACCTGGATGCGCCGGGGAATGGCCTCGATATCAAGCTCGATTCCGCGCACCGCGCCTTGCCGCGCGCCGTTCGAATAAAGCCTCGCGAACCGCTCGCCCACCTGCAGCGCTGTCGCCAAGGACGAGGGCATTTGATCGCCGGCCGAGACCCACAGATTCAGCGGCGCAGGCCGGTATCCATCCAGATCGATACTGCCGGTCAGGTGGTAGCTGGTCTCGAAGGTGCTTTCATTGTTCGCCAGCAATGCCTGATACAAAGAAACCATCACCGCCTGGGGAGTAAGCGATGGCAGGTCCAGCACCTCAATGTCGATCCTTCGTTCGCTGCCGTTGAGCTTTCGTTCGCCTTCCGGCGCGTGGACCGAGATATGAACGGGAATCATTCTCGCCTTCTGCCCCAGGACGCCGCGAATCGCTGCATCCCGATCTTCGGTAAAGGCGCCGATAGGCTCGCCGGTGTTGACGATCTTGAAGGCGTTCAACGGCGAGGCCAGCGTGGCCACAACCTCGGTTGCGGTCATGGGCAGGGAAACCGGCCCGGCCTGCAAGATGGCATGGCCGCAGGCGAGAAGCTGCTTGGGATCGATGTAGGTTACCGTGCAGGTGGCCGCAATCTCCAGGTCTCCGCGCACCAGTTGCGCGCTTACCGCCGAACCGGGCACGATACTGGCCAGTGCGGCTGCTGAGGGCTCCGTGTCAAGTTTTCGTCCAGGTCCCGCATCAAATTTCGATGAACCGCTCATGCCCCCGGTCGCAACCATCTCCAGGCCCGTGCCGGCCATCTGCTGTTGCCACAGGCGAACGGCCTCGGGCTGAAAGCCGCTCATCACCAGCGGCGTCTCCATGGCCTGAATCGTTTCCTGGGCCGGCGCTTGAAGAAGCTCCTCCTTGACTCCTGCCCCCTGATTTCTGATTTCTAATGCCTGAGCTCCGATCTCTGATCCCTGACCTCTGCCTCCTGGCCCATCGATGGGCAGATCGCGTACTTCCAGCATCTGCTCGATGGGCGTAATCCCGGCAATGGGATCCTTGCTGAACAGGCCGATGCGGTAAGAGAGCGAGCCCAGCAGCCGCTTGCCGATGTATACCGGGCTGCCGCTCATACCCTCCACCACGCCGGTGTACTCCGGCTTAGCGCCGTGCAATTGCACCAGGATCATGTCGTGGCCGGGGCCCCGCGCCCCGCGCAGCACGCCCAGAATCTCAACCTCCATCGGCTCGGGCTTGTTCCCCGTAAAGACGGTCCAGGCGGTCGCGGTCATGCCTCGGCGCACCTCGCTGAGCGGGAAGAAACCGCCGCTGGAGGCTGGCGGGCCTGCTGGGGCTGGCGCGCTTTGCGCCGGCAACAGGCCGCGGCAAAGCAGCGCAAGCACAACCATCGGAACAAGCCGCGCAATGCCTAGCGGTTTAATCAGGGCAGCAGGGCGTATCTTGGTTCTCTTCAGGCGGGTTTCCACGTCTATTAGAGTACAGCTTTGGCATCCGGATGCTGTCATTCGCCCGTCTAATCCCGTATGCTGTTGAACACAGAGGTCGCCATGTCAGCCATTTCGCGGAAGAACCCGTTCCGTTCCCCCATTCGCCGTTTCCCGCTTGCCGGTTGGGTTGTCCTTCTGGCCATGGCGGCCGCGCCGCTCGCCCGGGCCCAGGCAACCACTCAACCCCAGCAGACCCAGCAGCAGCCCGACCAGGCCGCGCCTGACTCAGGCGGTCCCAGCGCGGACTCAGGCGTCATCGCCCTACCCAAAAAGAAAGACGCGCCCGAAGATGTGCCGCCGCCTGCCCCGGCCGAGCCCAAGATCAAGAATCCAGTGGGGTTGCCAAACGTTTCCCTGCGCATCGAGGTTCCCGAGGTTACCGTCGACGTGGGTGTGCTGCTGGAGAAGACCCACCAGTTCGTCCCCGGCCTCAAGCCTGAGAACTTCCGTGTCTACGAGGATGGAGTACTGCAGAAGGTCTCCGGTTTCAAGCGCGTCGAGGCGCCCATCACAGCACTGCTGATCTGCGAGTTTGCCTCCACCAGCTATTACTCCATCTACGACATGCGCAACGCCGCCTTCGCCTTTGCGCAGCAGTTGCGGCCCCAGGATTATGTGGCCATGATGACCTTCGACATGCGCACCCAGATTGTCACCGACTTTACCCAGGACAAGCGCCAGCTCCAGGAGGCCATCAACTCGCTGGTCATTCCAGGTTTCCGGGAGACAAACCTCTTCGATGCGCTCTACGAGGGCATCGACCGGCTGGAGCGCATCGAGGGACGCAAGTACATCGTGCTCATCGCGTCCGGACACGATACCATGTCCAAGCTCACCCTGGACAAGATCCTGAAGAAGGTTAAGGCCACGCAGGATGTGACCATCTTTACCATCTCAACCGGCGGGGCTGTGCGGGCGATGACGGAAGGCCGCGGCGGGATGGCGGGCGGTATGCGCGATATGGCCAACTTCCAGGCCGACAACGAGATGAAAACCTTTGCCAGCCTTACCGGCGGGATGTGGTTTGAACCGCGATTTGCCGGGGAGCTGCCCGACATCTTCTCTCAGATCAACCAGAACATCCGGTCAAAATATCAACTAGTCTACCGCCCCACCAACAGCAAGCAAGACGGCACCTATCGAAAGCTGCGCGTCGAACTGGTCGACGACGAGGGCCAGCCCCTGCGCATGCAGGATGAGAAGCACAAGCCGCTCAAATACGACCTCATTGCCCGCGATGGCTACCGCGCCAAGCAGGAGGTTGAGTAGCCCAATCCGGAGCCCCCGTTTCCGGACAAAATATAAAACACACCATGGCTGGCGACTGCCCGGGGGGCTGCCGCCAGCCGTTCACGCGATTGCGCCGGAAAGCCGGCGGTCTAGTCGAGCAGGTGGAGATTGAGCAGAATATCGTGGACGTAGTACACGATCACGAACACCGTCGCCGCCACGGCCAGCCACATGGCTATCCGCTGTATGGGCTCGACCCTGGTGATCTTGGCAACGATGGCAGCCTGCTCGGCCTTCACGTTATCGAACGAATCGTCCAGGATGAGCTGGTCGTCCTCGTCGCGGCTCAATCTCCCTGTATACAACTTGAGGCCAAACACCACAAAAACAAACACACCCCAAACCGACCACATTACCGGAACAAACCCTGTCATGTTCTACCTCCCAAGAATCTTCTGGTCCCAGATACCGGCGGGTCCGTAAAGGAGTCGCGGTCTCGTGAGTAGCGGGGCCCCGTACGGTTAACCATCATAGCCCTGATTCAGGGGAGAGGTAGTGATCTGAATCACAAGCACTCCTGGGGGTGTACCAAACTCTTCAGCCCCCGAAATTCAAATTGCGCCACTGGCCCCCGGCAAAAACCGGGACGAAACTAAATAGGAGATACCATTGTTTGGCGTGCATTGGCATCCCGCAAAAGGGGGAGCCAATGCTGCGACTTTCCGGTCTACGGCGGCATCTAATAGCAGGGAACTGCCTATGGGGCTTGTATACCAGCCCCTGGCCAAGTACAGTTACGGATAACGGCTCGCATTTCACCATTGGGGAGACATCATGGCCACAGCAACCACCGCACCCGTACAGGAAACCGAAAAGAAAGCGCCCCTCCAACTGACTCCGCAGGCCATTGCCAAGGTCCGCGAGATCATGGCTACCCAGGATCCGCTTCCCGCGGGATTGCGTATCGGCGTGGTGGGCGGCGGCTGCTCCGGATTTCAGTACTCCATGGCCTTCGAGAACCAAAAAGGCATGATGGACAAGGTCTTCAAATTCGACGACTTGCAGGTCTTTGTGGACTCTACCTCATTGATGTATCTGAACGGCTGCACCGTCGACTACGTGGAGACTCTCGAAGCCGCAGGCTTCAAGTTCGACAATCCCCAGGTGAAGAGCACCTGCGGCTGCGGCTCTTCGTTCAGCGTCTGACAGCTCCGGTTTCAGCCGCGCATTTCAATTTGATTCGCTGTTAAGGAAAGGCCCGTCCTCCTTGCGAAGGCGGGCATTTTGTCTTCTAGGAGTCGCTTTCCTCGCCTCATCCGGAAAGAAACACCGGCTCTACTACTGCGGCGGCTGCGGTGTGGGCGGCGGCGTGGGTGTGGGAGCGCCGGTCGAGCCTGGAGGGATACCGGGTGGGTTGGCGGCACCGCCGGCCGGTTGGCCGATCATCCCCGTGTTGCCTCCCTGCATCATCATCTGGTCGGCAATCGGATCGTAGAAAAACTCCCACTCGTTATAGTGATTCTTCTTCTTGTAGACCAGGATGGACTGCTTGGGGCTGGTGGGCGAGACGCCGATGATCCCCCCGCCGCCGAAGGTCTGCCCCGTCAGGCCCCCACCCGAACCGGCGCCCGAACTGCCGCTGGGGGCATTGGGGTCCGTGCTGCCGGAGCCGCCGGCCGCGCCACTACTCGCGTCGGTGGAACCGCCGGCCGTGCCCGTGGGAGTGGCGCCAGGGGGCGCAGTCGGGCTCGTCCCTGAGTCGGTCGAGCCAAAGATCGAACCGCCGCCTGTAGGGGAGCCTATCCCCGTGCCAATTGAGCTGCCCGTGCCTCCAGGGCCAATGCCGGCCGCCGCCACGCCGGTACCGCCGATGGGCTGGCCGAAGAAGCCCATGGTCGGCGTCTTGTTCTGGCCAAAGCGGATGATCTTCCACTCGTCCTTACCCGTGGTGGGGTCGATGTACTTCTTGCGCAGAAAGCGAATCTGATTGGTATTGACCAGCGCGTCGACGGTGGGCGGATAGGCGCCGAACTTCTTATAGTAGAGCTTGACGGCGCGAACGTACTGCTTGCCCCGGTGCATGGTCTCGATGTCGCGATCGCGCTGAATCTCCTTCTTGATAACCGGCGCGGCAACCGCCATAGCGATAATGAGGATCGCCAGCATGAAGATGACCGCAACCAGAATGTAGCCCTCCTCAGAGAGCTTACGGCGGCGCATTGGGTTGCGGTTGCTCATCGCGGAACGCTTTCAGTTTGCCGTCAACTGCAAGGTCTGCGTGTTGTTGTAGCCCAGGTCGGTGACCTGGACGCTGCCCGGCATGATGGCCCCCACCTTGTAGCGATGATCGACAATCTCGCCGGTCGTGGCCATGAAAATGTCCTCCCCATGAACAAAGAAGGCTTTGAGCGACTTGTCCTTGGCCTGCGCATAGCCGAAGTACTTCAGATCGATGGCCGGCGGACGAGGCGGCTCAGGCGTCGAGGCCGCAGTTACACTCGTCTCATTGTTCCGCGCGCCCTTGACCAAAGCTTCAATCTGCACCGGCGTTGATTCCGCGGAGAAGATGTTCCTGCCCGTCCCCTCGTACTCCAACTCCTCGCTCTGGGCCAGCTTGTCAAAGTGCAGCGTGGGATCGAGACCGGCGTTGGTGAGCTTCTGCGCGTCGCCCGGTTGTACGTCCTGCCTATTCCCGCTGGCGGGCGCGGGCTGTGTTCCAGCCGGAGGCCGAACGCTCGCACCTGGGGATGCAAGTCGAGCGGGAATGGGTCGAGGCGGCGCGGAGGGCTCGGCAAAATAGCCATAAATCTCCCAAGCCGCGGCCGGAATGACTACTGCGAACAGCGCGATTACCAGACGGACCTTAAGCTTGTCTTCCGTTCCCAGGCGAAGGGCCATGGCTACTCGCCCTCCTTTCCGCCGCTGGGGGATTCGGAGGGCGCGGGCGCCGCTTCTCCGGCTTCCGGAGTCGGCGGCAATCCGCTGGCCGCGGCATCGGCCGGCCGCAGCCAGGTGGAGACCCGCAGCCGCAGGTTCACCAGGCCGCCCTGCTGGCCGGTCAGCGCCATGGTCCGGATCATAAAGAAGGTCTGGTCGCGCTCCAGGCTGTTCACAAATTGCATGATCTGCGGATAAGCGCCGCTGATGCCGGCGTCCATGGAGATTTCAGTCAGATCGGAGCCGGGCGGTCCTTGCGTGTATTGGACCCTGGAGAGCCGCACGCCGGATTTCACCTGAAGGTCGCCGATACGGCCAGCGATCGAAGAGTAGTTAGGCGGAATGCGCTTGGAGTAAAAGGCCTCCATTTTGGAGCGGGAGTCTTCCACGCGCTTGTCCAGGCCGCGCAGAGGGGCGGTTTGGAGGTCCAGGGCCTTCAACTCAACCTGCTTGCCGGCCAGAGCGTCGCTGGAGCGGCCATTCATTGCTGCCCAGTCCATCCCCAGCCGCACAGCCAATCCGATGAAGAGCACAAGCAGCACGGCAAACCCGGCATAGTGCCAGGTAAGCGGAGAGGTCAGGCGCTCGCGCCAGGTGGAGGACGAAAGGCTGCTCATTGTGAGCCTCCGGGCGCTGGATAAACCGAGGGATCGGGCTTGGGTTGCGCCGGACCGGTATAGGGCGGCCGCACCGGCCCACGGAACCTGTCCGGACCCGGAGCCTGATCCATACGTGGAGGCTGAACCATACGCGGAGCCGGAATAAAAACGGCTCCGCCTGGGGGATGCGCCGCGCGCGGCAGGGGCAGGCCGCCGGCGTCTTCGTGAGCTGGAGCCGGTTTCTTTGCCGCTTTGCGTTCTCCGGGCCAAGCAGGGTTGTACTCGACCAGTAGATCGAAGTCCACCCGATTCGAGGCGCTCACCGGCTCCAGCCGCTCGCCGGGCCCTCCGGTCGACTCGGCGTTTTCGCCCACGATCCGCGGAAAAAGAAACCGCTTCGAGTGCTCCAGGTTCCTCACCAGCTCCACGGCGCGATCGCGAGGCCCAATCACACGCAGGTGCAGGGTGATGTGGCCGTCCTTGGCGCGAACCGGCTCGATGGTCGAGACCTGCACGCCGCCCGGCAGCACGGTCTCCAGGTCCTCCATGGCCAGCGTCCAGCTGAATGCCTTTTCGTCGAAGAGCCGGTTGAGCATCCCAACCTGGTCCAGCAATTGCGCGTTGGCCGGCTGAGCCATCAGGCTTTGATAACCCTGCCGTTCCTGGGTAATGCGGGCAATCTGGCCGTCGAGCGAGTGGTCGCGCGCGCGAACTTCCTCGGCCTTCCGGTCAAAGGCGCGCAGGCCCAGTCCCAGCCCGATCGAGGCCAAAGCCAGCACGCCCATGGCGAGGCGCAGACGCTTGATGGCCGGTCCCAGGTCGGCGAAGGGGCGGCTGGCGAGATTGAGAGTAATCCGCATTATCCTGCCCCCGCCAGCGCGCCGGCCACGCCGGCAACGCTCATCTGTCCCAGCGCGGTAGTTGCCCCGGTTTTGGGCCACGGAACCAGTTCGACCACCGTCAGTTCCGGATCGTCCAGCCAGCGCGCGAAAGCTTTCACGCCGCTGTAGGTGGCCCCATCGAACTCCGTCCCGTAGTTGCCGGCATAATGCAGCTGCCGGGGGCTGACTCCCAATTTGTCTTCAAAATACGCGGAGGCCACGGCGATGCCACGCTGCACCTCCATCAACCGCTGGTTGGGGTCGGCAGGCAGGTCGAGCGTGCGATAGAGCAGCAGATCCTGCCCATTGGCGATGCAAGTGGTCAGCGCCTGGGAACTGAGATTGGCGATCAGCACGGCCTGCATCGGATCGACTGCCTCCAATGCGGCCAGACTGGACGGCAGCACCGCGCCCGGTTCGTAGCCGGCGGCGCGGACCACGCCCTCGTATTCGGCCAGCACAGGCCCCGGCATGACGGCCGCCAGCACCTTGCACTCGTCTTTGTTCTCCACCAGCACCTGGTAGCTCAGCCCGGCGTGCTCCACGTCGAAAGGAATCATCTTGCGCAGGCGAAAGCGCAGCACCGGCAAGGCCTCCGCCGCCTTGGAGGGCAGGGAATCGAAGTCCAGCACAAAGACCCGCACCGCCGTATCCGGCGCCACCAGCGTCACGGAGCGAGTGCGAGGCGAGACCTGGCCCAGCGTAGAGCGAATGGCGGCCGTCACAGCCTCCGGCGCCCGCAGATTGGCCTCGCCGATCCCCGGCATCACCGCCCCCGGCGGCAGCGGGTGAAAGGCGTAGACCGGCGCTTGCCCCGGCCCCGGCAGCGCAGCCGCCAGCACCCCCTTGGGCGCGACCTCCACCGCTGCCGGTGGACGCCCGGCAGCCTTGGCCCCCCCCTTGCTCACGATCGAAATCATTAGCGCGAAGCCTCGATAAACGTAACCTTGTTGATCTCCTTTAGCGTCGTTATCCCGCGGCGAACGCGCTCCAGCGCCGACTCGCGCAGAAAGGTCATCCCCTCCTGCCGGGCCAGCTTGCGCACCTCCGAGGTGGGCTTCTTCTCCAGAATCAGCTCCCGGATGGGGTCGGTCAAATCCAGCAGTTCATGGATCGCCGTCCGGCCCCGGTAGCCCGTCCCCCCGCACTCCATGCAGCCCGCGCCCTCGCGGAAGCCGAAACCGCGCCACTCGTCCGGCTCCATGCCGCAGGCGAGCAGTACGTCGTCGCTGTAAAAAACCGTGCGCGAGCAGTATTCGCAGTTGGTCCTGACCAGCCGCTGAGCCAGAATGCAGTTCAACGCCGAGACGAAGTTGTAAACTTCCACTCCCATGTTCACAAACCGGCCCAGCACGTCCACCACGTTGTTGGCGTGAACCGTGGTAAACACCAGGTGCCCCGTCAGCGCCGAGTTGATGGCAATCTGCGCCGTCTCGTTGTCGCGAATCTCGCCCACCAGAATCTTGTCCGGATCGTGGCGCAGGATCGACCGCAGCCCGCGCGCAAACGTTAGCCCCTTCTTCTCGTTCACCGGAATCTGCGTAATGCCGCGAATCTGATACTCCACCGGGTCCTCGATGGTGATGATCTTGTCCTCGTCGCTCTTGATCTCGTTCAACGCGGCGTAAAGTGTGGTCGTCTTGCCCGACCCTGTCGGCCCGGTCACCAGCACCATGCCGTAGGGCTCGCGAATGTAGCGCCGGAACCGCTTCAGGTCCTCCTCGGCAAAGCCCACCACGTCCAGCGTCAGGTGCTTGAACTTCTCGCTCATGGACTCCTTGTCCAGCACGCGCAGGACGGCGTTCTCGCCATAAATCGTGGGCATGATGGAGACGCGGAAGTCGATCAGCCGGCCCTTGTATCGCACCCGGAAGCGCCCATCCTGCGGAACTCTCCGCTCGGCAATGTCCAGCTCGCTCATGATCTTGATGCGGCTCAGAATCGTCGAGTGATGCTCGCGCGCGATGGGCGCCATCGCCGCCTGCAAGACCCCGTCGATGCGGTACTTCACCATCACCGAGTCGTCCATGGTTTCGATGTGAATATCCGATGCCCGCCGCTCCAGCGCCGTGAAGATGGTGGTATCCACCAGCCGGATAATCGGGCTGATGTCCTCTTCGCTGGTCAGCTTCTCGATGGAGATATTCTCGTCGGAGCTGTCTTCGCCCGTCAGCACGTCGAAGGTCAGCCCCTCGCTGGCCTCGTCGAGCACCCGCTGCGACTGTTCGGTCTTCTTCAGCAGGTCGGTAATCTGCGAGAGCGTGGCCACGCGCGCAACGATCCGGTGCCCCAGCAGCCCGGCGATCTCGTCCAGCACCATCAGCCGCGACGGATCGCTCACCGCGATCACCAGCGCGTCCTCCTGCTGCTCGATGGGCACAAAGTTGTAGCGGAACATCAGTTCCACCGGCACCGTGCGCAGCAGGTCGTGCTGGATCTTGAAGTTCTTCAGGTCCACGAACTCGGCGTGATAGCGCCGCGCCAGCGCTTCGGCCTGTGCCCACTCGTCCTGGCCCGTAGGCAGCGGCGGCGCAATCACGATTGTGTCGGCCATGCCCATTTACCCCTGTGCCCCGCCCGTCGATCCCAGCGAGAAGATCGGCAGGTAAAGCGAGATGAGAACGAAGACCACAACCACGCCCATGACGATGAGAATCGCCGGCTCGATCAGCGCCAGCGCGGCGGTCAGCGCCGTCGCCACGTCCTCCTCGAAGAACTCCGATACCGAATTAAGCATCTGCGGCAGCGCGCCCGTCTGTTCGCCCACCGTAATCATCTCCACCGCCAGGTCGGGAATGATCTTCGTCTGTCCCAGCGACTCGGCCAGGCTTTTGCCCTCCCGCACCGTCCCGATCGACTCCATCACCGCCTTCGAAACCCGCCGCGACGAGATCGAACGCGCCGCCGTCTCCAGCGATGGCACCAACGGCAATCCCCCCGTCAGCAGCGTCGCGAGCGTCCGCGCAAACAGCGCCACCTGGTACTTGAGCCAGATCGTCCCAAACACCGGCATCCGTATGCGGAAGCTGTCCACAAAATCCCGCCCCCGCTCGGTGACAGCGAAACGGTAGCCGCCAAAACCCGCACACAGCGCCACCAGCGCAATCCAAAGCGCATTGCGATTCAGCCACCCGCTGAAGGTCAGCAGCGCCGTCGTCATCGCCGGCAGCTTGGAGCCGATCTGCTCATACAGATCCCTAAACTGCGGAACCACCACCCCGACGATAAAGAACATCAGCGCCGTCACCAGCGTCAGCAGCACGCACGGATAGATCAGCGAAGTGATCAGCTTCTTGCGGAACGTCAACGAAATCCGCTGGAAGTTCACGTACCGCTCCAACACCTCCAGCAGGTTGCCGGAACGTTCGCCGGCCAGCAGCGTGGTTGTGTACATCACCGGAAAACCGCTCTGCGCCTCGAAGGCCGACGACAGCGCCTCGCCCGTCTTCACGCGCCCCGTCACGTCGTCCAACTGGGCGGCAAAGTGGGCATCCTTCTGGTTCTTGGCCAGCATCTGCAAGCTGCCCAGAATCGGCAGCCCGGCCCGGATCAGCGTCAGAAACTGCTGGTTGAAGATCAGAAACGGCTCCAGCTTGACCTTGCGCCGCTTGAACCCCGCAAACCCCGACCGCGCCCGCACGCTGAAGACGTGGTAGCCCGCATGGACAAAGCGCGCCCGCAGCTCCTCCGCCGTGGCCGCCGTCTGCACCTGCTCTTGCACCCGTCCACGCTCATCGGCCAACTTGATGACGAACTCTGCCATGCCCACGCTCGCCGGCGGTCCCGGCCGGCCTCTCTCGGAGAGTTTTCTCAGGATTCAGGTTACCAGCTTAAGCCGCCCGCCTTCGCATCCGTCCGCTCTCATGAGTAGACGCGGCGGCGACAACCAGCGCTCAAAGCCGCCAGCCCTTTTAGCCCGCGGGATGAGCCCCTCCCGGCAATGAGGCCGGCCGCTCGGAAAATGGGCTGGCTTCGGCTCAAGACGCACGCTTCATTGAATTCCAGCACGCTCTTCTGCCGCCTAGCCAAAATCCCGACATATACTTTTGGTATCGCTTTGACGGCTGGAGGCGCGCTCGAATGGAATGTCCATACTGTTGCGAAACGATAAAGGAAGAAGCTCTCGTTTGCCGCTTCTGTCAGAAGGATATTTCCTCCTACAGGCCCATTTTGCAAAAGATCGCGAGACTGGAAACCCGCATCGACGAACTGAGATCTGGATTGGGAGCGCTGAAGGCGGATCGCGTCTCCAGTTCGAACATTGTTACCGGCAGCAATCTCGTACAAATCACCGTATCCCTGGCCTTAAGCACTGGCCTGTCATTCGTCTTCTATTGGATCAGTTGGCAACAGGTCGCGGGAAACCGATTCGATATGCCATTGGAATTCCTGTCAGCCGCTTCTCCCTTCATAGCCGCGCTTTGGCTTGGGCTCTGCGCATCTCGACTGGAGCCGATAAAGTGCGCGGCGCTCGGCTTGCTTGCAGGGACTTTGGGGTTCACCCAACTGTTCTTTGTCTTTCACTCCAACGCGTTTATCTTCGATAGATTGTTCTTCCTCTTGTACAGGATTTCCTATATAGACAAGGCGCCCTTGAGGAACCTTCCGATCTTTCTTGCGGCGTATATCGTAGCTGGCATTTGCTTATACCCCGCAGGCTACGCGGCAGGCGAACGCCTCCGCAATCGAGGCGCTTCCGGCCAGCCGCAGGCCACCGTCAAGCCTACCGGTTTTCTCCCCATCGTGTCGGCGTTCTCTCCGATCGTCGTAGCGTTGATTGGCGTGTTGAGCTCAGTCATCACCGTCCTGTTCAACAAGAAATGACGAGGTCTGCCGTGCTCCTTTTGTCTGTGCGAGGAAGCGGCTCGGACGGAAAGGGAAAGACTGGCTGCGTGCCCTAGCCTTCCGCTCAATTCCGGTAAATGGTTGCGGGGCTCCCCAGACCCCGCTTTTGGAACCTGGGATTCCGACGCCATCTCTGCTTCCTTTTGCACCAGGAGTGGGACGCCACAACCCTCGGTCGGCGCTCCGTCCATGAAATGCACCGCTTCTTGTGCAAAATCTCTGGCAAGCATCTCCTGCAGAGCGCTGGTTCTCCTCCATTAAATGGCTCAATCCAACCCAGCAGCCGGATGCAAACCTGCCCGTCCGGCGGTGTGGCAGGGAAGGCGAGGCGACTCCCCCGTTACTTTTGCCGATTCTCTATGGCTCCGGGTAGGACGAATCGCCAAGTAGAGAGTATTATGGTAGGCAAGAAGCAAGTCTGCCCGGGAGAGAACACCTCTGAACGCCATGCTGCCTAAGTTGTATGTGATATTTTAGGAGCTGAGCGTAGGATGTGGGCCGAGGAGTACACCGACCCAGGAGAGAACGCCAATGAACGCCATACTTCTCAGTCTGTATCGGAAGTCCCAGGATCTGATGGGCCGCGAAGAAGGCCAGGATCTGGTCGAGAATGCCCTGATGATTGCTTTGATCGCCCTTGGCGCGATCACCATCCTCAACGGCATTGGCAGCCAAGTCGTAGCCACACTCAGCGCCATCAACTCCGCGCTCTAGCCTCAACCAAGGAAGTCCGCACAAGGGGCGGCCAGGGCATTGTCAATCACGGAATCCGGTTCGTCGCCGTAGAGATATCCTTGTCAGATTGATTGCGGGTCGCCCCGGCGATCCTGTGTGCCAACCACGCCTTTCCTGTCAGATATTCACAGGAGCCGGGTCGAAGAAACACAGATTCTCGGACCTGATTGCACGCGCTGAATCGCTTCGTTGACGCATAGAGCGCGCAAAAAACACCTTCATCGTCCAATACTTCACGAAATCGCCGCACTTGTAAGCGCAACATGCGCACCCTTTCAAAGCCCTTGAACCGCCAAGGCAGAACGCCTGGAACGTCACTTTGCTCCTCGAACTTCCCGTCCAACCAGCTACGCCGCTCCGTCGAACCTGTATCTTGATTGCGTTCCATTTTAATTTCGGGAGTGGGTATCTGTTGCAAACCTCTCCGGGGAGGTCCGCATGGCTCCCGGTAGCGGTAGCACATCAGCCCTTTTTCGTCGGCTTCGGCTTGAGCAGGGAGTCGAGGGCCTTCTGGGGGTCGGGAATCACCAGCCGCTCTTCTTTGGGTCCGCGCTTACGTTTTGGTGTTTTCTTCGTCGTCATGATGTACTATTATCTTCTCGATCCTTGTTTTGGGAAAGTGGTATGCCCCAGCCGGGGATCGGACCCGGAAGCCCGGAATGGGCACGCGATTGCAAATCGCGCCTGTCTGCCAGTTCCAGCACTGGGGCGTTCAAACGAGATGGTGGGACCGGGGGGAATTCGGAACCCCCAACCTACCGCTTAATAGGCGGGTGCTCTGGCGCAATTGAGCTACGGTCCCATCTAGGGGGCATTCAGAGGCGCTATCCTCTGCGTGCCCCCGCGCAACATCAATCCTCCTCAGAACGGAATATCATCGTCCGAAATCTCGGCGGACTGCACGTAGTCGTCAGGGTCTCCGGCGGCGGCTGCTGGGGGACGCTGGTCAAAGCTGGCGGTTGCACTCCTCCACAGGTAAAAGACACCATTGCCATCCTTCTCGCGAACAACGGGACCGGAAGAGTCATCGGCAAGCCGTCCCAGGACCTTGTAAATCGAGGACATTGGAGCCGAATAGGTGGACAGGTCGAACCCTTTGGCCTTGAGGGCCAGCCGCACATCGCTCGCCGACATTCGAGACTTGGAGTTCTTCAGAACTACGCGGATTGCTTCAGTGATACCCAGGTCAGAAATGTCGTCATCAACGGCCAATCCGGCCAGCGGGCGCAGGTGATTGAGCACCTGCTCCAGGTGGGCGATCTGGCTTTTTACCTCGCTCAGATCGGTTTCGAGCCCGTCGCGCTTTTCTTCAAGCTCGTGGCATTCATTGGAAAGTCGATCCCAAGTTTCTCTGTACTGTTCCTGTTCCATACTCATCCCCTTAACAAAGGAGTTTACCTATGTCTGTAGTCGGTGTCAATGCCAAAGTGTGTTCTGCAACAGACGTAACGTGGACATCCCTCATTCGGGACGCTGAAATGAAGGTTGAAATGCGCCAGAGGGAGATTCTTGCATTGGAAAAGTCGATTGTTTTCTTTAAGAAGCAGGAGACGGCAGGAGCCGTATTCCCTACTTTAGGCAAAGATCAGGTGAAAAGACAAGAAAATTGTTCTTGATACTTGTTGCAAATTGTGCTATGGTTGTCGTATGAAACGGAAGCCAAAGTCCGAAGTGCTTGAGCAACTGAGGAATGCAGCGGCCAGCGAATCGCTGTCTGTAGCGTTCCTTGAAATGCAGCGGTGGGAAGGTTCGCCTGCCTGCCCACACTGCGGCAGCACAGCCGTGTACCAGATGCGGAGCCGGAGCGGAAACCGAAACAAGGATTTCCGCTGGCGGTGTAAGGGATGTGACCGGATGTTCAGCGTCCGAACCGGAACGCCGCTTGAAGAAACGCGGTTGCCGTTGCGTGTGTGGGTCTACGCCATCTGGAAAGCAGCGTCCAGCAAGAAAGGACTTGCGGCGCTTCAGCTTTCACGCGAAATGGAGATTACCCACAAATCCGCTCTGTTTGTTCTCCGGCGGTTACGTCATGGGTTGGGTGAGCAAGAGCCAAGGAAACTGACCGGAACCGTGGAAATGGATGAGGTTTATCTGGGAGGCCGTCCGCGCTACCCTGGCGTATCAAAGCGCGGGCGCGGCACTGACAAAACTCCAGTAGTGGGCATGGTTCAGCGGGGCGGCGATGTGCGGTTTCAAATGATGGAGAGATTGACCGCAGACCGCATGGCGGAATTCATCGCAGAGAACGCGGATCACACTTGCCGGATCATCACAGACGACTCCCCTGCATACAAACGTCTCAAGCTCGGCGAATACTTTGAGGGTGGCCATGAGACCGTGACGCACAGCGAAAAAGAGTACGTTCGGGCTGGTACAGACGTTCACTCCAACTCGATTGAGGGCGTGTTCTCGCTGATTCAGCGTGGGTTAATGGGGACATTCCACAGCATCAGCCGCAAACACCTACCGAATTACCTGAACGAGTTTCAGTTTCGCTGGAACACGCGAAAATTGGACGATGGAGAGCGCGTCTCGCGGGTCGTTAAGCAGATTGTAGGCAAGCGGCTGGAATACCGGCAATCAGTAGACAACCCACCGTATCAAGCATAAGGAGGAGAGGTTTGCAACAGATACCCACTCCCGTTTAATTTTGATAAGGAAGGAGTGCGGATTGGCGCAGCGGATGGATTGGACGATCGAGGCAAGGCGTTTCGGCTCGGGACTCGGCGCAGGGCTCCTGCCCGGCCTGCGCAAGCACTGGCGTCTGGCTGGCGCTGGAGCCATGTTGCTTGGCTCAGCGATCGGCGCGGTCCTGCTCACGGCGTCCCACGGCAGCCGTCCGGCGGCGGTCGCAGTTCCTTATCCCCACGAGCTCGCCCAGGTCAGCTTTGCTGTGGCCGGCGACGTGATTCCGCACGAGCAGGTGCGCGCCGCAGCTGCCGCGGCCGGCGACGGGGCCCAGGGCTGGGCCGCGCTCTTGAGCGATGTGAGAGACGTCTTTGAGCAGGCCGACTTCGGCTTCGTCAACCTGGAAACCCCGGTTGCCCCCGCGCATTCCCATGGTTCTAAACCGTTTATGTTCGACGCTCCGGTCGCCCTGCCGGAAGGGTTGAAGGCCAGCGGAATCAAGATCGTCTCCTTCGCCAACAACCATGTGATGGATCAGGGCTGGGCCGGATTCGCCGAGACCCGCGAGCATCTGCGCGAGCAGGGGCTGCTCGTTGCCGGCTCTGGCGATACCGCTCAGCAGGCCTGGCAGCCGGTTGTCGTCGAGGCCAACGGCATCAAGGTTGGCTGGCTGGGCATGACGCGCTGGCTCAACGGCAACCGCAACCCGGACAAGGACGACCAGCCCCACGTGAATTTCTTCCCCTATCCCAATGAATCCGGTGGCGCGCCTGGCATGGACGAGGCCGGCGTTCTCGAAGCCATCAAGCAGGCCCGCGCGCAGTGCGACCTGCTGGTGATCTCCATCCACTGGGGCGTCGAGTACGCGCCCGCGCCCCGCCCCGAAGACGTTGAGACGGCCCACAAGATGCTCGAAGCCGGCGCCTCGATGATCGTCGGCCACCACCCCCATGTGCTTGAGCCGGTTGAGACTTACACCACGCAGGACGGCCGTAATACGGTCATTTTCTACTCATTGGGGAACTTCCTGTCGAACCAGTCGCGCACCTATGTGGATGGCCTGATGCCGGACAAGA